>JGI24710J26742_10000712_pt1 | contig 31207 bp, 22 predicted proteins | sample BioPla2DNA2_FD_26742 | JGI IMG/M metagenome (IMG submission 26742)
GAGGAGGCAGTCTAATGAGCGAATCAAATGAAGTCGTACTTAAGGTAGAAAATGTTGACACATACTACGGCAATATTCGCGCCTTGCACAACATCAGTTTCCATGTATGTGACAAGCAGATCGTCACTCTGCTCGGCAGTAATGGTGCCGGCAAATCGACTACACTAAAAACGATCTCCAATATAGAGCCTTGTCGGACCGGTAAGATCACTTTCTTCGGTGAGGATATTACCAAGTTGCCTGCACATAGTGTTGTTGAGCGCGGGCTGATCCATATCCCGGAAGGTCGCCGTATCTTCAGAGACCTGACAGTGACCGAGAACCTGGAGCTGGGTGCTTTCACACTCAAGGATGACAGGAAACGCAAATCTCTGATCGCTGATGTCTTTGACCGTTTCCCGCGTCTCGGCGAGCGCTATAAACAGCTGGGCGGTACTCTTTCCGGCGGTGAACAGCAGATGCTGGCAGTCGGCCGCGGCCTGATGGCACAGCCCAAGCTCCTGATGATGGATGAACCGTCGATGGGCCTGGCGCCGTTGCTTGTGGCAGAGGTAGCCGATATTATCCGCGTTCTTAATAATGAGGGCATCCCGATTCTGCTGGTCGAACAGAACTCTAAAATGGCTCTGGGCCTGGCGGATTACGGTTATGTTCTCGATACCGGTGAAATCGTGCTCGAAAACACCGGCGAAAATCTGAAGAAGGATGATAAAGTTATTAAAGCTTATATGGGTGGCGGTGAGTAATTACCCCTCCTTCGCAAAATACAAATATTTTGTGGATACATTCTGACTCAGACAAAGCAAACTGTTAAAAACCCTCCGCTCATAATCGGCGGAGGGTTTTTATTGTCTGAACCAGAATCAAGCTTATCTGTCTAACTTAGGCTGATGCGTTTTCCGCTCACCTCTCTCAATAATACATTCTGTCGCTGCAGCTCCTGATGGATACGCCTAAGTTCATCATTGCGCTTGATCTTCAAAGTAGTCGTGAGTACAGGATCGCTTTCATCCCAGATAAAGTATTTGACTTTTTTATACTCGGTCATATGTTGATTTATTCGATGAATTTCAAGTGCGAGCCAGTTGCTGATGGCGGAATCATCTGTACCGATGCCTTCCGGCAAAGCTTCCGGATCGACCTGGAAACGGGCAGCCAGATCAATCGCTCCGCGCTCGGTCGGTTCGCCCCAGATCATAATATTTTTCACACCGGGCAGCTCTGAAAAGAACATTTCCAGCTCTTCCGGAAAGACATTTTTACCGTTGGCCAGCACGATCATCGACTTGGCTCTGCCGGTGATATGCAGACAGTCATTATGATCGAAATAGCCGACATCTCCGGTTCTGAACCAGCCGTCTTCCGTCATGACCTCTCCGGTAGCTTCCTCATTCTCATAGTAGCCGAGCATGACATTATCCCCTCGGGCCAAAATCTCACCGGCTGTTTCTTTGCTATCGGCGGGTCCGTCAGAGTCGATCGCCAAAGTAACATCACACATCGGACGCCCGACACTGCCCATTACATTCATTGTCGGCGTACAGGCTGATAGAATGGGTGAAGTTTCCGTCAGGCCGTAACCGGAGAGGCAGACAATGCCAATATCCTCAAAGAACTTCTGATGTTCCGCCGCCAGGGCAGCAGCCCCACTGACAACCATGGACAATTCTCCGCCTAAGGCAGCATGGATGTCTTTAAAGACTTTGCGCCGGATATCGATACCCAGCTTGCCCAGAAAACTTGTTAGTTTCAGCCCCAGGCGGAGCTTCCCTGCCTTGCCCTGGTTTTCAATATTCTTCATAATCTGCCGGTACAAGGTGCTGACCATCAGAGGAACTGTCAAGATAATATTAATATTCCAGCCTTTGAGATTCCGGGCCAGTGTCCGCAGATTCTCATTAATGCAGATGCTGATGCCTGTGGCCCAAAAGCAATACATGCCAACTGTATTTTCAAAAGTATGATGCAGGGGCAAAACTGACAAGGCGCGCCAGCCGACTTGCAAAGGAATGGTTCGGACCCCTTGTTTAACATTGCTGACCAGATTATGCTGACTGAGCATAACACCCTTGGACAGGGCTGTGGTGCCGGAAGTGAAATAGATAGCTGTCATAGCTTGATTATCAATCGGCAGTGATCTGAATTCCTGCTTTTTCTCTGTCAGATGGCGGCCGGAGGCAAGCAGATAATCAAAGCTCCGTAAATGGTCGATTCTGTCAGATACTTCATCAAATTTATCCGGTCTGTCCAGCAGAATATAGGTGTGGATTTGCGGATTTTCTTTTGCAACCAGATATGCGGTATCGCGCTGGGCATAATCGAAAGCAAAGACCGTGACCTTGCCTCTCCGGCACAATCTGCTGACCTCATGATCCGCCAGCTGTTTGTCCAGAGGAACACCAATCCCCAGGCCAAACAAGGTCGCATTATGTACTACTACCCAAGGATAAGAATTGGCGCCGATGACAGCAATATGCTCTTTGGGCTGTTGATCCAATTTGATCTTGCCTGCGCTGAGCATAGCAGCGGCAAAGGAATTGATGTCGTCTCTCAAATGTTCGTAATCTTTGGTAACAGTCTTTTCCCCATCGGCTTCCTTTTCATGAAAGATATAGGCCGGGACACCCGGATACTTCTGAATAGAAACATCGAGCATCTCGCGCAAATTGGTAAAAGGTGTTGCAAATTCAAGTTGGGGCAATCCTTTAACTATTCTCATTTTAAACTCACTTTCTGCAATAAGTAATCTATTCTGTCACAGAGGAAATGGCTTCATTAGCTTGTAAAGTGCCCATAATTCCCTGTTCAGCGATAAACATCTCCGCCACCAGCTTAAAGGCCAGTGATTCGCAGACAAAAGCCAGATTCAACTTGCGCAATGGTACTTTTAAACCATCGAATATCAACAATTTGTCCTCCGGCAGAGGTTCAGGCAAGAACGAGGTCACACGTCTTAAAGAATCCTCAATCTGCGCGCAAAAACTGTCATAGGCCTGTTCGATACTCATTAATCTGGTCTGCAGATTGATGCCCGTATGGACAATCTGGATCGGGATAATCTCTTTAAAAATACTCAGCACTATGAAGTAGGCGAAATGAATCCGCCCGTATTTTCTGTTGACAGGTCTCGGTGCCAAACCCCACTTGATATAGTTTTGAACCATAGTGCCGGTGATAATCGCTCTCTCAGGGAAGAGAGGAACTAAAGCCTGCCCGATATAGTCCAGCATCGGCTGCCGCAGCATTTCTTCCGACGGCAATTCACTCCAGCGCGGCAAATGAAAATCCCTCAGGACTCTCCCTCTGATTGAGAATATATGATCTTCTTGCAGCTTCATTTCTCTTCCCCTGTACCAATCTAATTCCTATATCCACGTTGGCAGTTATAATAACTGCCAACGAATTTAACCGAAATCAACAAGCCTGTCAAGCCTTTTGCGAAAAGTTCATAAAACGGATATAAAGCGCGGCTGCAAAAGACCTGCTCCGCGGCGGAGTCTTAAAGGCACAAATTATTACTTCTTTGCCGCAGCGGGAAATCCATGTTATCTTAGTGGCATGGAAAAGAATGGTGTATTGAAAATCGGTTTTATCGGCGTCGGTACGATGGCTTCGGCGATTGTACGTAGCCTGTTTAAATTCGGAACGCGTGCAATGCGGATCTATCTGTCGCCGCGCGGCCGGGAGAATGTACGGCAACTGGCGCAGGAAGCGGATTATGTGCAAGTAATGGACAGCAATCAGGAAGTACTGGATCTGGCTGACTGGATCGTGTTGGCAGTCACACCGCAGATTGCGCCAAAAGTGTTGGCGGATCTGAAATTCAGATCTGATCATCATCTAATCAGCCTTATCTCTCCCATATCGCTGGAAAACACCAAGGCCATGCTGCCGGACTGGCTGCCGGTCAATAAGGTGATTCCCCTGCCTTTCATTCAATATGGCAAGGGTCCGATCCTGCTCTATCCTGATCATCCAAGTGTAGCGGATATTTTCGGCGAGCTCGGCAAACTGGTGATTGTTGAGAATGAATACCAGCTTGATGTTCTGATTACAGTAACGGCTCTGGTTAGCCCTTTCCTGCGTTTGCTCTCAGAAACGATCAGCTGGAGTTCCGAACATGATTTGGGCCTGACAAAGGCCGCCGACTATACGCTGGCTTTCTTTGACGCCCTGGTAGATATGGCAAGGCGAGCCGGGATTGATGAAGTGCTCGGACTCTGGCGGGAAATGACACCCGGCGGCCTGAACCAGAGGGCAACCAGCTATCTGGAAGAGCGGGATGGCTTCAGCATATGGCCTGAAGCTCTGGACACAGTATTAAAATTCTTCACGCAGGACGGATTAGAATCCGACAGCTAAAGAATCCGGATACCCGGCAGTTCGCTGCCCGCTAAATGTCCCGGAAATCATCTTTGACAAAGGGCCTAAGGGCAGATAGAATAAGCAAGCCAGCCCTTGCTGGCCAAAGGAATAATATAGACATAACTGCGGAGAAATACCCAAGAGGCCGAAGGGGACGGTTTGCTAAACCGTTAGTGGGGGCAACTCCAGCGAGGGTTCGAATCCCTCTTTCTCCACCAATGTCCGAGAACGTCCTATTTGCAGGCGTTTTCGGACATTTTTGTTTAACAATTTTAAACTGTACCCAATAGATTGGACACAAGCTGTTTTCAAAAACCCTTTAAACTGGACACTTGGGTTTCTGAAATCCTTGAGATCGAACAAATAGGTTATACTTTGTAGGTTATCAGAAGCAGACCGCGCAGGTTGTATGGGGATAAGAAATTGGCAAAGGAGAACATAATTGTTGTGAAGAAGCATTCGCCCAAATATGTCATTGCCGGATGGGGATTCCTTTTGCTGTTTTTGCTCAGCAGTATTCTGGCCCCCAGTTTGTATTATCAGCAAGTCCATGCGGCAGTACTTGCAGAGCCGATCGCTGATTGCCAGGAAAGGGTTTTGTGTATTGACGATAATGAGCAAGCTCTTGAATGGCGTTTGCGCATGATAGATCTGGCGCAAGAGGAACTGGTCCTGGTGACATTTTCCCTCAGAAATGATCACAGCGGGCTAGATGTAATGTCGGCATTGTTCGACGCGGCGGAGCGTGGTGTGACAGTAAAGATCCTGATTGATGGCATTCTCGGAACTTTGGAATTATCGGGAAGTCAATATTTTTCCGCCTTAATTGCGCATCCCAATGTACAGGCAAAGCTATACAATCCAATAAATATCTTGAAGCTACGGAAAGCTAATTATCGAATGCACGACAAATATCTGATTGTGGATCACAATATCTATATCCTGGGCGGAAGAAATACCAATGATATGTTCCTTGGCTCTTATGTGGACAAATATAATATCGATCGGGATATTTTGGTTTACTCGCAAGCCAACGGGCAATCAATGGCGCAGCTCAAGGACTATTTTGACCGGATCTGGAAACTGCCATGCAATGAAGAACTCTTTGCCGCGGATATAAGTCAGGTTTCGGATATTCAGGCAGATATGGTTAAACGGTATCGGCAAATAAAAGATAAATATGCAGAGCCGGCTCAGAAAATTGATTGGGAAACAGAAACGCTGGAAACCAAGGGAATCACCTTGCTCGCTAATCCCATAGAACCTGAAAGGAAAAAGCCTGAGCTATTGAAAAAAATGTATCGGATAATACAGCAGGGGGAGTCCATTATAATCGAAACCCCATATATTATCTGCGACAATAATATGTATGAGAAACTTGGCCTGTTGAATGAAGATGGCAAAAAATTGCAGATAATTATAAATGCTGTAGAAGGCGGTGCCAATCCTTTTGGCTGCGCGGACTATTTAAACCAAAAGGAAAATATTCAAAGAACCGGCTCAGATATATTCGAAGCGCTATACGGCCAGTCTTTGCACCGAAAAACCGGCCTTGTCGATGACTCGATCAGTATTGTCGGCTCCTATAACTGGGATATCAGGAGCACATATTTGGATACAGGATTAATGCTTGTTATTAATTCTCCGGAACTTAATGCGCAACTAAGGACTTCGTCTCTTGACTTAATGCGGAAAAGCCGCCATATCGCCCCGGACGGGACAGTAACTTTAGGCGCTGAATTTGTTTCTATTGAACTAAGCTTTGGAAAAAGGCTCTTCTATAATATCCTCAGAATTATAGTTATCCCCATTCGCAAGTCATTGTAAAATCCGTTTGGGGAATTGCTTAACCGTTTGGTTTACGACCGCTGATAACCGTCCCGGTTTCCCGATTTAAGAGAAAGAGCGCCTATTTTATAGTGCCTTCGGCAAAAAAGCGGTCTATGTTACGGGAATGACGATTATTTGTTCTGAATGGAGCGGCATAGTAAAATATGGTAGATAGGATTTTAAGATCTGGAGGTACAAATATGGAACATAAATTGCCTAAGCTTCCTTTTAGCGAGAACGCACTGGAACCGGTGATTTCCAAGGAGACTATCGAATACCATTATGGTAAACATCATCAGACTTATGTCACAAATCTGAATAATCTTATAGTAGGAACTGAGTTTGAAGATATGGATCTGGAGGATATTATTAAGAAGTCCGGCGGCGGCATCTTTAATAATGCGGCTCAGGTCTACAATCACACTTTCTACTGGAACTGTCTGTCGCCGGCAGGTGGCGGCAAACCTACGGGTAAGTTGGCTGAGGCGATCGATAAGACTTTCGGCTCGTTTGACGAATTCAAGAAACTGTTCTCTGCCAAGGCTATCGGCACTTTCGGTTCCGGCTGGGCTTGGCTGGTCAAGAATCAGGATGGCGGTCTGGAGATCGTCAGCACCGGTAATGCGGAGACCCCGATCACCAAGGGACAGACGCCACTGTTGACCTGCGATGTCTGGGAGCATGCCTACTATATTGACTACAGGAATGCCCGCGCCAAATATGTGGAGAAGTTCTGGGATCTGGTCAATTGGGATTTTGTGGCCGGTAATTATTAGTCATTAGTTAGTTCATTGAAACAACTCAAAGGGCGGATCTGTAGTCCGCCCTTTGGTTTTGCCCGCTTGTTGTCTTGTTGGCAAAAGAGAGTTGCCTTATTGTCAAAGGCAACGGCATTAAAGAGCCTTTTTAGGCTTAGCTTTATAGTGTGTGTGCAGCAGCTCATGGGATTTATGGCCCAATGGCTCATGCAGGAATTCCTCGTAAAGGATTTTGACCTCCGGATTGTCATGCGATTTCCGCAGCGCCATCTTTTCATCCTCAAGATAGATAGCTTTAATGCGCTCAATACGCTTGGCATTGGCCTTGGTATATGGCTGACCGCCGCCGCCGATACAGCCGCCGGGACAAGCCATGACTTCGATGAAATGATAGGGGCATTCGCCCGCCCTCACCTGCTCCATCAGTGTTCTGGCATGAGCCAGGCTGTGAGCGATCGCTACTTTGACAACTGTGCCGTCGAGATCTATTTCGGCATGCTTGATGCCGTCAAAGCCGCGGGCAAATTCGAAGTTCAGGTTCTCCAGCTCCCGCTTGGTCACAATTTCATATACCGTACGCAAGGCAGCTTCCATTACTCCGCCGGTAGCGCCGAAGATGACGCCGGCGCCGGTGTAGGAACCCATCCAGGAATCAAATTTGGCAGGGGCCAGCTGTCCGAAGTCCAGACCGGTCATGCGTAAAAGTTTGCCGACCTCTCTGGTGGTCAGGACGATATCGACATCCCGATAGCCGCTGGCATTCATTTCCGGCCTCTGAGCTTCAAACTTCTTAGCGATACAGGGCATGATAGAGACAGAGACTATCCTGGACGGATCAATCTCCATCTTTTCTGCCCAGTAGGTCTTGACTAAGGCGCCAAACATTTGCTGCGGCGATTTGCAACTGGAGAGATGATCCAGCAGATCAGGGAAAAAAGTCTCGCAGAACACGACCCATCCCGGGCTGCAGGATGTAAACATGGGCAGAGTACCGCCTTCAGCCAGGCGCTGCAGCAATTCACTGCCCTCTTCCATAATCGTCAGGTCAGCAGTAAAATTAGTATGGAGCACATAGTCGAAACCAACCTGTCGCAGGCCGGCGACGAATACTTCCATATCCAGGGCGCCTGTCTCCATACCGATTTCTTCACCCAGAGCCAGTCTGACGGCCGGTGCGATCTGCGTGACCACAATTTTGTCAGGGTCTGCAATCGCCGCCAACAGCTTATCGATATTCTCAACTTCGCCAATAGCGCCGACCGGACAGGCGTGCACACATTGTCCGCACATCACGCAAGGGCTATCTGCAAGTGTGCCGCCGAGCGTGGGTACAACCATTGATTCATGGCCGCGCTTTTCTATTCCCAGCGCGCCGACTGTCTGTATGACATTACAGGCCTCAATGCAACGGCGGCAGAGAATACATTTGTCATTATCCCGGAACAGCGAGGGAGTGGAAGTGTCCTTTTCCAAACCACGGGTTTTGGCCTCAAAAGGAAGATCGCGGATCAGATATTCCTCCGCCAGATCTTGTAGTTCGCAGTTTTTGTTGCGGATGCATGTTAGACAGTCCTGCGGATGATGCGACAAGATCAGCTCCAGAATGGTTCTTCTGGCCTCAATAACCCGAGGGCTTCTGGTCTTGACATTCATCCCCTCAGATACCGGTTGCGAACAGGCCGGCTGCAACAGATGATTGCCTTCGACTTCACAGACACAGATGCGGCAGTTCGCCGTCACTGTCTGATCCGGATGATAACAAAGGGTCGGTATATCGATACCAATACCTGCTGCTGCTTCGAGTATTGTTGAGCCCTCAGGAACGGTCGTTTTAATACCATCAATTGTAAGATTAATCATGCTTTTGGCTCCTTTCGCTCTATTCTTTCAGCTTAGCAGCATATTCCGCAGAGAAATGCCTTAATGTACTTGTGACAGGCGCCGTGGCAGTCTGTCCCAAGCCGCAGAGGGAAGCGGTGGACATCACGCGCGCTAACTTGGTGATAAGATCCAAGTCGGAGGCCTCGCCCTGCCCGGAGTTAACTTTTTCTACCAGCTCACGCATCCGCATAGTGCCCTCGCGGCAGGGTGTGCATTTGCCACAGGACTCATGCTCGAAGAATTTGGTTATCTGGAGATTGACATCTACCAGATCTCTGCTCTCGTCCAAGACAAAGACGGCACCGGAACCGAGTGTGGCGCCAATCACTGACATCTTGGTGCAGCCAATTGTGGTATCCAGTTGACTTTCAGGAATAAAGGTGCCGGAAGTGCCGCCCACCTGGATTGCCTTGAGCTTTTTGTCTCCGCGCATTCCGCCGCCCAGTTCAAAAACTACTTCTCTCAGTGTGACATTGGTTGGCACTTCAAAGAAATCGCGGTTCTTGACATCACCGGACAAGGTCAGGATCTTGGTACCGGGGAATTCCGGATCACCTATTGAGCTGAACCAGTCCGCTCCCTTGAGAACAATCTCGGGAATAACAGCCAGCGTTTCTACATTGTTTACGATAGTGGGCTTGCCCCAAAATCCGGAGACCGGCGGATAAGGCGGCTTAAAACGCGGCTCTCCTCTCTTGCCCTCCAGAGATTCGATCAAAGCAGTTTCTTCACCACAGACATAAGCGCCCGCTCCGACATGTACAGACAGCTTGAAGTTGCCCAGCAATTCTTTGGTTTCGGCCTGGTCAACTGCCTGTCGCAGCAGTCCCGTCAACTGAGGATATTCGCCTCGAAGATAGATAATACCTTCGGTAGCGCCTACGGCATAGGCCGCAATGGCCATGCCCTCAATCAATGTGTGAGGATCATTTTTCATGATCAGCCTATCCTTATAGGTTCCCGGTTCACCCTCATCAGCATTGCAGATAACATACTTTTGATCGGCTTCGACATTATAGGCAAAAGACCATTTCTGCCCGCAGTTAAAGGAAGCGCCTCCTCTTCCCCTGAGATTTGATTTTTTCACCTGGTCGATCAGTTCCGCCCTGTCCATGGTCAAAGCTTTTTTCAGTGCTTCATAACCGCCCCGGGAAATATAATCTTCGATCTGATTGGGATCGATTTTTCCATAGTTGCGTAATGCAATCCGCATTTCTACAGCCATAATTGCTCCTTTCAATTACTGTCTGATAGCCTCAAGGCACCAACACAGTATGCTTATCTGTATTCAGCTAAAATAGCGGGAACAGAAGTGGGCGTTACGTTCAGATAGGGTTTCCTGTTGATAGTCAGCACCGGGGTAGCCTGGCATTGGCCAACACATTGGGCAAACTCCAGAGCAAAGTTTCCGTCCGGAGTGCTTTCGCCCATCTTAATTCCGAGTTCTTTCTCCAACGCTGCAACTACATCAGCAGCCCCATCAATGTGGCAGGGGGCACTCTCACAGATCCGAATCACATTCTTGCCACGTTTCCTGATAGAAAACATGGAGTAAAAAGTTGCCACACCAAAGGCTTCTGCTGCAGGTACACCAAAACAATCTGCTGCTGCAATTATCGCTTCTTCCGGCAAATAAGAACATTCATCCTGGATTGCGTGGAAAGCTTCGAGCAAATTGCTGGGAGAATCTGCATAGTCCTGAAGGATTTCTTTATAATCCATATTCAAACCTCCTTTCATATCTATCGGCAATAAATTTTGATAATAAATACGACAATATAATATTTACACGCACTCTCATCGATTATAACCTGTGCAATAGACAATGATAATTGTTTAATTTGCAGAATTAAATTGTCATTTTGTCTTATAATTGGCAGATTTACGGTTTTTATTGTTGAGTATGGTAGCCGCTGCAATACACGAATTAAATGTTGATTTTCAGTCCCGGCTGCGGACTACTGGGCAATAACGGATAGAAAGGAAATAATTAGTCGTATACTAAAAAGCCGGGAGGATATCCCGGCATAAATATCATGTTCGGCGGTAATTCAAATGACTGTTATTCGTGCTGCCGGCCGGTTACGGCCAATCTCAATCAGTGACCCGTATTATCGGACCCAACGAAAGATATTATTCCGTCAACCAGCTGGTTACGACCAGATCATCGCGCAGGATCCGGACATCTCCGGTAGGTATAATTACTTCGTCCTCTCGCTTCAGCAGGATAATTCTTTCTTGAGCATGCAATTTGAGGTCTCTGATCAGGCGACCCTCAAAACGATCACCGACTTCCACGGTTTGCTCACTGAGAGTGATATGCTCGCTCTCATCGTCATAATGCAGAGCACTTAAGACCAGGCGGTCACCCTCCTCAATCACGGTCTTACCGCTGGGCAGAAATTGCTTCTTTCCCCGCTCAACAATGACGACCCTAATATCTCTGGGTAGAAAAATATCCTGAAGCCTCTGCTTAATCCAAGGGTGATCGGGATAGATATCAGTAATTACGAAATGTACATTTCGCGCTTCTTCATAATCAGTAAAGGTTTTCAGGATATCGCCCTCAGGATCGTACATCCTTGTTTTGATCGCTACCATAGGCATCAGGCCACCCTGGATAGCCAGCGACAGCAGTACCACCGTAAAAACAATATGAAATAGATCATATTGCAATTCAACTGCGCTGACAGCCACAATGGCGAACACGATACTGGCGGCTCCCCTGATTCCGGCCCAGGATATTACCAGCTTCTGAGGCAGTGAGGAGCTCCGCATCGGAAGCATCAGACCGAAAACACTGACCGGCCTGGAGACCATGGTCATAAACAGCATGACCAGCAAAGCAGCCGGGAAAACCTCGACAATGCTGTGCAAGTCCGACAACAATCCTAAGACGAAGAAGATCAGGATCTGAGCCATCATATTGATACCGTCAAAAAAGGCTACAAGATCTCTTTTGGACTGGAATTCCTGATTGCCTAATACGATACCGATAATATAGACACTCAAATAACCATTGCCGCTGAGCAATTCAGCCAGAGCATAACCGAGCAAGGCAATGGCGATTGTAAAAACCTCATTGCCGCCGCCCTTAAAGAAAATATTGCGGCGCAGGAGAATGACCAGGGCGTAGGAGATCAGTCCGCCCACGGCAACACCGACGGCAACCTGCAGGAAAAGCATCAACAGCGCCTCTCCGGGCTTGATGCCGCCCCGGATCAAAGCCAGGCAGACAATAGTTAAAATATAGGAGAAAGGGTCGTTGGAACCTGATTCCATCTCCAACAACGAGTCCGTATTCTCTTTCAAGGAGAGTTTGCGTCGCCTGAGAATAGAAAAAACGGAAGCGGCATCCGTAGAACCTATTACGCTGCCTAAAAGCAAGGATTCAATCAGAGGGAAGCCCAATACATAGTGAACAAATATACCCGTGACAGCCGCAGTCAAAAAGACACCAAAAGAGGCCAGAATAAGTGCCTTGCCGGCTACCGGCTTCGCTGCCCGCCAACTGGTGCCGAAACCTCCGTAAAACATGATGAAGATCAAGGCGATGGAACAAACTATATTCGCCAGTTCGAAATTGTCAAAATCACTCATCAAGCCCGAACTGCCAATCGCCATACCGAAAACTATAAAGATAAATAGCATAGGAATACCGGATTTATCCGATACTTCGCTTAGCAGCACGCTGACCAATACTACAACACCTATGAATATTAGCGCCTGAATCATCATTTACAGTTTCCCCCTATACATTGCTCCGGACTGACTATATACGCCTTCGAAACATATTGATTAATATATCATATTCAGGCTGCGCCTTGCCATTGCCTAAGCGAGCACCATTCATACAGATCAACAGACGGTAAAATCTCATTGATTAATAATATTAATTTATGGTACAATTCACAGGAATTTCTTGGCCTGCGCTAAAATTTATATTTTTCATATACTTAATTTTGACTGCTAAGAATAATTTTAAATTACAATCATCATTATCTGATAGAGGGGATATACAGCTTGAGTCGTTTGAGAAAAATTAATGATGCCGGTTTTTTGATTTTGGCCATTATGATGTTTTTTTCAATATTTTTCTTCACAAATGCTTTAGATATGCCTGATATATCTCTGGTAGATAAAGATGTTATTTCTTTTTCAGACGATTGGACATGGCAAAATAACGGATATCAGGAAAAGTTCCAGTTGCCTTATTATTTTGATGTGGACAAGTCAGAGCCCTTGGTAATAAGAAACACGATCCCTGATCACTTGCCGAACGGTGCAAAATTAGTTTTTAAATCCTATATGCAGTCCGTCATAGCAAAGATTGACGGAGAAACAGTTTACACGGTAGGACATGATAGCGATAAATTTTTGGGCAAAGATTTTGCCAGTTTTTGGGCTGCTATAGATATTAATCCCGAACACAAAGGCAAGATAATCGAGCTTACTCTTTTTTCTAATTTGCCTTCGTCAAAAGGTTATGCTTCCGAGATATTTATTACTTCCGGAACAGGCTTATTGGCTCATATATTTTCCGTAAAAGGTCTCTGGAATGTTTTATCCTTAGCCATTATTGTTTTGGGGTTTATACTGATTATCAACTGTTTCCTGGCCAGAATCTATAAAGAAAGGCGTAGGGGTCTTCTTTTTTTGGGCATCACCGCCTTACTCATGGGCAGCTGGTTTTTAGGCGATTCGGGCATACTTCAGTTTTTAACGAACAACACATATTATGTTACAAGAATTACATTCATCTCAACATTACTCAGCCCTATCTCTTTTGGCTTGTATTTGCGAGAATCCCTCTCAATGGAGAAAAAGAGATTTCTTGCCGATTTTTTCACACTATTACTCATTGTAAACGCGGCTATCTGTATGGTTCTTGAGTATCTCGACATATTGAGTCTTCGGGATACAATCACGACATCGGCAGTGTTGATTGCAATCTTCTGCATTTATTATATGGCCGTTTTTCTCATAGAAGCATTTTATTATAAGGATAAAAGAGCATCGAACGAAGTTAAAGCGATTTTTATTTATATGTTCTTTGGAACGGCAGAGATCATACATTTCTATTTAAATAAACAAAAAGGGGCATCTCATTTTATGCTGGTTGGAGCGACCATTTATATTATCATAGCATTATTCAATCAGCATAGGGACTATAGTGAAAGAAGAAAAATTAAAGAAGAAAAGGAATACTTTGAAAAGATCGCCTATACAGATGTGCTTACCGGAGGGTACAATCGTGCCAGATATGTCAGAGATTTGAAGAATATTGCCGACCCCAAAGGCTTTGCTATCATACAGGCAGATACCGACAGACTCAAATATATCAATGATTATTTCGGCCATTCTCATGGCGACTTGGCGATTATCGATACCTATAAAGTTTTGCACAAAAACTTTGCCAAAATCGGCGATACTTATCGGATCGGCGGAGATGAATTTTCGGTTATAGTTAGTAACGCTAATAGAGATGAAATTGACCGGATTATAGAACAGGTCAAAAAGGATGTGGCCTTAATCGCTGAAGAGAGAGAATATGATTATTCCGTATCTTTCGGAGTCGTTAAGTATGATTCTTCTTTAGATAAGGATATTAATGCGGCTATCGTCAGAGCAGACCATAAAATGTACGATGATAAAAAGAGACTGAGGAATACCGTACCTCAAAAAATGCCGGCTGTTTGAAGATCTGATCTGATGCTTTTCTTCTCTTGCCAAACAGGAAACTTCACATATCTTTAAAATCTATAAAAAGCTCCGCGCGGCACAAAAATTTTTAAATAAAAATGTCCGAAAACCCCTGTAATTAGGACGTTTTCGGACAAATTGTGGCGGAGAGTGAGGGATTTGAACCCTCGGAAGACGTACGCCTTCCCCGGTTTTCAAGACCGGTGCCTTCAGCCACTCGACCAACTCTCCACAAGTGTGATGCCGGTAACTATTGCTAATCCGTGAATTAAAACAAAGCTAAGTGTAGGTCACTTTGCACTTAAGTTCCTGCACGGAAAGCCATGAGGACACGCAAATCATTTTAGCCCCCGGCCTCAACTAATGTCAAACTTTGCAAAAGATATCATAGCGAAAAAAGCTGAGATATTGTATAGTCTGTTTATGACTAAGCATATCCGACCTTTGGGCTATAAGAATATCGCTCTGCCGATTACCTTTGCCGCCGTGGCCAGCAATTTCATGGGGGTCTGGTTTGCTTTTCGCGGTTTTGTTGATGCCGCCATGGTCTGCCTGATTCTGGCCGGCATTTTCGATATGTTTGACGGGCCGGTCGCGCGCAAGCAAAAAAGGTCTCATGATGAGACTATGTTCGGTATTGAGCTGGATTCTCTGGCTGATGTGATCAACTTCGGCTTTGTGCCGGCACTTCTGGTATATATGAGCGGTCTCCGGCGTTGGTTCTATGTTCCGTTCTTTTTTCTCTACATTCTGAGCGCCATTGTCCGACTGGCTTATTTCAATGTGATGGCAATCAAGAGGCTAAGTGACAATACGATCAGCCGCGATTTTGTCGGTCTGCCCGTCACCAGTTCCGCTGCCAGCTTCCCGGTGGCCTGGCTGATCGCACAGTGGCTGCCGCAGCCCGGGGGCAAAATCCTACTCTCCGCTGTCATGCTGATCTCGGCAATCCTCTTTGTTTCACCGATTCGTGTGCCGAAAATACGCAAGAAGCAATACCCTATCGTGATTTTGCTCGGCATCATTCTGGTCATTATCTACGCTTTAAGGATCTGACTCGGATCAATAGGATCAGCGCCATGTCTGCAATAACTGACCGGGAAAAGAATGTTCAGGCCGCTTGGTCAAGACGGCTTTATCAGACAAAGACAGGGCGCTTTTTCCTGCGGGCTGTATTCCTGCGCCGCTGGTTCTCACAATTGGGAGCGCTGTACTTCGACAGCGCCTGGTCCCGACGCAGAATCAGGCGCTTCATCACGGAATACGGTATTGATCTGACGAAATATGAACCCGCCCGCTATCGCTCTTTCAATGATTTCTTCATTCGCAAACTGAAATCCGGCCAACGCCCTTTCGAGTCCGAACCTGCTGCCGTGATAAGTCCGGCAGACGGTCTGTTATCGGCGGTGCGCCTAACCGGGGACGCTACTTTCCTGGTCAAAGGACAATCTTATTCAGTCGCTACTCTACTAGGTGCTGTCGATGGAAAAGCTAATCCTGCCCAGCACATCCCTACTTCTGATTCGGGTGCTGCCAAGTCCGATCAAAACAAAAAAAAGCCCGCTGCCGGAACCGCAACTAAACTTGCCGAGAAGACAGAACGACTGCAGATTGCGCAGAAATTCGCCAACGGTCTGGCTCTGATTATCCGCCTACGGGTCCAGGATTATCATCGTTACATATATATGGATAGCGGAACTGCCGGACAGCCCCACCGCATCGCTGGCAAATATCACACAGTTGCTCCGATCGGACTGGAACATACGGCGGTCTGGCAGGAAAATTCCCGCGAATGGCAAAGCCTCTGCTATGACAATATCGGGGAGATTATTCAGGTTGAGGTCGGAGCCATGCTGGTCGGTCGGATTGTCAACCATGCCGCAAGCACATTTGCCAGAGGTGACGAGAAAGGCTATTTCTGCTTTGGTGGTTCGACAATAGTTCTGCTGACTCAGGCGGGACAGCTGCAACTGAATCCGGAATTCGAGTCCTGCTTTGAAGAAGAAATACCTGTCCTGCAAGGCGAAACTATCGGGCGCGCCCAGCGTAGTCCGTAATCTGCCGCTCACCGCTTATAGTCGAAACCCAGATTATACCTGCGAGAAATTTTGCCGAAGACGCCAACAGGTCGTTTTCAACACAGAATATGGCAATACCTAAGCCGGGGACTTTACAATCTTTTCATCTTAGTAATCTGATCAAAGTCCACATTGGCGCTGTTAAGCCTTTCCTCATCGCCTACCACGCAGACATTGCCGTGCCTGATGGCCTGTTCCAGCCAGACGGCAGCCGCCTGCAATTCTGACAGTTCCGTCGCTACGGCCTCGGCTTTCAGCTTCTCCAAAGTCTGTTGATTCAGCCCGGAGTACTCCCGCTCCAACATCAGAATATCGACCTCATAAGGACTGATAGCCGGATCAAATTGATTGAGCGAACCGATGATCAGGCGCTCCAGCTCAACCGGAGTCAGCCGCAGGGAGCGGAGCCAGTTCCCTATCTCCTGATAGACAGTAAGCGTTTCCGCCAGTCGGGGATCGCGATAGGACAAGAGAGCCAACTGCCCGTCAGGCCTGAAGCTGATGCCCTGGCCGTAGGCGCCGCCCCGGGCACGGATCATTTGGTACAGATAGTCGCTGGAAAGCAGATTATCCAAAACCGGCAGCATACCGCTGTAGTTGACACCGTAAACCCGGTAGTCAGAAACTAAAGTGACATAATTCACATTGGCGGAGAGAGCCAGTCCCTCACTAATCCGCAACGGACTGAAACTGAAATCCTGAGCCGGCAGCCGTTCAGCCGGCAGATCGCTGATCAGAGCTCTGACCTGAGTCATAAGTTCCGGCAGATAATCCTCCTCTGCCGTCAGAGATACTTTCAGCTGTTGGCGGCGGAAAATCCGTCTGCTGACACGAGCCAGCCCGGAACTCAACCGCTCAATTTCACGGTCGAAATTTTGCAGCAAATCGCTGAGATGCCAGTAGAAGCTCAAACCATTGATCTGTTCCGAATAAGCATGGGCGGAAAACAGGCGGGACGAGGCCTGACGGATCGCAATGCGGTGAGCTATCGAATCGAAGCTGTCTTCAAAGTCGGATTTCAGAGACAACAACAATTCTTTGAGTCTCCCCCGGTCAGTGAAATCGGTCTCCAGCAAAATCTCGCGCAGCAAAGCAAACATCTGCCGCGTATTGGCATGAAGGGCATGCGAACGCACTATCAGCCGCGGCTGATGAAGGGAAGGATCGTGAAAGTCGGTGGAAACACCGGCACTGAAAGCGAAACCGGAACAGATTTGGTCAATTCGATTGCTGAGCTCAATATAATCTCTGTCGGCCGTGCTGAGATCGCCGAGCAAATGACAGAGATAGCCTACATAGACCAGATCTTCCTGCCGAACCCGACTCAGATCAAAGCCAAGAGCGAAAGTACCGATGCCGCCGGTCGCCTGCGGATGCAAAAGATAACATACTTCCTGCTCCTCTATACGTTGCTGCTCAATCCGAGTCACGCCCCGGTCAATCTCCGACAGCGACAGATAGGGCAAAGTGTCCTTCTCCTCAGGCGTATCCGGTCTGGCCTGCCAGGCAGCCAGCGCCTCGGTTCCGGCAATCAAAGCCTCGATCTCCGCCGAAGACAGGCCCGCTTTCAGCTCAGCCAGCTCGCGCGCGACAGCTCTGTCCCGCTCGCGGTACAAACCCGTGACCGGGCGGTGGATACCGCGAATAGTATCCGTATTATCCGCTAATTTCTGCTTAACATAGTCCTCGAACAGACCCTGTCCGATACCCTCTCTCAGCTTCCGCAGCGGTTCATCAAAAGCCAGATCGGCCAATAGCGGCTCCCGATAGCGGAACTGCGACATGGCCCTGATGCTGTAGACAATGCCGCGATTGATTCCGCCGGAGCGGCGCAGATCCAGTTCGCTGCTATTTAATTGCGCCAGCAGCAAATCGCGGTCGAAGCCTTCAGCCGCGCCCCGCCTCAATTCCTGATCCAAAAGCTCGCAAAACTCAGTCGCCCGCGCCGGATCGGCATTTTTGACCAGCACGCCGAAATCGGTAAAATATGTATTCCGGCCGTAGCTCATCACATCCTCGCCCAGCCCGGCCCGGCGCAGAGCCAACTTCAACGGCGACGACTCGGAATCAACCAACACGCCGAAAATCAGCTTGGCCAAAAATCGCTCCTCTACCGTTTGAGCATGACCCAGCGACCAAGTTTGCGACAACCAGCTGTTTTTTGCCACAACCTCTCCGTCCTCGCCATTGAACTCAAATTCCCTAAACCCCGATCCGCTGACAGGGCGCTCTCCCGGCGCAATCTCAATTGTTTCCGACGAAGGCGTTATTTCAGACAGCACCGCGTCCAGCAGGGGGAAAACCTCGGTCGCTGCTATAGCACCGTGCAGCACGATCAGCGCATTGGACGGATTATAGTGGCGTCTGTGGAAAGCCAGAAAGTCCTCATAGCGAAGCTGCGGAATATCGTAAGGATATCCGCCGGACTCATGGCTATAGGTAGATCCCGGATGGAGCGCCCGCACCAGATCTAATTTGATCTGCTCGGTAGGATCGCTATAGGCGCCTCTCATTTCGTTATAGACCACGCCGTTGTATGTCAGCGGCGCGTCATAATCCGCCAATGCCAGATGCCAGCCCTCCTGGAGAAAAATCTCTTTCGTCTCATAAATCCGCGGGTGAAAAACGGCATCCAAATAAACGGATATCAAATTGAGGAAATCCCGGTTGTCCTGTGAACTTAGAGGATATAGGGTCATATCCTCAAAGGTCATGGCATTGAGAAAAGTCTGCATTGAAGTCCGGAGCATGTCCATAAAAGGCTCACGAGTGCGGTACTTCCTGGATCCGGCCAGAACCGAGTGCTCCAGGATATGAGGCAGCCCGGTCGAGTCCGTAGGCGGTGTGCGAAAACCGATAGTGAAAGACTTATTTCTGCTGGCGGACTTGAGAAAAAGCAGTCGGGCGCCACTCATCTCATGCAAATATTCCAGAGCCATGGCCGCCGCTTCCGGCAGAGGTGTCGCGCTGACAAGCGTAAAACCGTAGTCTGATTCCTGTTTTATATTCTGATGCATATGGTCTCCTCAGATGGTAATTTCGTTGTTAGACAAAGAGATGGCGGTCGCTCGGATAATTTCAGCTCCGGGACCGCCTGTCGCTATGGATCTAATCAACAGCGTTATTTTTTATAAATAATTCCTAAAAGCCGGTCTCTGACATGCTTCAGCAGACCGGTCTGTCAATATCGCGGTGCGAAAGCACAACCGGATAGCCCTTATTAATCAGCTCCGAGGCGATATAATTGGCAAAAGTCACCGAGCGGTGTCGTCCGCCCGTACAGCCGATCCCTATAACAAGTTGCGCTTTGCCTTCGGCAATATACAGAGGAATGGAAAAGTAGAGAAAACCCAGAATATGTTCGAGCATGCCGATCGCCTCCGGAAAGCTCATCACATATTCACTGACTTCATGATCCTCTCCGGTCAGCGGGCGCAAATTATCAATATAATGCGGATTAGGCAGACAGCGCATGTCGAAGAGAAGATCGGCATCACTGACCGTGCCGTGTTTGAAACCGAAAGAATAGATATTGATCACCATCGCCTCGCGGCTATCCAAAGACAAGACTTTGAGCAAAGTATTGTGCAGCTGAGCCGGCTTCAGATAGGTCGTATCGACAATATATGAGGCGCGGGCCCGGATCGGTACCAGATATTCTTCTTCCCTGCGGATAGCCGCCTCAAAAGTCAAGTTTTCGGTGGTCATGAGGGGATGTATCCGTCTGGTTTCTTTATAACGTTTTCTCAGCTCATCGGAGCTGCATTCCAAATAGAGAATCTTATAACCAATATTTCTGTCTTCCAGTTCAGACAAGACCTGATCAAAGTCGGAGAACATATTTTGGCTTCTGGAATCGATGCCGAAAGCAATCTTCCTTTGCATCGTGTCATGTTCACACATGAAATCCACGAAGTTGAGGATAATTTGGGGCGGCAAATTATCGATACAGTAATAATGCATATCCTCAAGGAAATCCAATGCCAGCGATTTGCCGGCGCCGCTCAAGCCGGTGACTATCAGCAATTCCATCTCCTCTTACAGCATCCTTTCCGGTAATAATTATTTAATTTCATTCTAATGCAGAATCAAAGCTAAGAAAAGCTACGTTTAGTTCAAACATTGCCCAAGAACACCCTTGTTAACTTCCGTTCGGCAATTCTCTTGAGCCGTCGCAGAGTCTCAAGCGGAGTCGGGGGCGGCTCTGTCAGCCGATATCCGGGGAAATAACGCGACAGATGATAGGGTATATCGGGATCAATCCCCGCCAGCCAGGAAGTCATTTCCGCAATCTCCTGCTCATCATCTGAGAAACCGGGAATCACGAGTGTCGTAATCTCCAGATGGGCGCCGGCGGCCGCCAGTTCGATGGTGGATCGCACCAGGTCCAGTGATCCGTTCAAGCTGCGGTAGCCTTCGTCTGAAAAACACTTGAGATCAATATTCCAAGCGGTAGTATACTCGGCCAGCCGGCGGACGGGGCCGGGTCGGAAACTGCCATTGGTGATTAAGACGGTCTCAAGTCCGGCGCTTCTGGCCAAGCTGAAAGTCTCGAGGATATATTCGAAATTGATCAGGGGCTCGTTGTAAGTAAAGGCCAGACCGATATTGCCCATCGCACGCTGATCGAGTGCGATTTGAACCAGTTCAGAAGGTGAATAACGGCGGTTGCGGGCAGCGGCGCGGTCGATCATCCGCCGGTCGGTGATCTGAGATATATGGCAGTTCTGGCAAAAGGGACAGGTAAGATTGCAGCCGAAACCGCCGGCCGACAGGATATACGTGCCCGGGTGAAAGCAAGCCAGCGGCTTCTTCTCGATCGGATCCAGGGCCAGGCCGGTCAGGAGGCCGGCGTAGTGGTTGACTATCTGCCGGCCGGTATTGCCGCGCGCTCCGCAAAAGCCTGTCTCACCCGGCGCCAGGCGGCAGTTGTGCTGGCAGAGCGGACAGGTTAAGACGGGACCGGGGTTTTGCGGCTTGGCATTAGCTTCACTGTCAAAAGCGGCGCCGGCGCCGGTTTCGCTCTGCGCAACGGAGATAGCGTTTACACAGGAGCCGGTTTCTATAATTGTTTGTCGTTTATCCTTGCTCGTTTTGATGTCTGACCACCTCGAATCGTTCGAGCTCAACAGGTTCGGAACGGCCAATGCCTGCCTTTTGTCTGGCGATGTCGATCTGTTGCTCTATTGAGCTGATGCCATCCAAATTGGGCAGCAGCAGACCTTTCCGCAGACCCCGGCTGACAATCACGCCGTAGCGCTTGATATCAAGTTCAGAGGAATCCGTGATCGGCTCCGGCGGTCGCAGTACATCGACGCTGTACTCCAGTTCCGACAGCTCGTCCAGGCCAATCGGGCGAAAGCGCGGGTCGCGGGTGCCGGCCGCTACGGCATTGCTCATAATTTCCTCCGCCAATGTGCCATAACTCGGTTGGATGGTGCCGATACAGCCCCTGAGCTGACCTTGCTTATGGATTGTCACAAAGGCACCGGCTTTGCCTGCAGTGATTTCTTGAGGCAAAGCTGCCTGTTCAGCCGGTGTCAGTGGAGGCTTGCGCCCGGTCCGGATATAGTTTTCGACTGTATGCTTGGCCAGCGCGACATAGGGATCGCCGCTGAGCCAGGGAATATCCTTTCCGGAACTGAGACTGGGGGAGTCCGGTCGCAGATCGCGGAAAGCTGCTATAGCATAACCGACGCCATAGGTACCCTCATAGCTCAGGAGCTCCGACTTATAAGCGGTATCCGCCAGTACGCCGCCCAGAATATTGAAAGATCTTAGCCCGCATTCGGCGACCTCTGCCAACAGATCATCATCATAGGCAAGCAGCCGGGCGAAGTCTCCCGCGCCGAGGGCTGCGGTCAGATCGCGGTCAAAAGCTTCGCCGCGCGGCGCCAGACCGTATGGACTATCCGCTTTCAGGCGATGTGAGAGATCGCCGCTGGCAATGAAGACAACCCGCTTGCCGGAAGCGGCAATAGCGTCCCGGATTGCCCGGCCGTAATTGTGATGGATCTGAGGCGACAGGCCGGAAAAAGACAGGCGAACCAAACCGGGGGTCAGTTGCCACTCGCGGAAGTCGGCGGACGACCGTTGCCTGGCATCGGCAGCAGACCGGACAGCGGATTTGCCGGCGGCCGCAGAGGGGAATTGTTGCTCCGCGACCGAAGCAGCCCATTCCGCCCGCGCGATAAAGTAAAGGGGAACAAAGCTGCCATGATCGACTCTGCTGCCTAAATCCGCATTCCCCGCGCTGATATGTGTCGGGATCGCGGCGGATTGCGCCTTGTCCCGGATGAGACTGATCAGATCCTGATCATAATTCATGGTCAGAACCGGCTGCCCGGCACCGAAAGATGCCAATGACATCGATTCAACGCTGCCGCCGATCAGTCGAAAAGCGCCGGATAACGCAGGAGCATGCGGCGAAACAAGGATAATCGTATCGGGTTGAGCTTGAGCTATCTCGGTCCCTACCCGGTAGTAGGCGGCCATTGTTTCAGGGATTCCCTTCTCGGCGCCCCTGCCTACCGCCGGCACGGCTAATGGCGGATGAGGTACTGCATAAGCTGAAATTAAAGTCATCTGCTACACTCCTTTATTCTTTGCCAAAGCGGACAAGTCACATCAGTCAGCTCTGAAAACACCCTGCCGTCTGATCGACAGGCAATTAGATTGTCACCGCAATTCCCGGCGACAAATAAGTACTGTCTTGTTATAAGTATAGCGCATTCTTCCCATAGGACAGAGTTTAGCCTGGCACGCGGCACCCGTTGACGGGGAAAGCAAAATTTATTATTATAAGTTCAGATATAATCAATATTTCCGGATGCTCGGGAAACAGGTGCAAGACCTGTGCGGTACCGCCGCTGTAAGTGAGACTTGTCCTCAGACGGATGTCAGCCACTGATTTGATTGGGAAGGCGAGGATTAAGGCCAAAAACTCACGAGCCAGAAGACCGGTTCGGAAATGATGCCAATACACAACGGTTTATTGTGTCGCGGCGCTTGAGTTATTGACGGTAAAAACGGGCCGCAACTTTAGGAGTTGCGGCTTTTTGTGTTGGAAGAGAGCTAAAAAGGATAGCGCTCAAATCCGGCCGAATAACATATTTACAATGTCGTTATGCGATTTTGTATACTCCTTTTCTCATTTCTGATGCAGGGCTGGCGCCGGATTTCCTGGCCCGGGGCCGGTAGCCGGCCCGCATCGGGACAATCACCATTAATCGTAAGTAATCATATTCAGATCGAGCATATTCTTCTTGATTTGGGCTAGGGTTGACTTCAGGGCACTGAGCTGTTCATCTGACAGTTCGTGCAGATCCGGCGGCTGATCCTCCCAGGAACCCATCATGCGGCCGACTTCGTCCATCATCTTGCTAACTTCATACAGATCCGGAGCACTGACCAGGATAGAAGTGCTATGATGCGTTTCGTCGCCCAGAAATTCCAGCTCATCTCCATAGCGCGGGATCATCACATCAATGCCAAAAGTCTCCTCAATATTATCTTTCAGCGGCAACATCTCCCTGCTTTCACCGTGAACCAGGACCACTTGCCTGGGCTTGGTCTCAAAGTCTGCCAGCCAGTTCAGCAATGTCGGTTTGTCAGCATGGGCCGAAAAGCCGGGCATGCTGTACACCGAAGCCTTGATATCGACCCAGGAGCCGGCGATCTTAACCTTGTCCGTAGTTCCGTCCAGGATGATGCGTCCCAGTGTACCCGCGGCCTGATAGCCGACAAAGATGACAGCGGACATGGGATCCCAGAGATTGTACTTGAGATGATGACGAACCCGCCCGCCTGTAGCCATACCGCTGGCCGAAATGATAACCTTGGGCTCCCGCTTTTCATTCAGTGCTTTTGATTCATCCACTGATCGGGTATAGGTGAGATTGGGGAAGTTGAAAATATTGTCGCCGCGGCGCACCAGGGCCTGAGCCTCTTCACCCAGCAAATCGGTATGCCGCATAAAAACTGAAGTTGCTTTCGTCGCCATCGGACTGTCCACATAGATCGGAACAGGCTGTCGCTGGCCGTGGCCGCCGTACTCAAAGTATTTGTTCATCTCATAGAGCAATTCCTGTGTGCGGCCGATCGCAAAGCTGGGGATAATCACGCTGCCGCCGCGATTAATTGTCTTATAGATCACCTGCATCAACTGATCCAGCGAATCCTGATATTTGGCATGGACGGTATTGCCGTAAGTTGACTCGAGAATAACCAGATCCGCTGCCTCGATAGCGGAGGGATCGCGGATCAGTAAATGGTCATGCATGCCGAGATCTCCGGAGAAAACTACCTTTGTCGTCTTGTCGCGCTCCGTAATCCACAGCTCAATTATCGCCGACCCCAGAATATGCCCGGCATCTCGCAATCGCATTCGGATATTAGGCGTCAGATCAACCATTTCCTCATAGTAATACGGCTCAAACAGTTCCATCGCCGCAACCACGTCATCTGAATCATACAGAGGCTCCAACAGATCCTCGCCGGCGCGCTGGCGCTTTTTATTCTCCCATTGGATATCGAAATATTGAATATTCGCCGAATCCTGGAGCATAATATCGACCAGCTCCATTGTCGCCTGCGTCGTATAAATCGGTTTGTCAAAACCCTCTTTGACCAGCTTGGGAATCCGTCCCGAGTGATCTAAATGCGCATGGGTCAGAATCAAAAAATCCAATTGTGAGATATCATAAGGGAAATCCAGCCGATTCCTGGCTTCCTCACTGGCACTGCCCTGGAACATTCCGCAATCAATCAGAAAACGCTCGCCATTCTCCGTTGTGACCAGGAAATTAGAACCCGTCACATCCTCGGTCGCGCCATAAAAAATAATTTTCATTCAGTTTTCCTCTGTTTTCTCCGGTACCGTCCGCCGGATAATACCGCCGCCTACCACCATTTCTCCGCAGTAAAAGACTATCGATTGACCCGGCGCCGGCGCTCTGATCTTTCTCTCGAAGGCGGCAACAATGTGTTCCGTTGACTCCGGCCTGATCACGGCGGCAGTCTCAGCCGAACGATAGCGGATCTGTGCCGTCACGGCCATGGGCGCGGTAAGCTGAGGCAGGGCTATCAGATTAATATTATCAGCCAAGACAGAATCGGTATATAATTTCTCTTCCTTGCCCAAGACGATCCGATTGGCCGCTTTCTCCTTGCACAATACGAAATGCGGTTCACCCAGGGCCAGGCCCAGACCCTTGCGCTGACCGACCGTATAATGGATCAAACCCCTGTGCCTGCCCAGAATCCGACCCGATTCATCCACTATATCTCCCGGCTCCTGCGGCCCCAGTTCCCGCTCAATCAGAGCGGCATAATCTCCATCCGGCACAAAGCAAAGATCCTGACTATCTCCATGATCGGCCGCTGCCAGACCCTGTTTCCGCGCCAGCTCCCGCACCTCGCCTTTGGTCAGATCTCCCAGCGGCAACAGCAAACGGCCGAGCTGTTCTTGTTGCAGGCGATAGAGCATATAGCTCTGATCCTTATACCTGTCTCTGGCCTTAAAGAGCAGCTTGCGATCTTCAGCTGTCTTCGCTATACCGCAGTTCTCCTCCATTTTCTCTTTATCGGCATCACTGCTTCGCCTTACCCTGGCATAATGCCCGGTAGCTACCATCTCAATCCCTCTCCGGTCCGCTTCGCGCAATAGAACTTGCAGCTTAACCTCGGCATTGCAGCGCACACAAGGATTGGGCGTTTCACCTTGGGCATAGCTGCTGACAAAATCAGCAATAACACAACTTCGAAATTCCTCTCCGGCATCAAGCAAATCAAAGGGGATTCCCAGCTGTTTACAAATTGCCGCTGCCGCTGCCGGATCTTCGGCTCCATGCATTCTCAGCATGGCTGCCTGGCAGTCAAAGCCCTGTTCCCGCAGCAACGCCGCTGCCACACTGGAATCAACGCCGCCACTCATCGCAATTAATACTGATCTGGTCATAAAATGGAATTATTGGTCGGCATAGGTATCGAAATAACCTTGGATATGGACGATTGGCGTACCTTTGTCACCCGAGCCGGATGTCAAATCCGCCAGCGAGCCCAGGATATCTGTTATCCTCCTTGGTGTCGTACCCAGCGAAAAAGATTCCTCGTCCCGGTGCCGATCTATATCGCCGATAAAGTCACTGACAGCTCGCTCCAGATTTTCCCCGGCCAGATTGGCGAACTCATTGTCGGCCAGATACTTCAGTTTGATCTCAGAAGGTTTGCCCTGCAGACCGGCTGTAAATGCCGGTGAAACTACCGGGTCGGCCAGCTCCCAGATCTGTCCGACCGGATCGCGAAAAGCGCCGTCGCCGTAGATCATGACCTCAATCTCCTTACCGGTCAGTTCCCGCAGGTACTGTTGGATCTGCTGCACATAAATGTCGCAGTCGCGCGGGAATAACTTGACCAGCTCCGGGGCGGCTTTGTTAGCGCCCAGCAGACCGAAATCCGCATTGTACCCGCTGCCCGCCACAGGACTCGTCATCAGATCGGCCAGATTGCGGACCCGCCTCGCACCGGCAGCCGTCAGCAGCCGGTTTGATCTCTGACGGCTATGTACATCGCAGGTTAGGACATCCGTTTCATGCCGCAGAATCTCTCGCACATCATTAGCAAGGATCACACGCAAGTTGCAGTTTTCGCTGTGGCAGATTTCATGATAGAGTTCGATATAGTCAACGCCGGTGAATGGATGGGGATTCGAGCCGAAGAGCTCACGATACCGCTCCTCGGTCAAGGTCTCGCCATAATAATTGATACCCGTATCGTCCAGCTGTTCAATCGTCACCAGAGCATTGCCGACTTCATCGCGCGGGTATGACAGCTGCATGGTCAGCGAGTCAAGCGCCCGGGCGATCGCCCTGAGCACGGTCGCAAAGCGGTTGCGGCTCAAAATCGGAAAGACAATGCCGGCGCGGCCCGCCGGGAACTTGCTTGCCACATCGGCAGCGATCTGATCGACAGTGGCATAATTGCCCTGTGCCCTGGCCACGATGGCCTCGGTGATGGCCACCACATCGCGATCTTTCAGCTCAAAAGGCTCGGCCTGAGATGCTTTGATCACGCTGTCCACCACAAAGGACACGAGATCATCACCCTCACGAATGATCGGGGCACGGATGCCCCTGGCAGTTGTTCCAGTAAGTCTTAACATATCATTTCCTTTTGCCTAGCTTCCGCTACAGCAGGTTGGGCGTGTTTCCGGCACACCTTTCATATCCTGCAGCGCCGGTGCGTCTGAATATTGTAACTGCAGGATCATCGAATGGACTCTATCTTTCAATGTTAGCACAAATGGAATTACCGGTCTGCCTTTGTTTGTTTTATAGGTATTCTATTCGCAAGTCTTTTTGCGAAGGCGCTCTGAAAGGTGTTTTGCCCGCTGTGATTGGAAGCAGATGATAAAAAAGTGCCAGTGATCGCCGTTCCGGGTGAAAAATCTTAAAATAAAACTTTTTCGTTCAAACCAGTATCACTCCAAGAAAACATATATGCATTTTTTAAAGGTTTAATCGGTAGTGCATGAGTCATCCTGTGCGCAAAACTTGCTGTATTTTTAAGTTTTGCGTATAGTTGCCCTATGCGTTCTCAATAGAATTATTATTTTCCAAAAAGTCTAAAATTGTTAACAGACGATAGCCTTTTTCTAAGTTTGAAAATGGAGTCCTGTCCATTGTTATGAGTATCTTTTTATAACCGTCATCCAAGCCACGGAAAGAGGACAGTTCTCTCTCTTTTACACTTGAATTCTCAATACTGTAAGTGACTTGAATATAATTTTTTCTTCCTTCTGCATCTCTTGCAACAAAATCAATTTCTTCATTTCTATTTTTCCCTATATCGACGATATAACCACGCCTTATGAGTTCCACATAGACGATGTTTTCTAGCGCACGGGAAACTTCAAGCTGACGGTATTGAATAAGCGCATTGCGAAGACCCATATCACAGACATAATACTTGTTTTGTGTTTTGAGATAAGCTCTTCCCTTGAGATCATAACGTTCGACTTTGTAAAAAAGAAAAGCATCCGCTATGTGGTTCAGATAACGGCTCACCGTCTCATTATCAACAGATTTATATCCGCTGCTTTGCAATGTATTCGCTATTTTATTCGGCGATACAGCCGAGCCGATAGATGAGCAAAGAACATGAATCACCCCGCGGAAGACTTCTTCATTTCTTATGTCGTAACGATCAATCATATCTCTCGTTATAACAGTATTAGCCACCATTCCCAAATAATCTCTTTTAGTGGGCTCATCCGGCTCTGTAACAGTATACGGCAAGGAACCGAATAAGACATATTCATCTAAGGCTTCTCTCTTATCACCTTTGCGAAAAGAATAAAACTCTTGAAAGGACAGAGGGAAGCATTTTATTTCTATGCCCCTGCCTCGAAATATGGTGTTGATATCACTCGAAAGCAACTTTGAATTTGAACCTGTTACATAGATATCGGTGTTGTATTCGCTGCGAACTTCATTGAGAACTTCCTCAAATCCATCAACCATCTGAATTTCATCGAGCAGAAGATAATACTTCTCATCGTCAGCGAAAAGGCCGAGTAAATATGAATATAGTTCATCGGACTTGCGCAGGTTCTCCCATTTTTTCATATCGAAGGCAATTTTTATGATATGGTCGGCTTGGACTCCGTCATCAAGCAAATAGCGGTAAAACAGTTCGTTTAATAAGATTGATTTACCGCAGCGTCTGACACCGGTAATGATTTTGACCAAATCCTTGTGTCTATAGCGGATGAGTGTGTTGAGTAGGTTTTCTCTTTTAATAAACATGACGACCTCCTTAACACATTATATGCGCAAAACTTTCGTTTTTCAAAAATTTTACGCACAGCAGCCTTAGTTCTATTTATATTATAGAAGTTTCCGCCATCCGGATTCGATATAAACATCATCAACAATACTTTGCGTAAACTCTAAAGTATCATTTCACACTTGTTCTTTCCGTTTTATTTAACCCGACATTTATTCAACTTAACCAGACATAAATAGTGTCGGGTTATTAGTTGTTGAGAACAGTTTTCTAATTTCGTACTTTGCGGAAGCTCTGAAACCCTTTTGCTTACTGTATTTTTCTCCTTTAGAATGATTATGACATACTCCCCCGGCTGTCACCGCGAAGGATGTGACTGCTTAGAATGTGACTTCGATTCCGGGTCTGATCAGCCAGACTTTCTTGTCGATGGCGGTTTGACCGGTGGCGCGGCGGATGGCCTCGGCATAGACTTCGATCTGAATGCGATAGCGCTCGCGGATTACTCTGGCAGCCTCAGCGGGATCAGCTGATACTTGATCAGATTTGAAATCCAGCAGCAGGATGCCCTCGTCATCCGCCAGCCAGAGATCGATCATACCCTGCAGCAGAGTAATCGCAGTGCCAGGTTCCGGCACGGCGAGTCTGAAATTGCTGCTGTCAAATGTCGTCTGCCGGGAAGTGTCCGCAGTTGTTGTTACATGCTGCGAAAATTGATCAATTCTTAACAGATCGGGGCCGGTTTGACCGGGAACAGCGATGCTCTGTCCGGATAGGGCCTGATCAACAATCGGCGATGCGGATAGTGGGAGCAGAGCCGGAATAGCCAGTGTGAAAGGTTGTTCCCGGTAAATTCTGTCCGCCCGCAGCAGCCGTTTTCCGCTTGGAGAGCGCGCAAATTGCAGAGCGTTATCCGCAAAACCCTGCACTTCCGCTCTCTCTTCCGGCAACAGGCGCTGCCCGGCTACCATCCGGTTCAGCTGCCGTTCATACTCCTGCTGCACATCCTCAGCCTGATCCAGGCGGGCAAAGTCCAGGAATTGAAAGACAGTGTGAAGGGCAACGCCGAGCTGTGCCGCGGACATCTGAGCCCGGCGCCGGTAATCAACCGGGCTTGACTTTATTGGCCGGGGCGCATTTGCCGGCGCCTTCGTATCATCAAATTGAGAAATAGATTTCTCCGCCGGCTGCCGGAGCCGGAAAGCCATGTCGGAGAACAGGGCGGCTTCGCTGCTGAGCCCTTCGGCCGCTCGCTCCGCGTCGGCCAGCGCTGTGATCTGGCGTTTGAGTTCGCTGACCGTAATCTTGGCCGGGGCAGTGGCCAGGATGCCGCCCGAGACATCGGCGCTGAGCAGCTTGGTCAGCCGCGCGGCCTCGCCGGCTGTTGGCATTATAGATGAGTCGGGGCCGGCGTTTGCGGTGACCGCGCGTTCAGCGGCAACTTCGGAGCCGGCACTGTGCGCGGGTGGAGTAGGAACGGCAGTCAAATCCGGCGCTGGCGGAATGTGGTCAGTGAGATTGCGGATGGTCTCCTGATAAACTTGCTGCACCAGCTCATTTAGGGGTGTCAGGCGAACTTGCAGATGCGGGAAGCGGAAATTGCCTTTCGTGCCGGCCAGTACCTTTGCTCCCAGCTCTTCGTCTCGCAGATACAACAGGTGAAAGATGAGCTCCCGGTTGTGGCGGATCCGGCGCAGGGTCTCCGCCTGCAGGCGGCCATCTCCGGCCTTGGCCAAGGCCGCGGCAGCCTCCAGATCTTTCTGATTCGAGGCAATCCCGCCATAAGGTTTATCCAAAGCGTCAACC
>JGI24710J26742_10000713_pt1 | contig 31176 bp, 29 predicted proteins | sample BioPla2DNA2_FD_26742 | JGI IMG/M metagenome (IMG submission 26742)
TTGGATAGTAGACGGTTTTTTGTGGGGGTAAATGATATTGAAATATAAATTTAATATTGGGAAAAAATACTCTTGAAACTTGTTATTTTTTTTAGTATACTAATAGACGTTGATTTTGGATATAATTATAGTGTATGTGCCCATAGCTCAGCAGGATAGAGCGTCGGTTTCCTAAACCGCAGGCCGGGGGTTCGAATCCCTTTGGGCACACCAAAAAGAGTTTTTTCAACAGAAATAGCTTTAAAAGAGAGAAACTAAGCGGATTTGTTTTGAATTCTGTTTAGTTTCTCTCTTTTTTTCAAAAAATTTTCGATTTTTTGTCCGATGTTCGGAATATTTAAAAAATTTCTTTAACAATAGCATTTAACCGGGCGTATATCTTTCTTCACATTTATTCAATATGCCCATTAGATTTTACCATATTAAAGAGGATTTTGCCATATTTAATAGCCATAAAATATTGATTTTTCAAGGTTAAGAGCACATTTCTTATGTGCAAAGTTTGAGTTATTTATTAAAACACACAAGGCTATAAATGTAAGTTGTGGCACATAATAGGTTTGACAATTGGAGTCTAATTGGTTATAATTTATTCGCAGCATTTATATATGAAGCTGTTTGTTGCGTTATATGGAGGTTACCGGAGGTTGCGGCACAAGTTGAAGTATGAGAAGGGTTCAAAACAGTGGTTTATGAAGGAAGCCTTGAAGGAAGCGTATAAGGCATACAGGAAGGATGAGACTCCTATAGGGGCAGTGATAGTCAGGGATGGCATAATAATTGCCCGGGGGCATAATGAAAAGGAAGCAAAAAAGGATCCTACCAATCATGCCGAGATTGCCGCAATAAAAAAAGCATGCAGGAAGGCTGGCACGTGGAGGCTTAATGGCTGCGACATGTATGTTACGTTGGAGCCTTGTGCTATGTGTGCTGGTGCAATTATACAGGCAAGGATCGGGAGGCTTTTTATTGGAACTGCTGATCCTAAGGCAGGAGCTGCAGGCTCAGTGATAGATATACTGAGTGTTGATGAATTCAATCACAAGGTTGAGGTGATATATGGATTACTGCAGGAAGAGTGTTCCGGAGTTTTGAAGGATTTTTTCAGAGAGCTCCGAAAGAGAAAGTCCAATAAATAGGCGAGAAGAAGATGCATAATACACACTTTACCATAACTTTTTTATTGGTTTGGTGTATTGAAATAAAAAATGGAGACGTATCGAAGTGGTCATAACGAGCCTGACTCGAAATCAGGTTGTCGGGTAACCGGCACGTGAGTTCGAATCTCACCGTCTCCGCCATGAGCCTGTTTGCGGTCAATGTCCGCAGCGGGCTCACTCTTTATTCTAACGGTCTTCGTCATTTTCTACGATTAACCATTCTTGTTAAATAAAAGTATTAGAATAATTGCGACAACTTTTAAATATATAATTGTTTCTTTTGACTGAGAGAGGGTATAAATCTATTATAATTGTTTAAGTTCGATAAATAAAAAAGGAGGCATTATTATAATGAAATCAAAAGTATCTTTTTATCGCTGTGAAATTTGCGGAAATCTTGTAGGGCTTATTTATGACGGCGGAGGCGAGCTTGTATGTTGTGGTCAACCTATGGAAATGCTTGAACCTAATACGGTAGATGCTTCACAAGAAAAGCATGTTCCTGTGGCAGTAAGAAAAGATGGCAAGATCTATGTAGAAGTGGGGTCTGTAGCCCATCCGATGATAGAAGAACACTATATTGAATGGATTGCGGTTGTAACAGATGATGGAACAGAAAGGATTTCTCTTTCTCCGAACGATGAACCAAAGGCTGTGTTCTGCGACAGGGAAAACGCAGAGGTTTACGCATACTGTAATCTTCATGGTTTGTGGAAATCGGAAGTAAAATAGTGGTGGAATAGAAAATTTAATCTATGAATTTATAAAGCCGTTACGTGTGATTGTGACGGCTTTTTGGAGTTCTAACAGAGAAATAGGAAAACAAAGAAATAACAAAAAAGATGGATAATAAAAGAGGGCTTATATATGAGGCTTGTTCCTGCAAAAACAATTATATCGGGGTTGCCCAAACAGGTTCAATGAGTGATCCGTATAATCCCTTTGAGAAGGAATACGGGTATACTCAGCTTTTACTGTTTGATTGATACTATGGTTCTATGTAGAAAACAGTTATGAATAACATTAAAGGAGTATGAAAGGTTGATTAACACCTAAAGTTTCACGTATAACAAGATTTATAAAAAAACCCGATTATATAGAATAAAAAAGCAAAAACAGAGGCAATTTTAAACAATTTAATGATATAATTATTTTAAACTATGCAAATAAAAATATATAGGGGGGCTAGAGTAATGGGCGATTTTATGAAAGGTGCAATAAATCCGGGGAAAGACCCCATCGAAAGGCAGATGATAATATCAGAGGCTATATGGGAGCTTTTGAAGGAAAAAACCGGGCTTACGGACAAAGACCTAGTTAATAAGGTGAGGGAGATAGACTTAAGAGACGGAGTATTGGATGGAAGAGTAAGACCAAAGCCTCCGATAGCCTGTCCTAAATGTGGTAAGAAAATGGATAAGACGTCCTCAACATGCATTTATTGTGGTCAAAATATTCCAGCCAATGTTTTTTCTCGATAGAAGGGCAAAAAAGAGCCCGAAACATTTTAAAAAGAAGGGAAAATGTAACGGGTTTTATAGGGGAGTATTAATTTGTACATTATCTATATCGAATCAAAGCTTAAGGAACTTTAGTGTTTTTTTAAAAAATTTTAAAAAAGTTATTAGTAATTATTAATTAAACGGGACGCATCTGGTGATACATGGCATAGCAGGCTTTTTTCTTCATTTGAATCATATCTATAAATGCTTCCAGCCTTGTAGTATAACCGGCTTCACCGGTCATCTCATCAACGATCAACGTCATGATGGGAATATTATATTTTTTTTGCACTTCGCTAAAGGTGCTTTGAGCAATTATTTCAGGCATGCAGGTAAAGGGATAAATATGGATAACACCATCAAATCCCTTTTTTGCTCTTCTTATAGATGCTCCAATTGAGCTCAGTCCATGACCTCCTATGTCATTGGTTTTCATAAACTCTTTTCCCGCTTCGTGATCCTTGTTTTTTATTTTAAAGGGGAACAGCTTTTTTATAAAATGTTCTTTGATCCAGTAGCTGATGCCAAGGGTGTTGTGTACCTCCACTCCCATACTGCCAAGTTTTTTTTCAATTTCAAAGTTGATTTGAGGATGGGCGGCAACATATATCTCACCCACAAGGGCAACTTTCAAAGGCTTGTGCTTTTTGTCTAGGGCGACTTGCTTCAGCTCTTTTATGGTGGTTCGAATTATTCTGTTTATGTTTTTGTAACCCCGGGCTTTTTGAACCTTGTTGTGAAATCGGGACATTATTTTATCAGTTTGTCCTTTGTTCAATTCCCAGCACCTTGTGAACCGGCACAGCTTGTTGATCCTGTCTACCTTAAAAACGGCAATGAGTGCATAAAGTATTGCTTTTGAGAGGCTAAGCATACTTTTTCCCTCTGTCAAAGGCTTAATTTTCTCCAAGACCTCTTTAAAAGAGATGTTGTTAAGATCCAAGTAAATAAAATTCACATTATACCCAATGCTTTTTAGTATTTCATCCTGAAGCTTTCCAAAATAACCAAACCTACACTGTCCACAGCCTCCCCCGAAGAGGATGCAATCGGCACCATGTTCGATGCCGTATATAAAGTCCCCCATTATTGTTTTAAAGGGCAGACAAGCAAACTCCGGCGAATGCAGTGTTCCCTGTTCAAGCAAGCCCTTGCCTGAGACAGGAGGCATGACATATTCTATACCTGCACAATCCAGCAGTATCTTTACGGGTATATATGCATCTCCCATATGGGGAAAAGTAATTTTCATAATGTATCACCCTACCATATCCAAAAATGCTTCCAATCTAGTATCAAACCCGGTTTCTCCTGTATGCTCATCAACAGTAAGTTTTAAAAGGGGCATATCGTATCGAGCTATTAGCTGTCTTTCAATAAACTCGAGAACGAATGCATCAACACCACAGGCAAAGGGCGTTAGATATATAATTCCTTTGATACCCGGTGTCGAAGCAAAGGTAAAGGCACTTCCAAGAAGCTCAAACCCTATATCCCAAAAAACTTTTCCCTGGAAGGGACAAGCGTTTTTCCTTTTGGTCTCGCGGTCAATATCCTTCGGTGTAAATACAGTTATATTTCTTTTTTCAAGTTTTTCAATCAACTTCATGTTAAGATAGCGGTCATGAACCATATACGGGTGTCCCAATAGCGAAATTGCGGTTCTACCAGGTTCATTATCCATAGGACTCTTAAATTTTAAGGCATGTTCACGGCTTTTATCGTATGCCTTGAATGCTTCCTTAAAGGCTTCAACAACGTAGGAATACTTAAAGTTTAGGATTGATGCTATTTCTTTGAGGCTTTTAAATGTTTCTTCGGGCATCAAATCCATATGTATCTTTACTTCCAGTACTCTTATCTGCCTTTTCAAATTAAGAAGGGTCATATCGGGGAGCCCGCAAAACTTTGGACAGGTATATTCGTTCTTATCAACGCTTGTATACCTTGGTATGAATACGTAATCCACCTTGTCCTTAAGGCTATAAGCATGTCCGTGAAAAACCTTTACCGGCAGGCAGGTTTCGTTGCTGCAGTGCTTTACACCACAGTCGAGGATATGCTTGTTGGTATCGTCGGAGACCATAACCTTGCATCCTAGATTGCGGAAAAACTCTTCCCAGAGTACGCTGTGTTCAAAGTAGAATAATCCCTTTGGTATCCCAATGCTTATCATTTAAAAGCTCCTTTTTATTTAAATCTTTTTTAAAATGCATTTGGTGCTTATATAAGGGTGCATATATATTCTTCTTATTTATTATTTGCAAAAAGAGAAAGTATATATACCTTATTTTGCATATTTGACCGGATTAATGGTATTATATTTGCAGACGAATATTATGTTTATAATAAGGAGGGCACCTATGAAGTACAGAGTTCTTGGCAAAACGGGGTATAAAATATCCGAAATTTCGGTAGGAACTTGGGCTATGGGAGATGCATGGGGAAGTGTTGATGACGAGTCCAGTCTTTTGGCATTAAAGAAGGCTGTGGATTTGGGTGTAAACTTTTTTGATACCGCTGATGTTTATGGGGACGGAAGAAGTGAAAGGCTTTTATCTAGGCTCTCTAAAGCTGAAAAGGAGAAGATTTACATAGCAACAAAAGCCGGAAGACGGCTTAATCCTCATACAGCAGCTGGTTATAACAAGGAGAATCTTGAGGGCTTTATTGACAGAAGCCTTAAAAATTTAGGGGTTGAAAGACTGGATTTACTCCAGCTACATTGTCCGCCCTCTGAGGTGTACGGCGATGAAAGCGTTTTTTCAGCTCTTGATGAATTGAGACAGAAGGGAAAAATAGCAAACTATGGCGTGAGCGTTGAGAAGGTTGATGAGGCCTTGAGGGCAATCAAATACCCTAATGTCAGCACCGTTCAGATCATATACAACATGTTCAGAATGAAACCGGCAGAGGAGTTCTTTGCAGAGGCAAAAAAGAACAATGTGGGAATAATAGTGCGTGTTCCTTTAGCAAGCGGTCTTTTAACGGGAAAAATGAATAAAAACACACAGTTCGAGGACGGTGATCATAGAAGCTTCAACAGGAACGGAGAGGCCTTTGACAAAGGGGAGACCTTTTCGGGTGTTGATTTTGAGACAGGGCTTAGGGCAGTGGAAGAGCTCAAAAGTATAATGCCGCAGGACTTTACCATGGCACAGTTTGCATTGAAGTGGATTTTGATGGAGGATGCGGTGAGCTGTACAATACCTGGGGCAAAGACGCCGGATCAGGTGGTACAGAATACGGCAGCTTCTGATTTTCCGGAGCTTACCAAAGAGCAGATGCAAGCGGTAAAAAGCATTTACGACAGGTATATTAAAGAACAGGTACATCCTTTGTGGTAAAAAAGCAGACTGTTGCAGTCTGCTTTTTGTGCAAGAAGGTACATTAATTTATATGTATTCACTGTTGATGGGTGTAAGGNGAAGAAAATGTGGATAACTTTAGTTTCCAGAAGGTTTTTCTTCACCTTCATTGAATTTTTGAATAAACAACCTACATGACACGGAAGAACCGTCCCCCCGTGCTAAATAAACAACCTACATGACACGGAAGAACCGTCCCCCCGTGCTATGACACGGAAGAACCGTCCCCCCGTGCTATCCCTGTGTTAGGTTGCTGCTTTTCTTGCCTGCTCTACCATCATGTCTTTGACCTTCATCAGCCTTGTCAGGTTTCCTCTTTCATTTTCATCCAGCTTCATGGTTATATACTTGATGGTTTCGGAAAGCTGGGGTATCATAACGTATTCTAAAGCGTTAACCCTTCTTCTCGTTTTCTCGATTTCCTGGGCAAGAAGCTGGGCGGATTTCTCCAACTGAGCAAGGTCAAGCATATAGGGAAGTGCCTTTGACAAGGTTGCGATGGCCCCGTCAAGTTCCCCGGAGGTTGTAGCAAAGCCATAAGGATATATGCCGGTTTCATCAGGGTTGGAGGTTTTATAGTTTAGTACCGGCACATCCACGCTCATTACGTTTTTGGTTGTTACATCAAGGGAGATGCTCTGCTTTGGAAGCATGAGGGCAGCATCAAGCCCTTCCGACGACATAACAGCCCTAGCTATAAGAAAGTTCTGATGTACCTGCATTAACATTTCTTCCACTGTTTCCCGAAGCTCCTTGTTTTTCCTCACGAGGTCAAGAAACTTTTTCATAAGCTCATCCAGCTTATCCTTCAATAGCTTATGCCCCCTGCGGGCAACCTGCAGACGTTTCTTGAGGCGGGTGAGCTCCATTCGGGTCGGATTTACACGCATAATTGCCATAATATGTTACGCTCCTTATAAATCATTCTCCTTTGGGAAGGTACTTGTCGAGGTACTCATCCCTTATACGTTTAAGCTCTCCACGGGGCAGAATTGAAAGAAGCTTCCACCCTATCTCAAGGGTTTTTTCAATGGTTCTGTCCTCTTCAAACCCTTGGGAAACATATTCCTTCTCAAAAGAATCTGCAAACTCTGCATACAGCTTGTCGATGTCCGTAAGGGCAGCATCACCCAAAATAACTGCCAGTTCTTTTGCCTCTTTACCCCTTGCATAGGCAGCAAACAACTGGTTCATGGTATCGGCGTGATCTTCACGGGTTTTGCCCTTTCCTATTCCCTTGTCCTTTAGACGGGACAGGGAAGGCAAAACGTCTATCGGCGGAGTTATGCCCTTTCTATGCAGTTCTCTTCCCAAAATTATCTGACCCTCGGTTATATAGCCCGTAAGGTCAGGAATGGGATGGGTTTTATCGTCCTCAGGCATTGTAAGTATGGGAATAAGAGTTATACTTCCTTTAGAATCCAGCTTTCTGCCGGCTCTTTCATATAAGGTTGCAAGGTCGGTATACAAATAACCCGGATAACCCCTTCTTCCGGGAACCTCTTTTCTTGCTGCGGAAACCTCACGCAACGCCTCGGCGTAATTGGTTATGTCGGTAATAATTACCAGCACGTGCATGGCTTTTTCGAAGGCCAAAAACTCCGCAGCGGTCAATGCCATACGCGGGGTAGAAATACGCTCAATGGCCGGGTCGTTGGCCAGATTTATAAACAACACGGTACGGTCTATGGCACCGGTTCTCTTAAAGTCGCTTATAAAGAAGTCGGCCTCTTCAAAGGTTATACCCACTGCTGCAAACACAACGGCAAACTTGCTGTCGGTACCCAAAACCTTTGCCTGCCTTGCAATTTGAGCTGCAAGCTGGGCGTGGGGAAGACCGGAGCCGGAGAATATGGGGAGCTTCTGTCCCCGAACCAAGGTGTTCAGCCCATCAATTGCAGAAACCCCGGTCTGTATAAACTCTGAAGGGTAGTCTCTGGCTGCAGGGTTTATGGGGATACCGTTTATATCAAGCCTTGTTTCGGGTATAACTTCCGGGCCGCCGTCCAGAGGCTGACCCATACCGCTGAAAACCCTTCCCAGCATATCCATGGATACGGGAAGCTCAATACCCCTTCCTAAAAACCTTACCTTGCTTTCGGCAACATTTATACCGGCCGAGCTTTCAAACAGCTGTACCAGTGCATTTTGCCCGTCAATTTCAAGTACTCTGCATCTTCGGATTTCGCCGGATGCAAGCTCTATTTCACCGAGTTCATTAAATTTTACTCCTTCAACCTTTTTTACAAGCATCAAAGGTCCGGCAACCTCGGTTATGGTTTTATATTCCTTTAACATTTTAGTGCACCTCCTTTGAGATGAGGGCTTCTATTTGGTTATTAAGCTCATTTTCAATTTCATTAAAGGAGCTTTCGACCTGATCTTCAGGAGTGTATTTTGCTCTTCCTATTCTTTCCCTTACGGGAAGCTCAAACAGGTCTTTGATGCTTACTCCTGCTTCTATGGCCTTTTTGCCCTTATAATAGAATTCCAATATAAGCTTTAACATTCTGTACTGCTTGTTCAATGATGTATAGGTGTCTACCTCGTGGAACGCGTTTTGGTGAAGATAATCTTCCCGGATGGATTTGGCTGACTCCAGCGTCAGTCGATCGCTAGGGGAAAGGGCATCGACACCGACAAGGCGAACAATTTCCTCCAGTTCCGATTCTTCCTGAAGGATTTTCATTGTATCGGTTCGAAGAGAGTTCCAATCCCTTGCCACATTCTCATTAATCCATTTGTCTAGCCTGTCAAGATACAAAGAATAGCTTAATAGCCAGTTTATTGCCGGGAAATGACGGCGGTAGGCAAGGCTGGCATCCAGACCCCAGAACACCTTGACAATTCTCAGTGTTGCCTGGGTAACCGGCTCGGACATGTCACCACCGGGTGGTGATACGGCACCGATTGCCGTCAGGGCACCTTCTCTGCCGTCGCTTCCAAGACATATGACCCTCCCTGCCCGTTCGTAAAACTGGGCAAGTCTTGAACCCAAGTAGGCAGGATAACCCTCTTCACCGGGCATTTCCTCCAGACGTCCGGACATTTCCCTTAAGGCTTCGGCCCAACGGGAGGTGGAGTCTGCCATCAAGGCTACACTGTAACCCATATCCCTAAAGTATTCTGCTATGGTCATACCCGTATATATGGAAGCTTCCCTTGCTGCAACTGGCATATCGGAGGTGTTTGCAATGAGAACTGTCCTTTTCATAAGGGATTCCCCCGTTCTTGGGTCTTTAAGATTTGGGAATTCCCTCAAAACGTCGGTCATCTCATTTCCCCGCTCTCCACAGCCGATATATACAACTATTTCTGCATCCGCCCATTTTGCAAGCTGATGCTGAACCACTGTTTTACCGCTTCCGAAAGGCCCCGGTACCGCAGCAACTCCGCCCTTGGCAAGGGGGAAAAGAGTGTCTACAACCCTCTGGCCTGTAACAAGTGGGGAGTCCGGAGGCAGCTTTTCTTTGTAGGATCTACCTACACGCACCGGCCATTTTTGCATCATTTGTATTTCTACCAGTTCGTTTTTATCATTACGAACCTTTGCAACGGTTTCTTCGATAGTGAAACTGCCGCCGGATATTTCCTCGACAGTACCGCTGACACCGTAAGGAACCATTATTCTGTGTTCTACTATGGATGTTTCCTGAACCTTACCAATTATATCGCCGGCAGTAACCTTTGCTCCTTTTTTTACTGTGGGCTCAAATTTCCACTTCTTTTTTCGATCCAAGGAGGTAATATCTATACCTCTTGTAATATTGCTTCCTACCATTTTCCTCATGTTTTCAAGAGGCCTTTGAATACCGTCAAAGATATTCTCGATAAGTCCGGGGCCCAGCTCAACGCTTAGGGGTGCACCGGTAGATACTACCGGTTCTCCGGGACCTAGACCTGCCGTTTCCTCATATACCTGGATGGAAGCCTTATCTCCATGCATTTCTATTATTTCGCCGATAAGACGGTGTTCGCTAACTCGTACAACGTCAAACATGTTTGCATCCCGCATACCTTCGGCAATTACCAAAGGACCGGAGACTTTAACTATTGTTCCCTGGCTCACGCTTCATCCCTTCCTTTAAAAAAAGTTTTAACTTCATTGCTATTCATCCCTGAAAAGTATGTCTGCTCCCACGGCACGCTCCACACTCTTTTTTAACCCCATCATACCAATGCCTAAAGAACCTTGGTTGCCGGGAATGGGGATAATTGCGGGGAATCTGTCATCTCTGTACTGGTCTATTGCAGAGACCATGTTCTTTGCAAACTGCTCTGTGATATATATCACCGCATATTCCTCCCGGGCTATTTTACCCAATACTTCTATGGCCTCGTCAGAAGTTGTAACGGGGAATACCGACATACCGATGGCTTTAAAACCTAAAATACTGTCTTTATCACCAATTACTCCTACTTTATACATAAGCTTCCCGCAGCCTTTCTCTAATGATATCATTAGAAATATTATTAATTTTACCTACCATGATAATTCTGGCGTTTTTAATCTCGGTTTCTTTTGCCATGAGGTATCCTATCAAAGGCTCAATGCCAAAAGTGATGTACCTCGCTTTTTTAACAAAGGAGGTTATAAAGTTATCCGACAGCTTTTCAAACTCCGTAAGGTTTCCGGTACGGTTTATGCTTTCCATACTTTTCTCCAGCAATGAACCATATCGGGAATGCTTTACGGCCTGGACAAAGCTTTCAAGGGGAGCATCAAAATTCTCAAAGAACACCTTGGTATCAATAGTGCCCCCCGGGACAAGAACCTTTTGAAGGAAATCCCATGTTTTCTTAAGGTTTCGTACCCTTAGGAAAATCTTTATATTAGTAAGATCTACAAAGGCCAAAATCAGCTCATTTAAAAATTTGCTGTCCAAAGAGCCGGATATGTTTTGCATATGACGATAACAGGCTTTGTCTAAAATGAGGTCTATCATCTGAGGGTCAAGGGTTCTGCTATAGGTGTCTATGCATTCCTCAATGGCACTTTTCATAACATCAGGCATTTCTTTCATGTTCCTGTCCTTTATCATAAGCTTAAGTTTATTTAGTGGAATGGAACCCGGTTCGATCAAGATAGAGGTTTCATTCTGTCCGGAAAACTCAGCCTTTAGGATAGCTTTTACATTATGATAATCATTGGCCAGCAAAAAAATATTTATTATTTCTTCTCCAGGAACCAGCTCATTTAAAAGTTCATACACTTTTTTGTTTTCATCTTTTAAAAGCTTTTCATACTCAAATACGCTTTTAATTTCCGTGCCTGCATGTCCATAACCTGCTTCAAGAAGAACCTTCAATGCTTCATCCGATGTCTTTGCTTCGACCATTCTGTCAAACTTAGAATTATCCAAAAGCCCTTTTTCGATTGCCCGTATTCTTGCAACGGCATAGTTATAATCCAATTCATTGATTTTTTTTCGCCTTGACAAATTCCATTCCTCCTTTTTTTGGCTGATAATAAATGGTTTTTAAAACAGAGCTTTTACCACATCGGGTTCAATTTCTTCTCTTTTCATCCTTATTAATGCCTCAAAGGAGTTGTTTGTCTCAATATCGCCGGATTTTAGAATAAATCCACCCTTAATGTCCCGAGTTTCTTTTGAAAGGGTCAAATTGCCCTTGATTTTTTTTGAAGCCAGCTCTTTATTGATTTTTTGAATAAAATCCGGGGAAAGTTTTTTCTTGTCTTTTGGGGATAGTATAATTTCCTCAGTCCCGGTTTCAACAGAGCTTATTATCATTTGGGTAATTATTTTTTTGTATTCTTCATCCGACAAGGCACTTAATTTTTCGATGGCTGNATTAAAGGCCTCTTCGATTANTTCCTGTTTTGCCTGAAGCTTCTTTTTTCTGGCTTCAAGTTCAGCCACAGACCGGAGCCTTTTTTTAAGCTCAACGGCATCCTGCCTTGCTTTTTCAAGGATTTTATTCTTTCTTGAATCAGCATCCTTTTGTGCCGTTTCAATTATGGCATCAGCCTGCTCCTTAGCCCGCTCAATATTTGTTTCTGCTTGGCTGCGGGCTTCTTCAAGTATTCTTTCCTTTATTTTTTCTACACCCGTCATAGGAGAACACTCCCTTTTATATAATATCAAAACCTACCAACTGTTGCAGTGGGAGGTTTTTACTTCAATAACAAAATGAGCTATTAAACCTTACCCAGCATCAATATAGAAATAATAAATCCTATGATTGCAAACATTTCAACCATAAGAGCCAGTATAATTCCTCTAACCATACCGTCAGCTCTTTTGGCTACCATGTGAATGCCGGCGGTTGCAACTTTTCCTTGAAGCACCCCTGAAACCAAGCCAATGATGCCGACAGGAAGACTGGCAATAAAAAGGGAAAGACCGTCCACAACAGGCAAAGGAGTTCCGGTTACTTTTTGAAGGGTTAAGAAGGCAATAACGAAACCATAGATTGCCTGAGTACTGGGAAGAGCCTGAAGTACCATTACGGCTCCGAATCTTCCCGGTTCTTCCGTTAGAACTCCTGCTCCAGCCTCACCGGCCATATAAACACCCTTTGTAGATCCTATACCTGCAAGAACAAATGCTATTGTTGCTCCTAAAATTGCTAAAAGATCTCCACCGTAGTTTTGAATAAAATCACCCATAATTATTTACCTCCTATTGTTTTAGATTAATATACTTTGTATTTGCTTTAAAGGGTTCAAAGGATGTACCTCCACCCTTATAGAACTTGCCAAAAAACTCGATATACTGAAGCCTGCTGGAATGGACATAGGCCCCGAGGGCATTGATTGCAAAGTTTATAGCATGCCCCACCAGCAAAACCAGTGCGACTAGGATTATTTTAAATATATTGTTAAACCCAAGCATGGCGGCCATCTGATTGACGATGGAACCAATAACAGAAGTTGCAAGACCCATGGCCAAAAGTCTTGAGTAAGACAATACATCACTTAAAAAACCCACCAAGTCATAAAGGCTGGAAATTCCGTTAACAAGCTTTGCAAAAATGTTTTTCTTACTGCGTCCTTGAGTGAGTACTAAAAGTACCGCACCAATTAAAAGAAGATACTTGCCTATGTTTACAAGTCCTGTTACCCTGTCGGGATCAATTTTTGGAATGTAGGGCAGCAAGTAGAGAGCAAAACCTGTAAATATGATATACCAAAACAGTACATCAAATACTACGTCTAGGTATTTCTTTTCTCTTATGAGGTTGGCAGCCCGTACACCCAACCCGACATATATGTGGATTACACCAAAGAGCAGTGAATAACTAAGAAGCAATTCCGGGTCGTCTACAGGATTAAACCACAGTGATGGTATGTTGGGAATGCTGAACCATCCACCAAAAAGCAAACCCCAGAACATTGTGGAAATACCGCAGTAAAACATAAGCTTCATAAACCTTTTAGTGCCTTCCTCAAGCTTAAACACCTTTAGTATAATGGCGGTAGCTATAGCCAATAAAGCACCGTAACCGCCGTCACTTAGCATAAGTCCAAAGAACAGCATAAAAAACGGAGCCATTATTGTATTCGGGTCGATTTCTCTGGAATTGGGTACGCTATACATACTGGTTATGGATTCCACGGATTTGGCAATATCATTATTGGCCAAAAGAACCGGGAATTCTTCGTCTTCGGAAGGCTCTATAATATTGACAAAGCAGTCACAGCTTTTTTCTAAATAGCCCTTAACCTGCTCCGACATTTTTGCAGGAAGCCATCCTTCCAGTAAGAATATTTTATCGGTTTTAACTAGGTTACTAAGAACCTTTTTTCTGTCCCTTTCAATGGACATATGATCATAAAGAACCTCAAGATCGGACTTATAGCTTGAAAAGGAAGCAATTTTTTTCTCAATACCCTCAATCTCCTTTTCGATGCTGTCTATTTTCTTTGAAGCCTCATTAATGTTATGTTTGGCTGTTCCGTTAAGATCCTTGAAGGTTACCTTGGAAAAACCGTATTGCTTTAGTACTTTTGTCACGGCATCTTCTTTTGAACTTAAGTAAATAATAAGAAGATAACTCTGGTCTTTGTCCTCACCTACAACTTCAAAATGGCATTCGGGCACCTCGCTAGCCAAATCCTGCCTTATTTTATCGGCGTCCGCCATTTTGGGAACAACTCCCGTTAAAACAGTAGAATTTCTTGTTGCGACGAGGTCAAGAGGAATATCTAAGGCTTCCCATGGTTTGAGGCTTAAAATCAAATTTGAAAATTTGTTCTTTTCAGATTTTAAGTCTGCCATGGCTTGGTTGCATTGCTTAATTTCGTCGATGACCGACAAAAGCTTATCCTGATTTTTCAAAACAAGGCTGTAGTCATTGATGCTGAGATCCCGCTTTGAAGAGAATAGTCCCTTTTTTTGGGTATCATACCTCTCCAAATACTCAATGATGGCAGAGATTTTTTCGATTTTAGCTTCCAGCTCTTGTATTGATTCATTATCCCCGTCATTTTGAGCTAAGTCTTTCCACTCATCTGAGGACAAATTTTCACTAAGGTCCTTAACTTCTACCATCCCAATTTTCATCAGGTTTTCAAGGACGCGTTCCTTATCGGTTTCAAGGCCTATAAGAGAAATTTTATTCATTTCAACTACTGCCATCAGGTCTCACTACCCTTCCTATGATTATCTCTACTGCCCTGTCCAGCTTTTTTCCAGCCTTTGACTTTATTGCTTCACATTCTGAAAAAACTTCTTTATTGTACTTCTCGATTTCGGCATTTGCCTGCTTTTCTGCCTGAAGAAGGATAACCTTTGCCTCTTTTTCAGCGGCTTCTAAGGATTCTTCAAGAAGACTTTTAGATTGATTGGATGCATCAGAAAGGATTTGTCTTGAATCCTCTGTAGATTTTTTAATAACCTCTTCGGCCTCAGCTTCAGCCTGCTTTATGCTTTTAATCACATCTATTGACACTTTATCACCACCTTGTATATTTATTTCCTATCTATAGCTATTTATGATATTTAAAATCGTTTCTGTTGCTGTAAATACTTCACAAACCAAGTACAAGTTGATAATAGCTATGCTGCAAATACTGCAAAAAACAGGCTTAAGCTATTAAATTATATATAGAGTAATAAATCTCTAATAATATGAATCTATTTTTATATCGTAAAAAAACTTATTATAAATAATAGCATTATAAAAAACATATATCAAGATACGTGAATATCATATTTTTTATAAATATTTTACTTTGAAGAAGCTTCTTTTAATTTATATTTCCTGTATATCTCGCAAAAATGCTTTGCCGAAACCTTTATTGCAGCATACAGAGGCACCACGAGAAAAAGCCCTAAAAACCCGTAAAGAGACGCTCCGACGGTAATGAGGAGTATAACCGTTACAGGGTGAACGTTAAGCTTTTGCCCCATAATATAAGGAGAAATAAAATTATTGTCGATCTGCTGAACAACAATCATCACAATAATTACCTTGATAAACATAAAAAAATTATTAGTAGCAAGACTCAAAAGCAATGCCGGGATAATTCCTATAGTTGGTCCAAAAAATGGAATTAACGAACTTATCATGGCAAATACCCCTAATAGCAGGGAGTATTTTATTCCAATTATCAGATAACCAACAAACATCATTATACCGACAAACAGTGCAATAAGCATCTGTCCTGTGATATAGGAGGAAAGTGTTGTGTCCACATCATGTATTATTTTGTCTGCACTATCCCGATACTTTTTGGGGATATGGGAAACAACATTGGATAAAAAGTATTTGTCATCTTTAAGAAAATAGAAAAGTATAAAGGGAATCATAAAAATCAAGGTACCTATATTTGTAACTGTGGACACTATTCCGAGCAATAAAGTTTTCAGATTTTCGGGAACAGAGTTCAATACATCGATTAATTTATCCTGAAACTTATCAAGAGGCAGAGACTCAAGCCAATCGCTGTTTAAAAAGCTTAAGGTTTTTTCCCATGTAATATCAAAGGTTGGGAGGTCTTTTAAAAGCTGATTAAACTGTTCAACTATGATGGTACTGGTATAGGTGCTCAAAACAGCGAATAAGACCAATACTGCTGCAAAACTTAAAAGTATCCCAACCGTCCTTCTAATCTTGATTTTTTCAAGTAAATTTACAAGAGGCCTTAAAACATAATACAGCAAAGTGGATATTAGAAGCGGTGTGGAAATTGATGCAATCAGCTTACGGAAAGGCTCAAGAAAAAAATCTATCTGTCCCAGCATAAAAATTATTAAAAGAATAAGGAGAATAGCCGAACCGAATTTAAAAAATTTATGATTGTACCACATATATTGCACCTCTTCTTAAGTTATATAACGAGGCAATAAATGTCCCACACTTCTGTAAGTGGCGGGTACAGATTTGCCTTTCAGGCGGCGAGTATATCTTTGGTCTCGCTGCAACACCGCGAAAGTAAGAAAAATTTTCTTTGAACCGAGGTGTTACAATATATAAATTTACCATACTATTTAATGAAAAGATATATTTTATTATAAAAAAATGAAATAATATACCTCCGGTAACGGTTGGAAAAAGTTTAGAATGGTGTTATTATAATGTATAATAATGTTTTTCAAGCTTGAAATATCGTGAGGAGTGTTTTATGATAAGAACCGGATTTTTAGGACCTAAGGGAACGTTTTCCCAAGAGGCAATGACAGTTTATACAAAGGAGGATAGTGAATACACAGGCATTGATTACAGCACCATGACAGATTTGATTATGGCAGTTTCAAAGGGCGAGATTGACGAAGCGGTGGTGCCGATAGAGAATTCTTTAGAGGGGGCTGTAAGCGTTACACTGGATATGTTGGCTACAGAACTCGATATTAAAATCAAGGCAGAGGTTATTATTCCAATAAGCCAAAACCTTTTAATAAAAAGAGGAACACGCATTGAAAATATTAAGTATATTCTGTCCCATCCGCAGGCGGTTGGACAGTGCAGGAAATACATTGATTCCACATTTCCCGATGCAATGATAAAGTATTTGTACAGTACTGCGGAAGCAGCAAAGGAAGTAGCAGGGGGAATGGCAGATATGGCTGCTATCGGCTCAAAGGCGGCCGCCGCCGTATATGAGTTGGAAATTCTTCGGGAGTCCATACAGGACAACAACAATAATCTTACCCGGTTTATTGTAATTTCCAAAAAAGAGGCACAGAAGAGCGAGAAGAACAAAACTTCAATAGTTTTTTCTACGGAAAACAGACCGGGCAGCCTTTACAGGATATTGGACATATTCAGCCTGTGGGACATAAATATGACCAGAATAGAGTCAAGGCCAGCAAAAAACAAACTGGGACGGTATATATTTTTTGTTGATATAGAAGGACATATAGAGGATGAAGACGTCAGGGATGCCCTTACAATGGTTAAAAGGAAGACATCTTTTTATAAGTTTTTGGGATCCTACCCGGAGTTTGAAATACAGTTGTAATAGGTTTTTTTGGAGTATCAGAGGACTGAATTTGTTGGGAAATGCCACACCGGTTATTATTTTAGTGGTATAATATATGGCACATGTATTTTTCATACAGTTTATTGAACTCAGATTCTTATTGTGAGATACCCATTGGGTTCAACGTAAAATAATATTTGTGCTGGAGTGGTTATATGGCATTTTTTGACAGAGAAATTGATATTACAAGGAATATTAAAATTATAGAATGGCTCAAAAGCGAGCTTCTTACCGACATAGCGGATCTTTTTAAGGCGTTGGTGAACGGGGTTAGGGAAGAAGTACATGAATCGATTTCGGAAACCCTTTCCAATATAATTTTAATATCGTATATGTTGGGAAGACGTTTGGGAATTAGCTATAATTCCATTGAATTAAAGATGCACAACAAGATTAGGCTTGGTATAATAGAAGAGCATGATGTGGAAAAGTATTATGGGGATTTAACCGAATTGGCTAGGCATTTGAAGTCCTCAAGGATTGAAAGCAGGGCTTAATAATTCACAGACATGAAAGAAATGTGGTGGCAGAAACCGCCACTGGAAGTTCTTCGTAGGGTTTTTTTGAAGGGCGAAAAATGGGAGAAGTGTGATGAAAAGAAAAAAGATTTCCAGAATATTCTTGCCAAAGGCAAGTTTTTATCTGTTGGTTATATTTATTCTTTTAATATTGGTTGCCGCCCTTAAACTTGTGGCGGCACTACCCGGTTTCATACTGTTTTTGTGTCTTTTATATTATAACTTTAGATCGAATCATATAAGGAATCGGGAGATGACCAAATATATTGAAAATTTGAATTTTAATATTGATACGGCTTCAAAGGACACGCTGCTTAATTTTCCTATGCCGTTGGTGGTTATTGAACTGGATGGAACAATAATCTGGTATAATTCATCCTTTAAAAAGGTGTTTGACGGGGAAGAACTTTTGGAAAAGACAATACACTCTTTTATAAAGGGACTGGATCCTGAAAGTCTGTCCGATGAAAAGGCAATGAACTTTACAAAGGACATATCAATAAACAGCAGAAACTACTGTGTTCTCGGGAACTTTGCCAAGGTGGACAATAAGATAAATGAGGATGGATTTATTATAATGATGTACCTGATTGACAATACCGAGCTTGTGGAGATCAGGAAAAGATATGACGATGAAAAAACAACAGTAGGAATTATTATGATAGACAATTATGACGATTTGATGCAGAGCATAGAGGATACACAAGGTGCCCAGATCCTTGCGGAAATAGATTCAAAATTAACTCGGTGGATGGGGTATACCAACGGAATAATTAAGAAATTTGAACGGGACAAATACTTGTTTATATTCGATCACAAGTACCTTAAGGACTTTGAAGAGAAAAAGTTTGATATCCTTGACTCTGTTAAGGAAATAAACATGGGAAATACAATTCCTGTGACCCTGAGCATGGGGGTTGGTGTGGGAATATATTCCCTTCAGGAAAAATTCCGGTTTGCAAATGCTTCTTTGGACATTGCTTTAGGAAGAGGCGGCGATCAGGTGGTTTTAAAGAATGGCGAGGACATAAAGTTTTTTGGCGGAAAGACCCGGGAATTAGAAAAGAGGACAAGAGTTAAGGCAAGGGTTATTGCCTATGCATTGAGGGAGCTTATTGAACAGGCATCGGATTTATTAATAATGGGACATTATAACTGTGACATTGATTGTCTCGGATCCGCCCTTGGGATTTACAGAATTGCCAAGAACAGAAACAAGGAGGCCTTTATTGTTCTTAACAGCTCAAATCCTACTATTGATGGCTTGGTATCGAGGATAGAAGAAAGCGGTGAATATGAAAGTCTTTTTATAGCAAGCAGTGAGGCAATTGACAGAATAACCAAAAAGACGCTTTTGGTTATTGTGGATACCCACCGGCCAAGCTTTACTGAGGCACCGGATCTTTTGAGGTACACTGATCAGATAGTTGTTATAGACCATCATAGAAGGGGTGCGGATTATCTGCAGGAAGCGGTTCTTACTTATCAGGAAACGTATGCATCATCCACCTGCGAGCTGGTAACGGAGATACTTCAGTATGTGGAAGATAAAATAAAGCTCAAGCCTATTGAAGCTGAAAGCTTGTATGCGGGAATTGTAATAGATACCAAAAACTTTACCTTTAAGACTGGGGTTCGTACCTTTGAAGCCGCAGCCTTTTTAAGAAGGCAGGGCGTGGACACTGTCCAAGTAAAGCAATTGTTCCAGAATGATATCGATACGTATATAAGTATATCAAGAATTGTAAAGGATGCAGAGGTTATAAGGGATAACATAGCTATATCTGTTTGTCCTCCAAACATGAAAAATGCAACTTTGGTGGCTGCACAGGCTGCAGATCAGCTTATCAATCTTGTCGGGCTGAACACAGCTTTTGTATTGAGTTATATTAATAACGGCATAGCCATAAGCGGCAGATCCTTAGGTGATGTAAATGTCCAGGTGGTTTTGGAAAAACTTGGCGGAGGAGGACATATGACTGTTGCAGGAGCACAGCTTCAGGGTGTAACGATAGAGGAAGCCAGAAAAAGTCTTTTAACGGCAGTGGATGAATATTTTGATGAAATCAACAAGCAAAACGGATAGAATTTTGTTATTATATAAATATGAAGTGCATGACATTTAGAGGTGTATAAAAAAAGTGGAGAAAAATGTTCCAGAAACTTGAGTTTTGCTTCACAAAGTTTCTTCCGCCTTTTCCTTCACTTGTAAGATTTGCCAGGGTGATGTAATGATATGCACCCGACATTTGTAACATAATTTAGCAATGTGGATTTAATATGAATTAAGGAGAGATACATATGAAGGTCATTTTAAAAGAGGATGTTAAAGGTCTAGGCAGCAAGGAAAGCCTTGTAAATGTGAGTGATGGATATGCCAGAAATTATTTGATTCCAAGGGGACTGGCTGTAGAGGCTACTTCTGTGAATATGAACATTATGAAAACCAAAAAAGAGGCCGAAAAAACAAAAAAGGATCGTGAACTGGCACAGGCAAAGGAACTTGCAGGAAAACTTCAAAAGATTGAGGTTGTAATTAAGGTGAAGGCTGGAGAAAACGGAAAGCTTTTTGGCTCAATAACAGGCAAGGACATAGCAGATTACCTGAAAAAGAACCATAAATTTGACATAGACAAGAAAAAAATTGCTCTTTCAGATTCTATTAAGGCATTAGGAACCTATGAAGCGGAAGTTAAGCTTTATGCTGGGGTAAGTACAAAGCTGACTGTAAAAATAGAGCAGGGCGAGTGATAGAATATGGATTTGGGTACTTTAGGAAGGATACCCCCCCAAAACATTGAGGCCGAACAATCGGTTTTAGGGGCTATGCTCCTTGATAAAGAGGCATTGTCAAATGTAGCTGAGATAATTTCCAGTCAAGATTTTTACAGGGATGACCATAAAGAGATATTTGAGGCAATAATGGACCTTTACGAAAGGGCAGAACCTATTGACCTTATTACTGTATCGGAACAGTTGAAGGCAAGGGGAAGCCTTGATGGCATAGGAGGTCTGGAGTATCTTACAAATCTGGCCAATGCGGTTCCTACAACAGCCAATGCAAAGCATTATGCCAAAATTGTGGAGGAGAAATCCATATTAAGAAGGCTCATAAGGGTTTCTTCCGAGATAGTGAATATGAGCTACGAGGCCTCTGAAGAGGTTTCCTATGTTTTGGACAAGGCTGAAAAAAACATTTTTGACGTGTTGCAAAAGAGGAATGCTCAGGGCTTTTCTCCCATTAAGGAGGTTTTGATAGATACTTTTAACCGGTTGGAAGAACTTTATAACAACAAGGGCTTTGTTACAGGGATAGCTACCGGTTTTACCGATCTTGACTATAAGACATCGGGACTTCAAAACTCCGATTTGATTTTGATAGCGGCAAGGCCTGCCATGGGCAAGACTTCTTTTGTGCTTAACATAGCACAGTATGCCGCCATTCACGGAAAGGTGCCTGTAGCCATATTCAGTTTGGAGATGTCAAAGGATCAGCTTGTAAACAGGATGCTCTGTTCTGAAGCCATGGTGGATAGTCAGAAAATAAGAACCGGAAAGCTTGAGGACAGTGATTGGCAGAAGGTTGCCCGGGCACTGGGTCCCCTTTCGGAGGCACCCATTTATATTGACGACACTCCCGGGGTCACAGCCATGGAAATAAGGGCAAAATGCAGGAGACTCAAAATTGAAAAAAATTTGGGTTTGGTTGTGATAGACTATCTTCAGCTTATGCAGGGGAGGTCTAGAGGGAATGATAGCCGTCAGCAGGAAATTTCGGAGATATCAAGGTCTCTTAAGATACTTGCAAAGGAAATAAATGTTCCTGTACTGACGTTGTCACAGCTTAGCCGTGCCCCGGAGCAAAGGGCTGACCACAGACCCATACTCAGTGACCTGAGAGAATCGGGAGCAATAGAGCAGGACGCGGATATTGTAATGTTCCTTTACCGGGATGACTACTACAATCCCGATACTGAAAAAAAGAACATTGCCGAGGCAATAATTGCAAAGCATAGAAACGGTTCTACGGGAACTGTCGAGCTTGCTTGGTTGGGGCAGTATACCAAGTTTGCGAATCTTGAAAAATTCAGAGACTAAAAAGCAGTGGCTTGAAATATCAAATAAAAGTATTGGTACGGGTATATGATTAGCAAGGTTTTAGAAGCAATTGAAAAATATAATCTTATTAATAATGGAGACGGCATAGTTATAGGTGTGTCCGGAGGAGCAGATTCCCTTTGCCTTTTGCATATACTATCTTCACTGAAAGAAAAAATGGGACTGAGGCTTTTTGTCGCCCATGTCAACCATATGATAAGGGGGGAGGAGTCCTTAGGGGACGAATCCTTTGTTAAAGATGTCTGCAGAGAATTAAATATAGTGTTAGAGTCGGTGCATATAGACATAAAAAAGCTGGCAGGGGAACGGGGATTGTCGTTAGAAGAGGCAGGCCGGATAGAAAGATACAGGTTCTTTGATTCTGTGGCGGATCTCCGCGGAGCAAATAAGGTTGCTGTTGCTCATAACAAGAATGACCAGGCAGAAACAGTGTTGATGAATATTATAAGGGGTACCGGGTTGGACGGGCTTAAGGGTATGGAATATAAAAGGGGTAGAATAATAAGACCGCTGCTGGAAATTGAAAGGTCAGAGATTGAAAGCTATTGCAGGGAGCATGGTTTAAAGCCCAGAACCGACAGCTCTAACTTGGAGAATATATACACAAGAAACAGGATAAGGCTCGATTTAATCCCATACATTGATAATTTATTCAAGACCGATATAGTAAATAGTGTAAGCAGAATGGCGAATTTGGTGAAGGAAGACAGCAGTTTTATTGAACAACAGATTGATAAAGTATATAATGATATAAATGTAGAAATAAAAGATAACGAAGCGACCTTGAACCTAGAGCTGGTTAAAGGGTATCATATCGCTGCGGTTCGGAGGGTTATCCGCAATTTAATAAAAGCAATAAGAGGGAATTTGAGAGGAATCGGAAATGTACATATAGACAGCATAACAGATCTTATTGAAAATGGAAGAACCGGGGCAATGCTGCATCTTCCCGGCGGGTTGAGGGTTTTAAAATCCTACGAAATGCTTAAAATTTATTTGTATGGAGAAGAGCCCGGTGTTCAGGATTTTGACAAAAGGCTTATCATACCGGGAACCACCTATATTGATGAGATAAACAGCTCTGTCGAAGCTGTTATTATTGATGCACCGGAGGATGTCAGGGACTTTATAAGAGCAAAGGGCGAAAGCATGGTTCAATTTTTCGATTATGACAGGCTAAAGAGTGGTATTAATATAAGATATCGCAGAGACGGCGATCTTTTCAAACCACTGGGATCAATCGGGACAAAAAAGCTCAAGGAGTTTTTTATAGACAGTAAGATTCCGAGACATTTTAGGGATCAGATACCGCTTATTTCAAAGGATAAAGAAATTATGTGGATAATAGGTCATAAAATAAGTGATAAATTTAAAGTAACTGAAAATACTAAAACCATATTGAAGTTATCCTTTAAAAGGGAGACAAACATGGATAATTAATCCTGTGTATTTTATAACAGGTTGTGATAGAATCAAGGGAATGAATTTTAACGGCTGTAAGGCAAGGGCATTTAAGATGAATTAAAGTGTTGTAAATTGGGAGGAAGAAATGACAGGGGAAATTGAGAAAATACTGATTAGCAAGGAGGAACTTAAAAACAATGCAAGGGAATTGGGAAAAAGGATTTCTTCGGATTATGAGGGTAAAGAACTTGTCCTCATTGGTGTGTTAAAAGGAGGGGTGGTATTTTTTTCAGACTTAATCAGGGAAATAACCATACCTATTGAGATAGACTTCATATCGGTGTCAAGCTATGGCAATTCCACAAAATCATCGGGGGTTGTCAGAATAATTAAGGATACCGATATTGATGTGACCGGCAAACATCTACTGATTGTTGAAGATTTGGTGGATACAGGGCTTACCCTTCATTATTTGAAGAATTTGTTCAAAGCCCGGGGACCTAAAGACGTAAAAATATGTACTGCACTGGATAAGCCGTCGAGAAGAAAGGTTGAAATAGAAATTGAATACCGGGGAATAACCATACCGGATAAGTTTGTGGTGGGGTATGGTCTAGATTATGGCGGCAAATACAGAAACCTTGCCGATGTATGCGTATTGAAACCATGGGTTTACCAAGATGATGATGAAAGTTAACAATTTATTAACTTTTTAATTATTAAAGGTTTCTTGTGTTTTAAATATCGTTATGTTAATATAATGTAATAAATAATTAATGTAATAAATAATTTAAGAAAAAATCGAAACAAAAATAGATTTCAGTGTATTATTTAAGGAGGGAAGCTATTTGAAATATTTTAGAAATATAAGCTTCTATATAGTATTGTTTGTTATGCTATTAGCTTTTTTAGTGGTAATTCAAATCGGTCCGGATCCGAAAAAAGCAAAGTATTCCGAACTTGTAATGGATATACATGAAGGAAAGGTTCAGGAAGTTGTACTTGAGGGAGATAAAGCCACGGTAAAGTATAAAAACAAACAACAGAAGGAGCAGTATGTTTATATACCGGACATTCCAACTTTCATGAATGAGATTAAAGAATTTATTGTACAGGAAAGTTTGGTAGTGGATTCTCTACCGCCTCCATCACCGCCGTGGTGGCTTTCAATCATTCCCACGCTGGCAGTCATATTGATATTTGTGCTGTTTTGGGTATTTTTCCTGCAGCAGTCCCAGGGAGGCGGCGGAAACAGGGTAATGTCCTTTGGAAAAAGCAGGGCAAAAATGACCATCGATGATAAGAGGAAAGTTACTTTTAACGATGTTGCCGGGGCTGATGAGGAAAAAGAGGAATTAAAAGAGATTGTTGAGTTTTTAAAACACTCCAAGAAATTCTTGGAATTAGGTGCGAGGATACCGAAAGGTGTACTTTTGGTGGGACCACCCGGTACGGGTAAAACCTTGCTGGCAAAGGCGGTATCGGGAGAAGCCGGTGTTCCGTTTTTCAGCATAAGTGGTTCCGACTTTGTAGAGATGTTTGTCGGAGTCGGTGCTTCGAGGGTTAGAGACCTTTTTGACCAGGCCAAAAAGAATGCACCTTGTATTATCTTTATTGACGAGATTGATGCGGTGGGAAGGCACAGAGGAGCAGGTCTTGGAGGAGGTCATGACGAACGGGAGCAAACCCTTAATCAGTTGCTGGTGGAAATGGACGGTTTCGGCGTCAACGAGGGAGTAATAATCCTTGCCGCAACCAACAGACCGGATATTCTTGACCCGGCTCTTTTAAGACCCGGAAGATTCGACAGAAGGGTTGTTGTTGGTTTGCCGGACATAAAAGGAAGGGAAGAAATATTGAAGGTTCATGCGAAGGGCAAGCCCTTAGCAGAAGATGTAAGGCTGGATGAGCTGGCAAAGAGTACCCCCGGATTTACCGGAGCAGACCTTGAAAACCTTCTTAACGAAGCAGCTCTGCTTGCTGCAAGGAATAATAAGACAGTAATAACAATGTCGGAAATAAAGGAAGCAGTGTTCAAGGTTGTTATGGGTCCGGAGAAGAAGAGCAGGGTTATGAGCGAGAAAGAGAAAAGGCTTACGGCATATCATGAAGCCGGTCACGCTATTGCTGTGAAAGCTGTATCCACCACTGATAAGATAGATAGGATATCCATCATACCTTCGGGTATGGCTGGAGGTTTTACTGCCCATAAACCGGAGGAGGATAAAAACTATCATACCAAGTCCCATCTTCTTGAGAGAATCATTGTTTCTCTTGGAGGAAGAGCCGCGGAAGAAATTGTTTTGGGCGAAATCAGCACTGGTGCATACTCTGACTTGAAGCAGGCTAATGGCATAGCAAGAAGCATGATTACCAAGTACGGTATGAGCGATAAGCTCAGCAACCTCATATTTGGCAATGAGAATGATGAGGTGTTTATCGGAAGGGATTTTGCCCAAGCCAGAAATTACAGTGAAGAAATAGCTGCGGAAATAGACCGCGAGGTTAAGAATATAATAGATTCTTGCTATCAGAAGATTAAAAACATATTGACCGAGAATATAAATAAGCTCCATACCGTAGCAAATGTGTTGATTGAGAAAGAAAAGATTGAGGGGCACGAGTTTGAAGAATTATATGCAAATGCGTGATTTTATTTATTGACTAAATTTTATGCATATGATACATTATAACATGACAATATAATACAGCAAAAACCTTATCAAGAGAGGTGGAGGGAATGGGCCCTATGAAACCCGGCAACCGGCTTAATTGTATCGGTGCCAATTCCTACAGGTAAAAGACCTGAAAGATGAGGATTAATGAGGTCCTCTTTGTTGCAAAAGAGGATTTTTTATTAGTGGGATTTCACGAAGTGAAATGACCAAAAAGCGAAGGGGCTCGATGCCCGTGAGCTTTTGTTGGAAGGTACCTATTAACCTTTCAGGAGGCGAGCATATCGTTAGCTTCGCTGAGACACCGCGAAAGTAAGAAAAATTTTTTTGCACTGAGGTGTTATAAGGTTAATTAGGTTTGCTGATAAAATTAATTTAAGGAGGGAAACGATAATGGCAAGGAAATTATTTACGTCAGAATCTGTTACCGAAGGACATCCCGATAAAATCTGTGATCAGATATCTGATGCTATTTTGGATGCAATTTACTCAGAGGATCCCATGGCGAGAGTAGCTTGTGAAACCTCTGTTACTACAGGGCTTGTATTGGTAGCTGGTGAGATAACGACAAGGTGTTATGTTGATATACCCAAGGTTGTAAGAAATACTATTAGAGAAATAGGATATGACAGGGCGAAGTATGGCTTTGATTGTGACACCTGTGCGGTTTTGACTTCCATCGATGAACAGTCCCCCGATATAGCAATGGGTGTGGACAAAGCTCTTGAAGCCAAGACCGGTGAGATGACGGATGCCCAGATTGAGGCTATTGGGGCTGGGGATCAGGGAATGATGTTCGGCTTTGCATGTGATGAGACCCCGGAGTTGATGCCAATGCCTATTTCGTTGGCCCATAAGCTGGTGAAAAGGTTAACCGATGTAAGAAAAAAGGGAACGATAGATTACCTTCGCCCCGATGGGAAGTCCCAAGTTACTGTTGAGTATGATGGGGATACGCCGATAAGGATTGACGCGGTGGTTGTTTCCACCCAGCATGGTTCTGATGTAAACCATGAAACCATTGAGCAGGATATTATGGAGCATGTTATAAAACCGGTTATACCTGAAAATCTTATTGATGACGAGACAAAATTCTTCATAAATCCTACAGGAAGGTTTGTTGTTGGCGGACCACAGGGAGACGCTGGACTCACCGGTAGGAAGATAATAGTGGATACATACGGCGGATATGCAAGGCATGGCGGTGGAGCTTTTTCCGGAAAGGATCCGACAAAGGTTGACCGTTCTGCTGCGTATGCTGCCCGCTATGTTGCAAAGAATATTGTTGCAGCAGGGCTTGCAAAAAAATGTGAGGTGCAGCTGGCTTATGCAATAGGTGTTGCAAAACCTGTGTCTGTCAGGGTTGATACCTTTGGAACGGGCACTATTTCTGAGGACAGGATTGAGAGCCTTGTGACAGAGCTTTTTGATTTAAGGCCTGCGGCAATAATCAAAACCCTCGATTTAAGAAGACCTATCTACAAGCAAACCGCAGCCTATGGGCATTTTGGAAGAGATGATCTGAATCTTCCATGGGAGAGAACCGATAGAGTAGAGGACATAAAGAAAAAAGTTGCAGAAATGCAATAAAATGCTGTGAAACTTAAGTTTTTTAGAGTATTTTTCTTTAATTATGCTCTGCAAGTTTAATATTTGAAAAAAGACACCTGTAACAGTTTATTAGCCTATTTCATAGACTATAGTTGGGGGTGTTTTTTTTATGCTTCAAATTATTTTGGAAGTATTGGTATGTGTTCTTGCAGCCTATGGCTTGATAACACTGGTACACGAATCATTGCTATCTGCAAGGCAAAATAAGGGCTATAAAAACTCCATGGTAAAGCTTGTGCTTATAGTCAAAAATCAAGGGGAGGTCATCGAAGGCGTATTGAGAAATGTTCTGCCCAGGGATTTTATAAGAAAGCTTATGCCGGGAGGCAAGCTCATTGTGCTGGATATGGATTCTAAGGATGATACGATGGATATTTTAAAAAGGCTGGAAAGGGATTATGAGTGCCTTGAGGTACTGAAAAGAAGTGAAAAGGAGTTTTTATTCAAACCCTTTGAAGAAGCCGATGATAAGGGCACAGTTATAGAACATGCAGGTAAAAATACATAGATATAAAAATCTATTAATTGACGAAGCCGTTCATTATTTTATACAATACATACAACCAAAAACAAAGTATAAATATACTAAATAAAATTAATAAAGGTTCGATATATTATTAGAATAACAAAATTAACAAAAAAGATAAGGAAAAACAATACAGCAACAAACGCTAAAATGAATCAATAATTAACGAGGTGATACTTATGTTTGGCAATAGTGCAGTTGAAATTACAGAAAAAAACGAAGATGGCTATGCATGGATAATTGATGGGAAGGTATTTGTAAAAGATTCAGTGGGAAAAGGTATGCAGCCCTTGCCAACCCGTGTGAAGGCATCAAACTGATTGTAAACGGTATTGAAACAAATCATCTTGTTATGGTTTCCGAAAAGGACAATATAGAGATAAAGACTACCGATGAAGAGGCGGAAGTGGAAGCAGATGTCAAGATATCTGAGGACAAATTGAAGGCTTACATGTCTTTTAAACCACCGCGTAAAATAAAAAGGGTTTTAAAGGACTCCTATCCGGTAAACAAACTTGATATATCGTTGATGGAAGAAGAGGATTTTCAAGATGGTTATTCGGTAGAACAACTTATTGACATAATAAGGCAGCAAGGTGTGGTCTATGGGTTGAAGGAAGATATAATCAGGAAGGCATATAAAGAAAATAAAAAAGGCAGGTATCTCATAGCAGAAGGGAAACCACCGATAGATGCCACAGATGATAATATGGAGTGCTTTTTAGAAGATATTGAAGAACAAGCCATTAATGAGTATGAAAATATTGATCATAAAGAGCTTATCAAATATAAATCGGTCAAACCCGGAGAGAAAATTGCCCGTTTAATCAGGGGGAATCCCGGTGAGGAAGGAATATCAGTGTTAGGTGAAACTATAAAGCCGAAAGAAGCTCGGAAGATAATTATAGAAGCAAGCAGAGACATACAATTTGATGAAGAAAGCGGTATGATAAGAGCCAGAAAATTTGGTACTCCTGTAAAGAAGGAAAAAGGCAATGTAATAACTTATGAGATATCTGAAAAATTGCAATTAGTAGAAGTCAGTTTGAAGACAGGAAATGTGAAATTTAAGGGAGATGTGGAAATAACGGGCAGTGTATATGAGGGGATGAAGGTAATTGCAAATAACAACATATTTATATTTGGAGATGTAAATTTTTCATCTTTGTATTCAGGAAATGATATAGTTGTTAAGGGAAATGTTGTTACCAGCCAATTGGTTTCCGGAGATGATACCATAGCATCGAAGGCGGTTAATACTGAAATACACAGGATTATTGCCGAAATAGAAAATCTTATTGATAACATTAAAAAAGAATCGGTTAGTGAACTTAATTCACAAGGAATTAAGGGTATGCCGGAAATCGTACGATATATGCTTAATACAAAAAACAGAGCTCTGCCCACTACCATATATGATGTAATACATAAATTTAAGAAAGATAATTATGATATAGATGACAGTATGCTATACACGTTGATAGAAAAATGCAAGCCCTTTTTAGGAAATTACAGTGAAATTTATAATTTAGAGTACATTTATGAAATGGCTGAGTATCTTAAAACCACATTTCATATAGATGAAAAGAAGAGGGTAAGCGGTAATATTCTTTTAAATGGTGCAATGAATTCGGAAATAAAAGCTATCGGTAATGTTGTCATATCGGGCAAAACCTGTTTCAACACCAAAATAGAGGCTGGCGGGAAGGTTATGATATCGGGAAATTTAAGGCTGGGAGAAATTAAGGCTGAGAAGGGCATAGAAGCTAATAGGGTTGGAACAGAAATAGGTACAAAAATTTTTCTTGAAGTTTCGGATAAAGGTTTTATCCGTATGAAGTCTGTATATCCCGATACGACAATCAGGATTGGAAGACATACATATAAATTCGACAGTTACCAAACGGGTATAAATGCAAGAGTAGTTAAAAATAAGCTGGTTTTAAAGTGATTACCGGGAAATAACAAAACTTAATGTAAGGAAGTGATTTAACGATATGAAAAATTTGGAGGAATACATAAATGAGGAAGTGGGGTTGGAAGTAATAAATGAGGAAGGCGAGAAAATAGGACCTTCATATATAACTAAAATTGTTGAGGTGCTTGATGCAGATAATATAGGCATAGTGGCACCGGCATTTGATAAATATACGATTCCATTGCCGGTAGATACAAAGGTGAAAATTATTTTTAAAACAGCACATGAAAGGGTTAACTTCATTATTGGTGCGATAGTTTCAAAATCTAAAAGTGAGAACGAAATTTTACATCAAGTCAGAATAAACAGTCCAAAACCAAACGAAATAATAAACACTTCTTCAGTAAGAATCGATTGCAATTTCAAAGCGGAATACAGTCCGATTGATTCGGCAGATGAAAAAGAATTTAAGCCGGCAAAAGTAGAAAGTATTAGTGCGAAGGGTTTAAGTTTATCGGTAAACGAAGAAATCGAACCGGATAAATCGGTTGAGGTTTATATATGGATTAGTTCTAAAAAAATAATCAGTGGAGTATGCAAAGTTACACAAAAAAGCGAAACGGCAAATCCGAAGGGATTTAAATATAAGCTGGCACTGGAATTTGCAGAGATTTGCGAGTCGGATAGAGATGCCATAATAAAATACATATTTAAAAAACAAAAAGAACAGATAAGAGCAAGCAATACATAATCCGGGTGTTATTATTTGGGCGAGGGAAAATATGGAAGAAATATTGTGATGCAAGTTTAAGAGCCTGTTCTTTTCTAAAACACAATTATAATATATACTTTATATATAACAGTTGAAATATATAAAGAATCAGGTGGATGTATTGATCACAATTGAAGGTACGATAGAGGAGATA
>JGI24710J26742_10000714_pt1 | contig 31176 bp, 25 predicted proteins | sample BioPla2DNA2_FD_26742 | JGI IMG/M metagenome (IMG submission 26742)
ATACGTGTAAAAACACCTTGTTTGAATGGATTACACCAATACTAAATTCATTTAAAACACCTTATACAAATGGATTTACAGAAGGCTGTAACAATAGAATTTATGGTTATAGAAATTATTCTAGATTCCGGGCTAGAATCTTATATATGTTCGCTGCTTGAATATTTACATAATCCTACAAAAGAAACGGTACTGCCAAATGTTAGCTCAAGAACGACTTTATGACCATTGTTCAAAAGAGCGAAAGAAGACGCAGCGGTGAGGGCGTCTACCCAAAGTGGGGATGGGGGCCCCCACATGGTCATGCATAGCCCGAACCCAAGGATGAGTAAGCTCGATTCCTTTTGGTCATACGGAGTCTGGAGGTTACATTTGGCTGGTACGTTACCACTAAAAACTGTTTAGGGTTGATTTATTTCCGGGTATTTAAATGGCTACCGTTAGATCTCTCCAACGGTAGCACAATTGCTCTATAATCTCTTTATTTTTTAGAGCTTACCCCAACATTTGACATAGAGCCTTTATTTTTTAGAGCTTACCCCAACATTTGACATAGAGCCAGAATAGCAAGGCCTCGCCTTTTATGCTGTTTTCAAGTTTGATTGGCTGTTTTTACTTCTTCTGTTCCAATACTTGATATTTAGCTCTTGGTGTATAGCTGGTATGAAGAAGATGATGTGATTTTTCTCCTAATGGCTTAACCAAATACTCTTCATACAGCGCTTGAACAGCAGGATTCTCGTGGGATTTTCTCAACGGCATTCCGGCATCTTCCTGATAAATAGCCTGAGCTCTAAGTGCCCGATAATCTTCTGCTAAATCCATTCTCTCCGGTCCGCTGACAATAGGCTGTCCGCCACCGCCAACACAACCACCGGGGCAACCCATAATCTCGATAAAATGATATTCAGCTTCACCGGCTTTTACCTTTTCTAAGAGCCTTCTAGCATTAGCTAAACCGTGAGCAATAGCTACTTTTACTGTGCCCAAAGGCGGTAAATCAACACTAGCTTCTTTAACCCCTTCAAGGCCTCTAACCGCAACAAAGTCCAAATCTTTTAAAGTCTTACCGGTAACTACTTCATATACGGTTCTTAAAGCAGCTTCCATAACACCACCGGTTGCACCAAACAGTAGTCCGGCACCGGTAGAAATGCCCATTGGTTCATCAAATTGTTCGTCAGGAAGGGCATGGAAATCCATTCCCGCTGTCTTGATCATCTTAGCCAATTCTCTGGTGGTCAAGACGGCATCAACATCAGCAAAACCACTATCTCTTAATTCAGGACGTTGACGCTCAAACTTTTTAGCTGTACAAGGCATAATTGATACGGAGAAAATTTTCGCCGGATCTACGCCAATCTTTTGTGCATAATAAGTTTTAGCAAGAGCACCAAACATTTGCTGAGGCGATTTAGCTGTAGAAAGGTTTTCTAAGAACTCCGGATAATTATGCTCACAGAATTTAACCCAGCCGGGACTACAGGAAGTAATCAACGGCAACTTACCACCATTCTTAATTCTTTCCAGCAGTTCATTACCTTCTTCCAATATGGTCAAATCAGCCGTGAAATCTGTATCAAATACTTTATCAAAACCTAATCGTTTTAAAGCAGCAACCATTTTCCCGGTAACAGAAGTCCCCACAGGATAACCGAATTCTTCACCAAGTGCTGCTCTTACCGCAGGTGCAGTCTGCACAACCACTACTTTTTCAGGATCGTTAATAGCATCCCAAACCAATTGAGTATCATCCTTTTCAGTTAAAGCACCTACAGGACAAACATTAATACACTGTCCACAATAGACACAGTCTACTTCACTCAATTGATGATGGAAAGGCGGTGCAACAATACTATCAAAACCTCTTTCGGTTGTTCCTAAAACGCCAACACCCTGTATCTTATTACAGACGCTGACACAACGACGGCAAAGAATACATTTGTCAGGATTTCTCACTATAGAGGGAGATGAGGTATCCTTCGGGAATTCTGTATTTTCACCTTTAAAACGAATATCTGTAATGCCTAACTGTTTAGCCAGAGCTTGCAGTTCACAATTTGTATTTCTTTCACAGGTTAAACATTCCATAGGATGATTAGAAAGAATTAATTCTACAACTGCTTTACGTGCTTCTCTAATCGCCGGTGTATTTGTCCGTACAACCATTCCTTCAGCTACCGGATATACACAAGAAGCCTGTAACCCTCTAGCTTTTTCTATCTCTACCAGACAAACACGACATGCCCCAATTTTATTAATGTCCTTTAGATAACACAATGTCGGAATTTTTATGCCGGCCATACGTGCAGCTTCCAGTACTGTCGATCCTTCTGGCACCTGCACACTTTGACCGTCTATCGTAATATTTACCATTTCCATTATACGGTCACACTCCTTACCTATTATGGTATGAGCTTATCCTTTCAAGATAGCTCCAAATTTACATTTATCCATGCAGGCACCGCATTTGATACATTTTTCAGCATCAATCACATAAGGTTCTTTTACTTTACCACTGATCGCATTTACCGGACAATTTCTAGCACACAAGCTACATCCACGGCATTTATCCGGAACAATCTTATAAGATAATAAAGCATTGCAAACACCTGCAGGACATTTCTTGTCAAAAATATGAGCTTCATATTCTTTGCGGAAAAACTTTAAAGTACTCAAGACAGGGTTAGGAGCTGTCTGTCCAAGTGCACAAAGGGATGCACTCTTAATAGTCTTGGCCAAGGTTTCCAGATTTTCTAAATCTTCCGGAGTTCCCTTGCCATCGGTAATCTTAGTTAGAATCTCTAGCATACGTTTTGTTCCGATACGACAAGGAGGACATTTACCGCAGGATTCATCCTGAGTGAACTCTAAGAAGAAACGAGCGATATCCACCATACAAGTATCCTCATCCATGACAATCAGTCCACCTGAACCCATCATGGCGCCAACAGCAGTAAGGTTATCATAATCAATGGGTGTATCGATTAATTCTGCAGGGATACAACCACCGGACGGTCCACCGGTTTGAGCGGCTTTAAATTTCTTACCATTAAGAATTCCGCCACCGATGTCATAAATGATGGTTCTTAACGTAGTCCCCATAGGTACTTCAATTAACCCGGTGTTTTCAATTTTTCCGGCCAGAGCAAAGACTTTTGTTCCTTTACTCTTTTCTGTACCCATAGAAGCAAACCAATCTGCACCATATCTAATTATGCGAGTAACGTTAGCAAAAGTTTCTACGTTATTAACAATTGTTGGCTTTTCCCACAAACCGGAATTAGCCGGGAAAGGAGGTCTAGGTCTGGGCTCACCACGTTTACCTTCGACAGAGGTCAAGAGTGCGGTCTCTTCACCACAAACGAAAGCACCAGCTCCCAATCTAATTTCCACATCAAAATCAAAACCCATACCAAAAATATCTTTCCCTAATAGTCCCAAATTACGCGCCTGTTCAATAGCGAGCTGTAATCTCTCTACAGCAATAGGATATTCGGCACGTACATAGATGAAGCCTTGGTTGGCACCAATGGCATAGCCGGCAATGGCCATAGCTTCCAAAACTGCGTGAGGGTCTCCTTCCAAGATACTTCTATCCATAAACGCACCGGGGTCACCTTCGTCAGCATTACAAACAACATACTTCTGATCGCCTTTAGCGTTAGCAGCAAACTGCCATTTTAACCCGGTAGGGAATCCCCCGCCGCCACGACCTCTTAAACCTGAATTTTTGATTTCATCAATAACCTCTTGAGGAGTCATTTCATGAAGAACCTTAGCTAAAGCGAAATAACCATCACGAGCAATATATTCTTCGATCTTTTCCGGATTAATAAGTCCGCAGTTGGCTAAAGCAACCCTCTTTTGATGTTTAAAGAATTCAATATCATCAAATTCCTGAGTATGCACTTCTGCACCAGGTTCACGATAGAGCAAACGCTCCACTGGACGCCCTTTAATAAAATGTTCCTGAACAACTTCTTTTATATCTTCCTGGTTAACACGACAATAGAAAACCCCTTCAGGATAAACAACCATAATCGGACCAAGGTTACAAAAACCAAAACAACCTGTTTCAATAACCTGTATTTCTTTTTCCAGCCCGTTAGCTTTAAGTTCTTTTGTCAATTCACTTAACAAAAGCCGGCTGTCTGAAGAGGTACAACCGGTACCGGTACAAACCAGTACGTGAGAACGATAAAACTCCATGTTACTCTCCTCCTATCTAGCCTTTCCGGCTTTTATTTCTCCAAATTTACCAACCATTCTGTTACTGGTTGACCGTTAATAATGTGTTGCACAATTATTTTTTTAACATTTTCAGGGGTAACTTTACCATAAATAAACGGATTTTTACCAGATTCCGTAACCGTTACCAAAGGTTCATAATGACACATGCCCGGGCACCCTGTTTGAGTAACATGAACATCTGTCAGATTCCGAGTCTGTAATTCACTTAAAATGGCGTTCAATACTGTTCTTGCCCCATTAGCAATACCACAAGTGCCCATATGCACTGTAATTACAGGTCTGCTTGTGTCTTCTCTAAGCGCTAATTCCTTTTCTGCCTTAGCCTTCAAAGCCTTTAATTCTTCTAAGGAACGCATTTGTAAACCTCCTCCCTACTGTTCGTCTCTATACTTTTTGATCAGATCCGTGACATCGTCTTTGGTTAATCTTCCATGAACATGCTCATTAACCGTTAAAACCGGAGCAAGCCCACAAGCTCCCAAACAACGACAAGCTTCGAGGGTAAACATCCCGTCTTTTGTTGTTTCTCCTACCCTGACCCCTAATTGTTTTTCCAATTCGTCTAAAACTATGCCTGCACCTCTTACATAACAAGCTGTGCCCATGCAGACACTGATTTTATATTTCCCTTGAGGTTGTGTAGTAAACAGAGCATAAAACGACACAATTCCGTAAATTTCGCTCAAAGGAACACCCATCTTTTCAGCTACATAAGCCTGAACCTCTTCAGACAAATAGCCAAATTTTTGTTGAATTGAATGCAATATGGGAATCATGGCACCCCTTTGTTCTTTGTACCGCTCAATGATACTGTCAATGAATGCAAATTTATCTTCTTTCTTTTCAGAACCGCATTGACATTGGCAACCCATTTTCTCTCTACCTCCTTACTAAAATATTATCATAATTTAGTTAATTTAATCACAACTCCCCTAGGCAAACAGTTATCATGTTTTTCTTTAATTGTCGGGAGTTTGGTAAACATAGGATGATTTTACAGTCTTATATAAATAAAAAAAGACTGAAATATTAGCTTATACATGTATACGCTTTTTTTTGGTCCCTATTTATATTACCACTTTCCTAAAAGTTTTCAATAGCAATAATTCTTGCACACACAAATAAATTGCCTCGCTGCGTGCAGCGAGACCTTTCTTCCTTAGTGTCACAAGGATTTCTCGGCTTTTGTCGAGAATTTAGTATTTTTAGGCAGAATATTAACAATATACTGTTTTAGATAAAATAAGGGACTTAAGGCTTTATTTTTTTACAAAATTATAATTCATCCTTGAAAAAATAAGAAAGAATTCTGTTTAAATCATCATTATTATAATAATCTATCTCAATTTTACCTTTATGTCCATTGGCTTTAATCAACACTTTAGTGCCACAGCGCTCTCGTAGCTTTGTTTCCAAATCAATGAGGTCAGGCGAAAGCCTGCTTTTCTTTTTACTGATGGATTTTTTCTTTCCTTTGTTTTCATTCAAGGCTTTGACATAGTTTTCTGCCTCTCTAACCGTCATTTTATTAGCGATGATTGCCTCTGCAGCTTTAATTTGCTCTTGCGGCTCTTCTACGGCCAGTAGCGGGCGGGCATGTCCGATTGTTAAATCACCGGCAGACAAACGTTCAAGAACAGGCTGCGCTAAATTCAACAACCTCACCATATTGGCAACAAACGATCTGCTTTTAGAAACTTTTTGGGCAACCTGTTCCTGTGTATAATTAAAGTCTGTCAGTAATTTTTGATAAGCCTGTGCTTCTTCTAAGGGATTTAAATCCTGACGTTGAATATTTTCCACCAAGGCAATTTCCATCATCTGCTCTTCAGAATATTCTTTAATAACTGCCGGAATTTTCTGCAGTTGTAAAAGTCGGCAAGCTCTCCAACGTCTTTCCCCAACTACAAGTTCATATTTGCCATTATTTAACTGCCGCACAACCACCGGTTGAACGACACCATGTTCTTTAATGGAAGCAGCAAGTTCATGCAATTTTTCATCATCAAAAACTCTACGCGGTTGATAAGTGTTAGGAATAATCGCACTTACCTCAATATCCGTGATCGAATTCTCTGTTTCCTTCAAATCTGTTATTGTCGGAATTAAAGCAGACAAACCTTTGCCTAGTCCTGTTTTACTCACGTTCCAAGACCTCCTTGGCTAAATCCATGTATTGCTCAGCCCCTTTAGACTTTGGATCATACAAAATAATAGGCAACCCATAGCTTGGAGCTTCGCTTAATCTTACATTTCTCGAAATAATGGTAGTAAAAACCTTGTCTTTAAAAAACCCCTTTACCTCGTCAACCACCTCAATAGATAAATTTGTGCGTGCATCAAACATTGTTAGAACTGCCCCAAAAATCTCCAGCTTAGGATTTAAATGTCCTTTTACCAACTCTACCGTCTTCATTAAAAGACTTAACCCCTCAAGGGCATAATACTCACATTGGATAGGAATCAAGAGACCGTCCGCAGCAGCCATCGCATTTAAGGTCAATAGCCCTAAAGAAGGCGGACAATCTATAATTATGTAGTCATATTCATTCTGGATAGACATCAACGCCTTTTTTAATTTATATTCCCTAGATACTGCCGGCACCAGCTCAACCTCTGCTCCAGCCAACTGAATGGTGGCCGGAACAAGAAACAGTGTTTCGATTTTCGTAGCTTGGATTACATTACGCAAAGGAAGGTCGTTAATCAGGCAGTCATAAATGCAACGCCCTTCCTCTAGTTCCGTTATGCCCAAACCACTCGTAGCATTTCCCTGGGGGTCTGCATCCACTAGTAGCACCTTTTGCCCAAAAGTAGCTAAACAGGCACTAAGATTTATCGCTGTAGTTGTTTTAGCCACTCCACCTTTTTGGTTAGCAATCGTAATAATTTTACCCATTTAGTCACCCCGTTTGTTTTCTTCCATCATTTTTAATTTCCACATCGGGCAGGATTCTTCCTGCCTCTTATGAGAAATATCTTCTCAACATATCATATCATCACAACATATAGTTGTTTTATAAGGCATGTTTCACGTGAAACATTCTCTTGTGACTATTAAACAAAGCAAAGATTGTTTCATGTGAAACAATCTTTGTCACGCAAAAATATTCTATTGTCAATACTCAGCAAAAAAACCACCCATCAACCCTTGCTCTGTTTTTTGCTGTTCCTCTATTTAAAGAGTCTTTTTCGTCCGCTTTGCGGCTTGTATATTTTAATCAAAACTTCGATATGGTTATCATGATCCTTTTCCAACATATTTACCTTCAGCCCTGCTTCTTTAATTGCAGCAACAGCAGACCTAAGTGTATTTAAATATAAACGGATGTCTGTGAAAATGCGAACGATATGTTTCTCTTTATTGTTTTTAAGAACTTTCTCTTGTAGAGCCAATTGTTCAGCAATGAAAGCTTCAGTTTCACGCACATTAAGTCCCTTTTTATAAATTTCCTCCAACGCCAATGCTTGTAATTCTGTACTGAGTAATCTTAATAGGGCACGAGCATGCCTTTCTGTAATTACCTCCAGGTCTAATTTTTCTCTGATAGTCGGAGAAAGTTTTAGTAACCGCAATTTATTAGCAATAGCAGATTGACTCTTGCCCACTCTTCGCGCCACTTCTTCCTGGGTAAGATTAAATTCAGAAATAAGCCTTAGATAACCTTCGGCCTCTTCCAAAAAATTTAATCCTTCTCTTTGCAAATTCTCAATTAAAGCTATCTCAGCCATTTCCTGATTAGATAGATTTTTAATTATAGCCGGTATAGTTTTTTTACCAAGACTGAGAGAGGCTCTAATTCGTCTCTCCCCGGCAATCAGTTCATAATAGTTTCCTTTTTCCCTCACAATAACCGGTTGAATTACCCCAAACTCTTTAATTGATTGCGCCAATTCTTCCAGTTGAAAAGAATCAAAATATTGTCTGGGCTGATAGGGATTAGGTCTGATGGACTCAATCCTTAATTCTCTAATTTGTTCTGTCTTTCCTTCATTCTTTCCTTCATTAAAATGAACCCACATTCTTAACAGGGAATTTCTAGCCATGCTCATCACTCCTTCTTCTTAAAACAATTCGCTTTGGCTAGAATATTTCCTGCTAAAAATTTACATTTATGCCATATATTATTTAATTACTAATTGGCAACTGTTTTCTTAGAGAGGGTTTTTCCCCGGAATGCCTGGGCGTCGCGGATAGGCAGCAGGGGTAGGCTTCAACTTTTTAATCGAAATAATGGTTCTTGTGCCCATCTCTTCAGGCAAACTAAAAGTTTCCACCTTTAATAATTTACCACCCAATTTTTTTATTGCCGAGTCCGCTTCCACACATTCCTTTTGACCGTCGAGACCCTTATAGGCCAAAAAAACGCCTCCCGGTTTAACAAAAGGTAAACAGTATTCAGTAAGTACCGCTAAACGCGCTACTGCTCTGGAAACTACAATATCAAATTTATCTCTGAGTTTTGGCTCACGACCCAACTCCTCGGCACGCCCGTGAATCGCTTCTGTTCCGTCTAAAGCCAAGACACTAAGGAGATGTTGTAAAAATTTAACCCTTTTCTGCAATGAATCTACTAACACAACAGAGAGGGAGGGGGAGACAATCTGCAAAGGAACACCGGGAAAGCCGGCCCCCGTCCCCAAATCCAAAACTCGCTCTTGTCCTGTCCACTTCCCTACCTTTAATCCTAAAACAGAGTCATAAAAATGCTTAATTAAAATATCTTTATCCTCTGTAAGCGCCGTCAAGTTAATTTTCTCATTCCAGCTTAAAAGTTCCTCTTGATATAGAGCAAACTGCTGTAGTTGTTGCTCCGTTAGCTTTATGCCCAAAGGTGTCAATAACTCCCGTAAATATTCCCTGCGAAAAGCTTCCTTATTCGTCATACCCATTTTCCCTTTCTATATCCTCTGGCGCTTTCACTTGAGGCTTACTCCTGCGCATCTTTTCTAAATGAATCATTAAGGCCGTAATATCCGCCGGAGAAACGCCGGAAATACGGGAAGCTTGACCAACGGAGACAGGTTTAATTTTATTTAATTTCTGCCTGGCTTCCACCGAAAGCCCTTTTAGCTCCATGTAATCAAGGTCCTGAGGTAATAGCTTACTTTCTAACTTATTGAATTTGGCTACCTGCGCCAATTGTTGCTTAATATATCCTTCATATTTGACATGTATATCAATGGCTCTACCGATCTCTTGAGGTAATTCTTCTGCTAAGCCATATTGCACAAGATCACGATAATTTATTTCCGGTCTTTTTAACAAATCATAAAGGGAGGTATTCTGCCGTAAATTGGCTGACTCTTTCGCTGCCAGCAGTTCTGACACATTTTTTGTGCTGGCACTAACCCTTGTTTTTTGTAAAGAAGCTAAAGAGTTTTCCAATAGTTCTTTTTTCTGCCGAAAGCGAGCATATCTTTCCGGAGTCACCAATCCTACTTCCCAACCTTTAGAAGTCAATCTTAAATCTGCATTATCATGGCGAAGGAGGAGGCGATACTCCGCACGTGAAGTCAACATGCGGTAAGGCTCATTCGTCCCTTTAGTCACCAAGTCATCAATTAATACACCTATATACGCCTCAGATCTTTTTAAAATAAGCGGCTCCTTCTGCTGAAATTTTAGGGCTGCATTAATTCCGGCCATTAAACCTTGTGCCGCAGCCTCTTCATAACCAGAAGTCCCGTTAATCTGTCCGGCACAAAAAAGACCCCGAATTGCTTTCGTCTCTAAACTCGCCTGCAATTGCGTTGGATTTATATAGTTATATTCGATGGAATAGCCTGTCCGCATCATCTTTACTCTCTTCATACCGGCAATAGTACGTAAAAATTCTAATTGTACATTTTCCGGTAAACTTGTGGACATGCCCTGAACATAAACTTCCTCAGTATCTAAGCCTTCCGGTTCAAGAAACATTTGATGGCGTTTTTTATCCGGAAAACGTAAAATTTTGTCCTCGATCGCCGGACAATATCTGGGTCCTATTCCTTCTAAGTCTCCTCGATAAAAAGAAGATTCATACAAATTGTCTCTGATAATCCGATGGGTTTCTTCATTAGTATAGGTAAGATAACACGGGACATTTAAACCTCTGCCCTTTTCCGTCAAATAAGAAAAAAAGAATTGGTCGTCATTTCCCGATTGAGCCAGCATTTCCTCATAATCCAGAGACCTTTTATCCACCCGGGGTGGGGTGTCTGTTTTAAACCTGCCCATCTCTAAACCGAGTTCCGCCAAACTGTCTACCAGTTTTTCCGCTGCCCTCTGACCGTTAGGTCCACCGGAATAAGAGAGGTTGCCAATATATATTTTGCCTTTTAAATACGTACCGGTACATAAAATAACCAACGGCGCGTAATAAATTGCTCCTGTTTCCGTTTCAATACCTTGCACTTCTCGATTTTCATTAACAAGCAGTCTTTCTACCAGAGCTTGTTTTACCTCAAGATTCTCCTGTCTTTGTAAAACAGCCGTCATTCTTCTTTGATAAGCAAATTTATCCGCCTGAGCCCGTAAACCATAGACTGCAGGCCCTTTGCCGGTATTAAGCATTCTCTTCTGAATATATGTTTCATCAATATTTCGTCCCATTTCACCGCCTAGAGCATCAATCTCTCGCACTAAATTGCCTTTTGCCGGCCCGCCAATAGAAGGATTACACGGCATTAAGGCAATATTATCCATATTTAAAGTAAAAATTACCGAGCGACAACCCATTCTGGCTGTCGCCAGTGCTGCTTCACAACCGGCATGACCAGCGCCTACAATGATACAATCATAAGATCCTGCCACGTAACTCATGTCTTTCCTCCTTCAATGTTTTACTTGCCTAAACAAAACTGAGAAAAAATCTGATCGATAATTTCCTCATCAACAGTTTCCCCGGTAATTTCCCCCAGAAAACCCAACACAGTCTTTAAATCAATCACCATTAAATCTAAGGGAAGACCTGTTTGCAACGTTTTTTGAGCACTGGCTAAAGCTTGCTCGGCTTTTTCCAAGGCTGTTTTATGCCGGATATTTGTTAAATAAGCCTTGTCTTTTATCTCCCAACCCTCTGTAAAAAAAATATTTTTAATCTCTTCTTCTAATTCTTGAATCCCCAGCTGTTCTGTTGCCGAAATCAATAAAACCCGAAATTGAGGTAATCGCTCTCGAATATTGCGCAAAGTAGTTTCTGCACCATCGGTCAAAAGATCTATTTTGTTGACTAAAATTAATACTTTCTCCGACGGGATTTTGCTCAAATAAGCTTGATCTTCAGGAGTAATTCCTTGAATTAAATCAAAGATATATAAAACAAGGTCCGCTTGTTCGACAATTTCTTTGGTTTTTTGCACTCCGATTTTTTCCACAAGGTCATCAGAGTCCCTAATTCCAGCTGTGTCAATTAACAACAGCGGAATCCCACCTAAATTATAAAACTCTTCAATAGTATCTCTGGTTGTCCCGGGAATATCAGTAACAATTGCCCGCTTCGTTTTTAAAAGAGTATTCAATAAACTGGATTTGCCCACATTCGGTTTACCGACCAAGGCTACTTTTAGGCCTTCTCTGATAATCCTTCCCTTCATAAAGGACTGCAAAATGTTTTTAATTTTCTCAGTAACCTTAGTCAAACGCCGGAGTATTTCTTCATTGCTTAATCGTTCAAAATCCTCTTCCGGGAAGTCAAGATCAGCCTCTAAAAAGGAGATTAGTTCTAAAAGATCTTGTCGACAGGCTTTAATTTCCTCTGATAAACGCCCTTGAAGGTGAGATGCGGCCACACTTACTCCCGTTTCTGTTTTGGCATTAATCATCTCCATAATACCTTCAGCTTGAGCTAAATCAAGGCGACCATTTAAAAAAGCCCTCTTGCTGAATTCCCCCGGCTCTGCCAATCGTGCCCCTGCTTTTAGCGCCAAGGCTAAAACCTTTTGTAAAACTACAATCCCCCCATGACATTGCAGTTCTACCACATCCTCACCCGTAAAACTAAAAGGTCCCCGCATGGTTAAAGCCAAGGCCTCATCTATCAGCTGGCCATCCTGATCATAGATATATCCATAGGTAATTCTGTATGTATCTTGATCTTTAATTTTTACACCACTTTTACTTTTAAAAACTTTGTCCGCAATAGTGGCGGCTTCGTCTCCTGAGATACGAATAATCCCCACACCGGCAGGTCCGTAAGCTGTGGAAATCGCCGCAATTGTTTCATCCTGCATCTCTTTCACCTCTGCACTTATCATACCGCAACCTTTATTATTCGCCAACAGACAAAACTTAAATCTTAGAATATGCAAAAAAGTTAGCTTAGTTAAACAATCTAGCTAACTTTTTATCGACTACTTTTATCAACTACTTTATTATTAACATAAAACCTAAACTTTCACCAATTGAAACACTAATAAAAAAACTACTAAGCCTCTTTAATAATGATTCTGCGGAAAGGTTCAGCCCCTTCACTGATCGTTTGCACTGCTTCATTATCTTGTAAGGCTGTATGAATAATCCGTCTTTCTTGAGGATTCATCGGTTCAAGTACTACTTTACGACCGGTTTTTTGCACTTTATCTGCCATTTTATGTGCTAACTTAGTTAAAGTTTCTTCCCGACGCTGACGATAATCCTCTGCATCAAGAATTATCCTTAATCTATCAGTATTATTCTCCCGATTATTCTCCCGTAAATTAATATGTTTATTGGCAATTAAATTAACTAAATATTGTAAAGCATCTAAGGTATCACCACGTCTACCGATTAAGATACCTAAATCATTACCGACAAACTCCATCTTTACATATTCATTTTCCCGTGTAGTTTTAATCTCTACATTAAGACCCATTTTTTCAGTAACATTTAGTAAAAATTCCTTAGTATCAAGCAATGGATCGATTTTAGGAGTGACTTTTACTTTGGCCATTTTCCCGCCTAAAATTCCTAAAAAACCTTTACTAGGCTCATCCAAAACTTCCACATTTACTTCATCTTCAGTCAAATTTAACTCTTCTAAAGCCATTTTTATCGCCTCCTCAACAGTACGGGCAGATATTTCTATACTATTCATTTGCTCCACCAACCTTCCCTTCTTGCAATGTAGGACGACGATTAACAAACATTTGCTGTATTATTCCGGTAAGACTGTAAAAAATCCAGTATAAACAAAGTCCCGACGGAAATTGAGTACTCATCCAACCAATCATAATCGGCATAACATAAAGCATAGTTTTCTGGGTACTGGCAAATTTTTCGGCCTGAGGATTACTCTGTGTAGTTTTAGGCATACTCATCATGGATAATTTAGTTTGCAAATAAGTCGCTATACCTACTAAAAGTGGTAAGATAAAATATGGATCCGGATCTTTTAAATGAGGAACCCAAAAAAATGCTGCACCTACATTCGTATATTCAAAGAGCCTTAAAGCTTGGAATAGGGCAATAATAATCGGCATTTGCACCAATATGGGCAAACAGCCGGACATAGGATTAACATTATGTTTCCTATATAGTTTTATGATCTCCTGATTGGCTATTTCCGGGCTCTTTTTATATTTCTTCTGAATTTCGGCAATCTGAGGCTGTATCTCCTGCATCTTTTTTGAAGATACTAATTGCTTATTATTTAAAGGATACAAAATAAGCCTAATAAATAGAGTCATTAACAATATAGCCAGAGCATAACTGGGTATACCCAAACTTACGGTAAATTCATACAAAACTCTGATTAAATCAGCGACTAAATTAACAAGATATTGCCACAAGATAATTCCCGTTACAAACCTATTGCTGTAACAGGTCCACCTCCTTTTTATTTAACCGGGTCATATCCTCCTGGATGCCAAGGGTGACATTTACCAATTCTTTTTATTCCTAAATAAAAGCCCTTAATAAATCCATGTCTTTCTATTGCCTCTATCATATATTGAGAACATGAAGGATAAAACCTACATGTTGGCCCTTTTAAAGGAGAAAGATAGTGTTGATAAAATTTTAATAAACTAAGGCTGATTTTCTTCATTACACATCACTACTTTGCCTGTTACTACTATTAGTTTGTTCAAGAAGTCCGGCTTTCTTTAAAAGACATATCATATTCTTTTCCACATCAGAAAAAGAAATCCCTTTAATTTTTTTACGAGCAATGAAAATAATATCGACATCTGACCTAATTAACTGTAAATAAGGTTTTATTGCGGCCCTCATCCTTCTTTTGATTTTATTGCGCACCACAGCATTACCTAGTTTTTTGGAAACGGAAAACCCAATTCTAGGATTTCCTATAGCAGCAGTTTTTTTTCCTTGCGGAAAAAAATAAAGAACTAGGTAAGAATTAGCTTTTGAATGACCATATCTATAGGTTTTACTAAAATCGGATTTACTTTTTAAACGATATTTTTGCGTTAACAAATTTACCTCCAATACAATCATAAGGCCACTTTAAGCGGCCTTATGCGGATAATCTTTTTCTTCCTCTTGCGCGTCTACGCTTGATAATTAATCTTCCACCTTTTGTTTTCATTCTTTGTAAAAATCCATGTATTTTTTTATGTTTATGATTTTTTGGTTGATAAGTTCTTTTCATCTATTCTAACCCTCCTTAGCCCAAACTAACCAGCAAATTTAATAAGACACATTGAATTATAAAGCAGGAATACTACCTTGTCAAGAAAACATCACCATTGATCACCGCAAAATACTTACTGCAGATTCAACTTCAATCTTTACTACCTCGTTGGAATCATGGCCAAAAAATCACGGTAATTTTTCCTTACTTGAGGCTGAGCCTTATCCTTGATTATTTCCCGTGAAACGGTTTACACAAATTCCCGAATATGTCTAGCATTATTAAGGGCATCATGCATATCGCGCTCTGTGATTTCAATATGCCAAGGATACCTGGTTTGAATTGCATAAACAGTTAGGTCAGAACAATGATTTCTAATCTGCCTAAACTTTTCATTAACTTCTATACATTTATCACATAAAAATCCAAGATCATGAGATTTTGGAGGATTTACACGATTCAGAATAAGATAACCTTTAAGATACTTTTCAACAGCCTGCTGGCAATGGTAACACGTATTTTCGATTAAATCCAGATGTCTTTTAAGTATTTCGGCACTTCTTAAATCATTATCCGCCATCTCATACCATTTTTGAGCCGGCTTAACATTTAATTTACCCATACAACACCTTCCCCCTTTGCCAGAGCTGTTGTTCTACGCCAGGAGTGAATTTAAACTGATCAAATTTATTCTTTTTACCAACAATCACGTCAAGACCTCTTGTTTTTTTAGCACCAATAGCTTTATGAATTAATTGCATTGCCTCTATTTCTCTAAGATTAGATTTATCAGACATAACAACATAGAGGCCGATGTCCGAATCCTCAGGCTGACTCCCCTTAGGAGAATCTAATAGATAGATTTTTTCCACAGGAATAGTTTTGACAATAATTTTTATTAAAGTGTTTAATTCAACCAAAGTTTTCCTATCCATAAATTATTACCTCTCTTAATTTTTTAATTATTAATAATTATAACACAATTTTGTAAATCATCAAATTTTGGCAACAAATCCTTTTATTTCGTGTTTTATTATACTTCTAATTACTTAAAAATACATTTTTCCACTATTGTAGATATTTTTTTCTTGTGGATAAATCAAATTGTTGTTGATAACTAAACTTAATTTTGGTAATATAGTATATGCTAATGAAAAAAAGTTCATATTTTATCCACAATCTGTGGATAATTTGTGTGTAATCTGTGATTAATTTTCGAACAAGTTGAGCAAAATCAGAATCCAGTAATCTGGTTTCTTTTTTTATCAATGAGGAGAGGATATTTTTACCTTTCCTTTAAAAATGTATAATTTATCAAGTCTTCTAGGAGGTTCTTTCATGGTAAAAGATTATTTAACTAAAACATGGCAAGAAATTTTAGCCCAACTAGAAACAAAAGTATCCAAACCTAGTTTCGATACTTGGTTAAAATCTACTTCTTTATCTTCCATAGAAAATAATCAGTTAACTGTTGTTGTCCCTAATGATTTTGCCCAAGATTGGTTGAAAAAGCACTATTCTGCAATGATTGAGGAAAAAGCAAGTGCTGTTTTAAATAAAAATGTTTCTATCAATTTTATCACACAAAATACATCAACAAATCTAAACAACACTCATTCTATAAATAATGATGGGATAATTAAAAATTCCGCAAATAATTTATATAATTCAGTAGATTATGGTTTAAGTACTTTAAATCCTAAATATGTTTTTGAAACATTTGTCGTCGGCAATAGTAACCGTTTTGCCCATGCCGCCTCTTTAGCAGTTGCCGAGTCTATTGCCAAAGCCTATAATCCCTTATTTATTTATGGAGGGGTTGGCTTAGGAAAAACACATTTAATGCATGCAATCGGACATTATGTCTTGGAACATAATCCTAACTATCGCGTAATGTATGTGACCTCTGAAAAATTTACTAATGAATTAATTAACTCTATTCAAAATAATACCACTGTCCAATTTCGTAACAAATATCGGAATATCGATGTTTTGTTGATTGACGATATTCAGTTTTTAGCCGAAAAAGAAAGAACACAAGAAGAATTTTTCCATACCTTTAATACATTACATGAAGCAAATAAACAAATTATAATTTCCAGTGACCGGCCGCCCAGAGATATTCCCACTCTGGAAGACAGATTAAGATCCCGTTTTGAATGGGGTTTAATTACCGATATTCAACCACCGGATTTAGAAACAAGAATCGCTATTCTTAGAAAAAAATCAGAATCAGAAAATATTAAAGTCCCGGATGAGGTCATCCTTTATATTGCTAATCGTATTCAATCAAACATTCGAGAATTAGAAGGTGCTTTAATCAGAGTAATTGCGTATTCTTCTCTTGGAAACAGGGATATTACTTTGGATTTATGTGTGGAAGCACTTAAAAAAATTATGCCTTCAGCCCAGCCTAAAAAAATAACTACAGATTTGATTAAAACTATTGTTGGTGAGCACTTTAATTTAAAATTAGATGATTTTAAGGCGAAAAGACGGACCAGGGATATTGCCTTTCCGCGCCAAATTGCCATGTATCTATGCCGCGAATTAACAGATTTATCTTTACCCAAAATAGGTAATGAATTTGGAGGCAGAGATCATACTACAGTCATCCATGCCCATGAAAAAATATCTCGCAGTATTAAAAAAGATCCGCAATTAGAGGTTATTATTAATAATTTAATTGAAACGATCAAAAAAGGTTAAAAGCTTAATTGTGTATAAAACTATTAATAACCTGTTCTTTAAATGTGGATATGTCATATTTGAGATTTACCGACTGTAAAATGTGGACAGGCTAAATTACTTGTCCACATTTTATTAAGCCAAAATTTGCTTTTTACGGTATACTATAAGATAGGTTTTCCACATTTCCACAGCCTTTATTACTATTATTACGGTTTTGAATATTATTAATTAATAGGAGGCTACTTTCATGAAATTTATTGCTACCAAAGAAAATCTTTTATTTGGAGTTTCAGCAGTTCAAAAAGCAGTCAGTACCAAAAATACTTTACAAATTCTTACTTTTATCAAATTAGAAATTCAAGATGACAAATTGTATTTTTCGGCCACAGATTTAGAGATCGGGATTCAATGTAATGTTCCGGTGGAAGTAATTGAAGAAGGAGCGATCGTTGTTCCAGCTAAATATTTCTTTGAGATAGTACGCAAACTACCTGATTCTTTAATCACTATAGAAACAGTTAATGAAAATGAGATTGTCATCAAATATGAAAATTCACAATTAAATCTTAAAACATTANCTACTGAAGATTTTCCCAAATTGCCGGATGTGCAAGGAGAATATCAAATTTCTATTTCTGCAGCTGAACTTAAACAAATGATTAAACAAATAGTATTTGCTTGCAGTGTTGATGAAAGAAGGCCACTTTTTACCGGAGTACTTTGTGAAGTGGAAAAAAATAATTTAAGGATGATCAGTACAGATACTCATCGTTTAGCTTTGAAAGAAGGGAAGATTGAGAAAGGTTCTGCTAAAGGACATAGTTTTATTATTCCTGCCAAAATATTGTCAGAGTTAGCCCGTTTAATCCAAAATGATGAAGAGATTTGCTATCTTAGTCTCACCAAAAACCTTGCTACTTTTTCCATTGATAATATTATTGTGGTTTGTCGGCTGTTGGAGGGACAGTTTCCTAACTATCGGCAGGTTATACCCACAAAGTATAATTTGAAAATAAAAGCTAAAACAAAGCATTTAACAGAAGCAGTGGAAAGAATTTCTTTGTTTTCTGTAAATAATAATAGTAATACCGTGAAAATTAAAATAGAAAATAACTTATTAACCATTTCTTCCCAGTCTGAATTAGGTCAAGGGTATGAACAAGTGTATATTGAAAGTGATGGTGAACCGGTGGAAATAGCTTTTAACTATCGTTATCTTTTGGATGTTTTCAGAGTATTGGATGATGAGTTTTTAACTATTGAATTTACCGGTTCATTAAGCCCGGGAATTATTAGGCCGGTTGATAATGATAAGTTTCTTTATCTGATTTTGCCGGTTAGATCTTAAGAGGAGAGGGCTGTGCCTTGTATTTAGAAAAACTTGAATTAAATAATTATCGTAATTATGAAAGTTTAAACAGGAATTTCTCTGCACAAATAAATGTACTCAAAGGTGCAAATGCCCAGGGAAAAACAAATCTTCTGGAAGCAATCTATTATTTAGCCATAGGAAGAGCTTATCGTTTAATTCGTGAAGATCAATTGATAAAATGGGGTCATGACCGGTTTTCCATTAGTGGACAAGTTAGAAATAAAGTAGGTTTGATTAATCTGGAAGTTTTTTTTCAAGATAATCAACAGGGTGGGCAATTATTAGCGTCCAGAGGTAAAAAAGTACAGAAAGAAATTAAGGTAAATGGCCTTAAAATTAGGAGAATGGCTGATTTTCTGGGAAATTTAACAGCTGTACTTTTTGCTCCTGAAAATTTAAATATTATCAAAGGTGCACCCTTAGAAAGACGTAAGTTATTGGATCATGATATTTCACAGGTTAGTCCGGATTATTATCTTAAATTACAGCAATATAATAAAGTTTTAAAGCAACGTAATCATCTCTTAAGACAAATTGCCGAGTTGCGGCAGGGTTTAGAAGAATTAGAGATTTGGGATTTACAATTAAAAACTGTGGGCATAAGTATTGTACAAAAGAGATTAGAGGTATTGGAGAAATTAACTCCTTTAACAAGATTAATGCAGAGAAAATTAACCGGCGGTAGAGAAAACTTAGAATTTAAATACCTTTTTAATCGAAAATGGGAAATAAAAAAAGGATATGATTTAGAGGATCTTTTTACTCAGGAAATAAAAAGAGTTAAGAAAGAAGAATTAATGAGAGGTCAGACTTTATGGGGTCCCCATCGTGATGATTTTTTGCTAACGGTTAACGGGATTAATTTGAAATCATTTGGTTCACAGGGACAACACCGTACAGCTGTTTTAGCTATTAAGCTGGCAGAATTAGAATTTTTCAAAGGTGAATCAGGAGAATATCCGTTGTTATTATTAGATGATGTGCTCTCAGAATTAGATCAGGAACGTAGAGAACATTTGCTAAATATAATCCAAAGTAAAGTAATTCAATGTTTTATTACTACAACAGAAGACATTGATTTATTTTGGAAAAATAAAAATAAATGTAATTTTGCTAGTTTCGAAGTAGAAGCAGGAGTATTAAAATAAAAGAGGCTAATAAATTGACATTAAAAAGAGGAGGAGAAGAAATAGTGTTTTTACATCTTGGTGAAGAAAAATCAGTAAGGCATAGTGATATTATTGGAATTTTTAATTATGAATTAATAAAAAAAAGTAAGTCTACCAAAAAATTTATTGATATAATGACTTATGAAGGTGTTTTGGAAAAAGTTAGTAAAGATAAAAAAATTAAAAGTTTTGTTGTGGCAAAAGATAAGGTTTTTCTTTCACCGATTTCTTCTACTACTTTACAAAAAAGAATTTTAAATTTCCTTAGTCAAAATGATTAAGTAGATAAAATAATTCAGACAATTTATGGTTAAGGAGTGTAAATGGTTGGGAAAAAATAAGAGTGAAAATTACAATGCGGAGCAAATACAAATTTTAAAAGATTTAGAAGCGGTTAGATTGCGTCCCGGTATGTATATTGGTAGTACAGGCCCTCGTGGCTTGCATCATCTTGTCTATGAAATTGTAGATAATAGCATTGATGAAGCCATGGCCGGTTATTGTGATGAAATTGAGGTAACTATTTATGAGGATAATTCGATTTCTGTTGTGGATAACGGCAGAGGAATTCCTGTAGAAATCCATCCGGAAACAGGAAAACCAACGGTAGAAACTGTATTAACGGTGCTTCATGCNGGTGGAAAGTTTGGTGGTAGTGGTTACAAGGTATCAGGAGGTTTGCATGGAGTAGGTGCTTCNGTAGTTAATGCTTTGTCAGAATGGTTAGAAGTTGAAGTTAAACGTGATGAAAAAATCTATCATCAAAAATTTGAAAGAGGTAAAGCTGTAACCTCATTAACTGTAAAAGGTAATGGTAAAGGTACCGGTACTAAAATAACTTTTAAACCGGATGCTTTAATTTTTGATGAATTAGTATATAGTTTTGAAACATTAAGTCATAGACTACGTGAGTTATCTTTTCTTAATAAAGGATTAAAGATTATTCTTAAAGATAAACGGACCAATGTGGTTAAAGAATTTTTCCATGAAGGCGGTTTAATTGATTTTGTCATCTATTTAAATAAAAACAAAGATGTTCTGCATAGCAAACCTATTTATATGAATACAGAAAAGGATGGCACACAATTTGAGGTTTCGTTGCAATATAATGACGGTTATGTGGAAAATCTTTATTCTTATGCCAATAATATTCACACTACAGAAGGCGGAACACATGAAGCCGGGTTTAAAGCTGCATTAACCAGAGTGGTTAATGATTATGCTCGTAAAAACAATATGTTAAAAGAAAATGAAGATAATTTATTAGGTGAAGATATCAGAGAAGGTATGACCGCGATAATTTCGGTAAAAATTAAAGAACCGCAATTTGAAGGTCAAACTAAAACAAAACTGGGAAACAGTGAGATTAGGGGTTTAACTGAAAACATCGTCAATGATGGGTTGTCCACATTTTTAGAAGAAAATCCGGCTGTTGCCAGAAAAATTGTAGAGAAAGCGATTAATGCGGCGCGAGCCAGAGAGGCCGCCCGTAAAGCTAAAGAATTAACGCGGAGAAAATCTGCTTTAGAAACAACAACTTTGCCTGGTAAATTGGCAGATTGTTCGATTAAAGATCCGGCTATGTGTGAACTTTATTTGGTAGAAGGTGATTCTGCCGGCGGTTCAGCGAAACAGGGCCGAGATCGTCGTTTTCAAGCGATACTTCCTCTAAGGGGTAAAATCCTGAATGTGGAAAAGGCTCGTCTGGATAGAATTTTAGGTAATGAAGAAATCAGGTCTATGATTACAGCTATTGGTGCCGGAATAGGGGATGATTTTGATATATCTAAGGCGCGCTATCATAAAATTGTGATTATGACCGACGCGGATGTTGATGGATCGCACATTCGTACTCTTTTGTTGACTTTCTTTTATCGCTATATGCGTAAGTTGGTGGAAGCAGGTTATGTTTATATTGCGCAGCCCCCATTGTATAAAGTGAAAAAAGGTAAAGAAGAGATTTATCTTTATTCAGATGAAGAATTAGAAAAAGAAACGGCTAATTTAAGCAAAAATAGTTATAACATTCAAAGGTATAAAGGTTTAGGGGAAATGAATCCTGAACAATTATGGGAAACCACAATGAATCCGGAAGGCAGAACTATACTGAGGGTTAGTGTAGAAGATGCCATGGCTGCTGATGAAATTTTTACCATTTTAATGGGGGATAAGGTTGAACCTAGACGTGAATTTATTCAAGAACATGCTAAATATGTACGTAACCTGGATATTTAAGATTATTTTCGATGTAGCGGATAGTGAGCCGGTGCAATCATGAGATTGGCGAGGTGTAAATGAGTGGATAATAGAAACAATGAGGTTTTTAATGAAGGTAAGATCATCCCTGTAGAATTAGAACAAGAAATGAAAAAATCTTATATAGATTATGCTATGAGTGTAATTATCGGACGTGCTTTGCCTGATGTAAGAGATGGTCTTAAACCAGTACACAGACGAATTTTATATTCTATGCATCAATCGGGGATGACTGCTGATAAACCCTATAAAAAGTCGGCACGTGTAGTCGGGGATGTCTTGGGACGTTATCACCCCCATGGTGATTCGGCGGTATATGATGCAATGGTGCGTTTAGCCCAGGATTTTTCGATACGTTATATGCTTATTGACGGACATGGTAACTTTGGTTCCATAGATGGTGATTCGGCCGCAGCCATGCGTTATACAGAGGTGCGGATGTCCAAGATTGCGGCAGAGCTTTTAAGGGATATAGAAAAAGAAACCGTAGATTTTGTGCCCAACTATGATGAATCTTTAGAGGAACCGTCTGTTTTACCTTCAAGAATTCCTAATTTATTGGTGAACGGTTCTTCCGGAATTGCTGTGGGGATGGCCACAAATATTCCGCCTCATAATTTGGGAGAGGTTATTGACGGTGTTATTGCTCTGATTGATAATTCCCAAATTAGTATCGCAGAGCTGATGCAGATTATTAAAGGTCCGGATTTTCCTACCGGTGGCATTATTATGGGTAAATCCGGGATAAAAAGTGCATATGAGACCGGAAGGGGTTCCATTCAGGTAAAAGCCGTTACCCGGATTGAAAAAATGAATAATGGGAAAATGCGAATCGTGGTTACAGAATTGCCTTATTTGGTCAATAAAGCCAGACTCATTGAAAAAATCGCGGATTTAGTTAAAGAAAAAAGAGTAGACGGTATTACTGAATTACGTGATGAATCAGACCGTACGGGGATGCGGATCATTATCGAATTAAGGAGAGATGTCAATCCGCAAATTGTATTGAATCAATTGTATAAGCATACGCAGTTAATGGATAATTTTGGTGTAATTATGCTTGCTATAGTTGATGGTGTTCCTAAGGTTTTAAATTTACAACAAATGCTCTTTTATTATCTGGAACATCAAAAAGATATTGTGGTACGCCGCACTCGTTATGAATTGCGTAAAGCTGAAGAAAGATTGCATATTGTCGAAGGTTTAAAAATAGCCATCGACCATATTGATGAGGTTATTCGTATTATCAGACAATCGAAAAATGTTGAGGAAGCGAAAGAAAATTTAATGGCCAGATTTGCTCTTTCGGATAAGCAGGCGCAAGCAATTGTAGATATGAAATTGGGTAAATTATCCGGCTTAGAAAGAGAAAAATTAGAGGCCGAATATAATGAATTAGTAGGGCGTATTGCTTATTTTAGAAGTGTTTTGGCTGATGAAAGGTTGGTCTTAAAGATAATTAAAGAAGAATTAACTGAGGTAAAAAATAAATTTTCCGATGAACGACGTACTCAGATTACTTTGGATGAAGAAGATTTAGAAATCGAAGATTTGATTGCTGATGAGGATGTGGTGATTACCATTACCCACGGAGGCTATATTAAACGGCAAATGGTTAGTGCTTATCATAATCAAAAACGTGGAGGGAAAGGTGTTACTGCTCTTACCACCAAAGAAGAAGACTTTGTGGAGCACCTTTTTATTACTACTACGCATCAGAATCTGCTTTTCTTTACTAATAAAGGTAAAGTTTATCGTAAAAAGGTTTATGAGATTCCCGAAGCGGGGCGTCAAGCCAAAGGGACAGCGATTATTAATTTACTGGCGATTTCAGGGGAGGAGAAAATTACCGCTGTTATCCCGATCCGAGAATTCGTAGAGGGACAGTATCTGGTGACCATGACGCAAAAGGGAATTATTAAAAAGACAAGCTTACTGGAATATGATACAAAGAGAAAAGACGGAATCATTGCGTTGACTTTGGATGACGATGATGAATTGATAGGTGTTAAGCTTACCAGTGGTGATGATGATATTATTTTGGCAACAAAAAAAGGTCTGGTAATCAGATTCTCTGAAAAAGATGTGCGGAGTATGGGTCGTACTGCGCGTGGAGTTAAAGGCATCGCTCTGGATGAGGATAATATCGTGATTGGGATGGATATCTGTAGAGAAGGAGCAGCTTTGTTAACTGTAACGGAAAATGGTTTTGGTAAGAGAACCAGCCTCACAGAATTCCGTACTCAAAATAGGGGCGGTAAAGGTGTTATCGGGATGAGATTAACGCCGAAAACAGGCTCCCTAGTTAAAATCAGGGTTATTAATGAAGAAGATGAAATTATGCTAATTACGTTTGAAGGGATTATGATTAGAATTTCCGCAGCGGACATCTCTCTAATGGGGAGAGTTACTCAGGGTGTTAAAGTAATGCGAATGAATGAAAATGATAAATTTGTAGATTTAGCCAGGGTGGTTAGTAAAGAGGAAGAATAAGATACTATTGTCATTTTCCTGTAAATAGTGTAAGATACATTTTAAAATGAAGTGAGGAGGAAACAAAGGTGAAAGTTTTGGTTATCAATTGTGGCAGTTCTTCGTTAAAATATCAGCTATTCGATATGGAAAATGAGCAAGTTATGGCCAAAGGTTTAGTCGAACGTATAGGAATAAGCGGTTCCGTTTTAACTCATCGTCCTGGTGAGCAAAAGCATGTCATCAAAACAGAAATTCCTGATCATAAAAAGGCGATTTCCCTTGTACTAGATGCAATTGTTGATCCTAAGCATGGAGTATTGCAATCGATGGAGGAGATTTCTGCTGTTGGACACCGTGTGGTTCATGGTGGCGAGGATTACGCCAAATCTGTACTCCTAACAGATGAAGTTATGGAAGCACTTAAGAGAAATATTGAGTTGGCACCTCTGCATAATCCACCTAATATCATGGGAATAGAAGCCTGTCAGCAGTTAATGCCTTCTGTTCCGCAGGTGTGCGTTTTTGATACTGCTTATCATCAGACTATGCCGGAACATGCATTTTTGTATGGTATTCCTTATGAAAAGTATGAGCAATACAAAATTCGTAAATTTGGCTTCCACGGCACTTCTCATAAGTATGTAGCACAGAGAGCAGCTGCATTTTTAGGCAAGCCTATTAGTGATCTAAAAATTATTACTTGTCATCTGGGTAATGGTTCAAGTATTAGCGCCATAGAAGGAGGCAAGAGTATTGATACCTCCATGGGCTTCACTCCTTTGGAAGGACTGATGATGGGGACCCGTTCCGGAGATTTGGATCCGACAGTAGTTACCTTTTTAATGGAAAAAGAAGGGTGGAGTACTGCAGAAACTAACAATTTCCTGAACAAAAAATGTGGCGTTCTTGGGTTATCCGGAGTAAGCAGTGATTTTAGAGATTTAGAAAGCGCTGCTGATGAAGGAAATAAGCGAGCACAATTAGCTTTAGATCGTTTTGCTTATGGCGTAAAGAAATATATTGGTGCTTATGCGGCTGTCTTAAATGGCGTTGATGTGGTTGTCTTTACCGCAGGCTTAGGAGAAAATTCGGCCAGTATGCGAGCTAAGATCTGTGAAGGTTTAAATTATCTCGGCATAGAGATTGATGCTAAGAGAAATAATATTCGTGGCGAGGAAGCTTTGATTTCTAGTGATGCTTCGAAAACAAAGGTCTTAGTTATTCCCACCAATGAAGAGTTGATGATTGCGCGCGATACTTATGAAATCGTTAACAAGAAAAAATAGAAATAAATTTTTATAATCTATACTTGTCAGATCAGAATTTTTAACGTAGAATAAGTTATAAAATAATCAAGCAAATTATTTATAAATTGAAATATTGAAATAGAAGTTGTGTGGAAAGGGAAAAGTAAATAATTAAGTTTTTACAGAGAGCCGGTGGTTGGTGCAAATCGGTAAGCTTAATTGTTGAATTCCGCCCTGGAGCATTAAGGCGAAGAGCCTTACGGTCATGTCCGTTACACATGGTAATGAGTGGGTTTTATTAAAACCAACTGGGGTGGCAACACGGGAATAAACTCTCGTCCCTAATCTAGAAGTAGGTTAGGAACGAGAGTTTTTGTTTTTATTAGCTTTAAATAATTTAAATAATTTAATTTATAATGACAAAGGAGAGAAACAGAGATGGGAGAAAAACAAATTTTAATGATTCCTGGGCCGACCAATATACCGCCCAGAGTTTTACAAATTCTTGGGGAACCGGCGGTAGGTCACCGTACACCAGGATTTTCAAAGGTGGTTAAAGATGTCACCGAAGGTTTACAAAGAGTTTATCAGACTAAGAATGATCTGTTTATTTTAACCTCTTCCGGTACCGGGGCAATGGAGGCAGCTGTAGCTAATTTTGTGAATGCCGGTGATAAAGTCTTGGTAATGGAAAACGGTAATTTTGGCGAACGGTGGGTTAAACTCACTACTCGTTATGGAGCCAATGTTGAGGTGATTTCCGGACCTTGGGGTGAACAGGCGAATCCGCAAGCTTTACGGGAAAGAATAGAAAAAGATGTGCATAAGGAAATTAAAGCAGTTTATGTCACCCATAATGAAACTTCAACAGGTGTGCGTAATGATATTAAAGCCTTAAGGGATGCGATGGGAGCTCATCCGGCTATTTTCATTGTAGATGCAATCAGCGGGATGGCAGTATCTCCACTGCCGGTGGATGAATGGAAACTTGATGTTGTGGTCAGTGGTTCACAAAAGGCCTTTATGTTACCGCCGGGATTAGCATTTATCAGTGTTAGCCCCAAAGCTTGGGCAGTTTGTGAACAAGTAACAACTCCTAGTTTTTATTTTAATTTAAAGGCTGCACGCAAAAGCTATGAAAAATTTACAACACCCTACACTCCGGCAGCCAGCTTAATTTTGGGCTTGCAAGAATCTTTAAAGATCATAGAGGAAGAAGGTCTGGAGAATATTTATCGGCGCCATGATTTTTATAAAAAGGTTGTCAGAACAGCGGTCAAAGCTTTAGGGTTAGAGTTACTTACTAATGATGAAGCAGCTTCCAGTGCAGTTACTGCTATTAAAAAGTCTGCTAACTTAGATGTACAACAGCTTACGAAAATAATGCGGGATAAACATAATGTAGTTATTGCCGGCGGACAAGGCAAGTTGAAAGGAGAAATTTTCCGCATTGGGCATTTAGGTTATGTGGATGTTAATGATATTATTGTCACCATTGCTGCCTTGGAAAGGACTTTAAAGGAATTAGGCTGGGAATTTACATTAGGACAGGGTGTAGCTACTGTTCAGGAGTTACTTGTGGAAGGAGAGAGATAAAGTGAAAATACTAATTTGTGATAGAATTTCGGAAAAAGGACTCGAGGTTTTTAAACAAGAACCCGGAATTGAAGTTGATGTAAAATTAAAGCTGACGGAAGATGAAATTTGTGAGATTGCTTCTCAATATCAGGCTATGGTTGTGCGCAGTCAAACCAGAATCACAAAAAAGATTCTGGAGCACGCTGACCAGTTAAAGGTTGTGGGGAGAGCAGGAGTAGGTATTGATAATATTGATGTGGATGCCGCTACGTTAAAAGGTGTTGTTGTAGTGAACACACCGGATGGAAATACCATTTCCGCTTGTGAACATACTATGGCAATGATGCTGGCTTTATCTCGTCACATCCCTCAAGCTGACCAGTCGTTACGCCAAGGGCAATGGAATCGTTCTAAGTTTGTCGGGGTAGAATTGCGCAATAAAACCTTGGGGATTATTGGATATGGGAAAATTGGTTCTGAAGTAGGGAAGAGAAGTAAAGCTTTTGGTATGAAAATATTGGTTTATGATCCTTATATTAATCAGGAAGTGGCGGAAAGAGCCGGAGTAGAAGCCGTATCTTTGGATACTTTGTTAAAAGAAAGTGATTACATTACTGTGCATATGCCTTTGACACCTGAAACAAAACATATGATTAGTACAGAGCAATTTGCTAAGATGAAGGACGGTGTAAGGATTCTCAATGTAGCGCGTGGTGGAATTATTGACGAGGCCGCACTCTATGAGGCGATAGTCAGTAAGAAGGTAGCCGGAGCAGCGTTAGATGTTTTTGAAAATGAACCTCAAACACAAAGCCCCCTATTTACTTTATCGGAAGTAATTGTTACCCCGCATTTAGGAGCATCCACAGAGGAGGCGCAAGTCCATGTAGCGATTGATGTGGCTCATGAAATTTTGCGGGTTTTGCGCGGTGAACCTGTTCAGAATGCCGTAAATATTCCTTTTATCAAACCGGAGCATATGGACGTAGCTCAGCCATATATGGAATTAACGGAGAAATTGGGGAAACTGGCCAGCGTCTTTGCGGAAGGACCAATTAGTTCTCTGGAAATAAAATATTTGGGGGAAATCGCCAAATTAGAATTTGGGTCACTGACTAATACTTTTATTAAAGGTTTACTTAGACCCTATCTGCATGATGCCATCAATTATGTCAATGCTCCTTTGGTGGCCAAAAACCGCGGAATAAAGGTGCAGGAAATTAAAAGTACACAGACTGAAGATTATACCAATAAAATTTGTGTAACTATCAGCAATAAGAAGTGGAAACACACTATTGCCGGAGCAGTCTTTAGGAAAAATGAATTGCGCATCTTGAGTATTGATAAGTTTTCTTTAGATATTCAGCCGACAGGTCATATTATGATTATCAGACATACTGATCGTCCCAAGCTTGTCGGACAAGTAGGGATGATTTTGGGTGAAGAAGGTGTAAATATTGCCGGAATGCAATTGGATCGGGAAGAGGCCGGTGGTGATGCCATGATGATTTTAACTATTGACCATGAGGTTGGCGAAGATGTTATTGAAAAGATCAAAATGATTGAGGATGTTAAAACAGCAAATTATGTAGCCTTTTAGCTTTAGGAAAGGAGTTACAATAGATGTTAGACTTAAAATTTGTGCGGAAGAATCCTGATCTGGTTAAGGAAGGTTTAAAAAAGAGAAATAGCAGTACAGAAATTGTGGATAAATTTTTAGAAATTGATGAAGTTCGCCGTCAGAAAATAGTCTTAACGGAACAAATGAAAAATGAGCGCAATACTGTATCCGAAGAAATCGGACGGCTCAAAAAGGCTGGGCAGAACGCTGAAGAAATGGTTTTAAGGATGCGCGAAACCTCACAAAAGATTAAAGAAATAGATGAAGAAATACGGGGGATAGAGGAGGAATTGCACCAAATCTTGCTGGATATTCCCAATCTCCCTCATCAGTCGGTACCGGTAGGGGCTGATGACAGTGCCAATCAGGAAGTACGTCAGTGGGGAACACCAACCGAGTTTACTTTTCAGCCGCAGGCTCATTGGGATATTGGCGAACAGTTGGGAATACTGGATTTTGAACGGGCGGCGAAAGTTACCGGAGCGAGATTTGTCTTTTATCGGGGCTGGGGTGCTCGTTTGGAAAGAGCCTTGGTTAACTTTATGCTGGATGTACATACTGGTGAGCATGGCTATGTGGAGCTTTTGCCTCCTTTTATGGCAAATAGGGACAGCATGACCGGCACCGGTCAATTGCCCAAGTTTGTGGAAGATATGTTCCATCTGGAGCAGACGGAATATTTTCTGATTCCGACGGCCGAGGTGCCGGTAACCAATTATTATCGGGAAGAAATCTTGGCGGAGGAACAGTTACCGCTTTATCATGTTGCTTATTCCCCCTGCTTTAGAGCAGAGGCCGGGGCGCATGGCCGGGATACGCGGGGACTGATCCGTCAGCATCAGTTTAATAAGGTAGAAATGGTGAAGTTCTGCCATCCGAATACCTCTTATGAGGAGCTGGAAAAGCTGACTGCTAATGCGGAAAGGATATTGCAGCTCTTGGAATTGCCTTATCGGGTGATGGTTTTAAGTACCGGAGATTTAGGCTTTTCTTCGGCGAAGACGTATGATTTGGAGGTGTGGCTGCCTAGTGCCGGAACGTATCGAGAAATCTCTTCCTGCAGTAATTTTGAGGATTTCCAGGCGCGGCGAGCTAATATCAGATTTAGACCCAAGGGTGGCGGGAAACCCGAATTCGTCCATACTTTGAATGGTTCTGGTTTGGCTATAGGGAGGACAACTGCGGCGATTCTTGAGAATTATCAGGAGGAAGACGGCAGTGTCCGGATACCGAAATTGTTGCAGCCTTATATGGGCGGGGTGGAAAAGATTACGGCGGAATAATGTGGCAAGGGGACGTTTCCTCTGCCACATTTTTAGTATTATAGGGACATTTCGCTAATGAAACAACTTACTACTTAGCGGTATGTCCTTTTTTTATGGAAAATGTGGCAACGGAAACGTCCCCTTGCCACATCGTCCCCTTGCCACATCCGTGGTTTTATATTAAAAAGCTCTATCCCTTTATGAGGAGGATAGAGCTTTTTTAATATTCGCAATATCAGATTTTTAACGAAAAGATAGTATAATTGTAGATAAAGAGAGAATTTTATCAATAAGGGGGGTTAAATCATGAGCAAAAACATACAAAGGAAAATAATTTTTTGGAGTGTTGTTTTGCTATTTGCGTTTGTTGCCTCGTTGACTTTTTCTACTTCAACAATGGCGTAAAATGTCCCGTACTGGATTGATGGTAAAGATGGTAATCGTTTATGGTTTAATGTCAATTTGAATAATGGTGAAAGTAAGGAGTTTCGTATCGAAAAAACGGCAGGTTTTGCCCCCAACTTGGCATCTCTTCAACTACACAAAGTTTAAAGATTAATAGTAATATGCCCCCTAGCGTTAGCTTCACCAATTTGCCTGCAAGCCAAAAAATTCACAAGTTAGATAACAACTTAATATTTAAATTTAAAGCAACTGATTCGGACCCTGGAGATGCAACCTTAGTAACTAAT
>JGI24710J26742_10000719_pt1 | contig 31014 bp, 28 predicted proteins | sample BioPla2DNA2_FD_26742 | JGI IMG/M metagenome (IMG submission 26742)
TAAATACCAGTATTGGGCATTATTTTTTGAAAAATCTTTAAATTTTCGGGTTTTGATTGAATTATTTCTCAAATGTAATTCTTGAATTGCCTATGTAGTATTATAAAAAACAGTAAGTTTACAGAGTCTAGGCTCTTTATCACACCATGGGGTGTAATTTATTACAAACGTTTTAAGACCTTGTAGGTAGTTTTATAACATATGCTACATTGTTAGATATGTCTATGTGAAATTCATAAAGATTTTTATGTCTTAACAATCTTTACACAACCGAACCCTTGGCTATTTTTGCCGCCTAAGCCAGCATCAACAGCAATTTGAAGTAGAGGACGTGGACCTTCTAGGCAAAGCNTTCCGGTGTAGCCTTTAACAATAAAACCTTTATACTTTACAATATGTAACCTGGGTTGTGAAAGAGGCTTAATTTGTACTTCATCAACTGGGGGTTCTAATTGTGTGAATGCTCTATACTTTTTTCTTAAATTTTCAGCAACAATTCGGTTAAAGTCTTCTTCTCCAGGTTGAAAATAGCAAGTATATTTGCTTCCATTTGGCCTTATAAGCGTACTATATGCAGTAATTGATGATAGTGTTTCAATAGTAACTTTGTTATTCATCACATCTTGTCTGTCAATTTCTATGCTACCAACTTCCAATAAGTTTTCACCAAGGTATACTGTCTTCTTTAATATTGTATTTGCAAATGATTCACAAAACTTTTCATCTGGTGAAGATATTTCTAATTGTATACGATTGCCAAAAATGATGTAGTTATCTCTAATAATTGATTTTCCTAAAAGATTTGAAAAACAGAAAAGTTTAAACTTTCTTTGCTCTCCATACCCAGTATTATGCAAAAATTCAGCAAGATTCCTATCAATAGTTTTATAGATAAACCCTTGAACAATATGATTATAATGTAAAGGCAACCTTATTTCATTTTCTCCAATCAACTCAATACGAATATGTATCTTAATCACCTCATGAATAGAACATGCCATTATAATATTATATTCGCCAAAAGAATCAATTATCCTTCTTTTTCCGCGTTGTTTTCTATAATGTCAAGGTTTTTATGTCATTTTTTATTAATCTTACTTAATATGGTTATTGAATGTAAGCTTAAGCTCGTTAAGTATCTTATGCTAAAGTTCATAACGAGGTAATCCTTACTATCCTCCCTGACTAGCTGCATACATCTGCTCCTCTACATCCAACTTCTTGAAAAAGCGTACTGCGAAGGGTATAGCAGTGGCCATGCTGAGTATATCTGCAATGCTCTGAGTTATTTGCAAACCTAAAAGACCAAGTAATGAGTGTAGTATCAGAAGCAATGGGATGAAGTAGAAACCCTGCCTTGTTAACGCAAGGAATGTTGCTTCTTTATTTTTTGCNAGGGACTGAAAGAGCATATTTGTGGTTGTTGTAATAGCCATAAATGGAAGTACAACNGATTGCAGCCTTAAATTGAAAGCGCCAATTCTAATAACTTCTGAATCATCTGGACGGAANAGCGCCATTATCCCTGGAGCAAAAGTAAAGGTTCCTGAAGCAACAATTGCCATAAGAATAGCACCACCAAATAATGTCACTTTATAAGCAGAGCGTACACGTTTGTAATTATGCGCTCCGTAGTTGTACCCTACAATAGGTTGAAAACCTTGTCCGACGCCAAGCATAACTGCAAATACTAAAAATGCCACTCTTCCTACTATTGAAAATGCAGCTACAGCAGAGTCACCATAAATGGCTACGCGATTATTCAACAATGCTGATGTAACACTTGCCAAAGCCTGTCGGAAAAATGAGGGCGCTCCAATCCTAATAATCATCCAGTACATGCTAAATTTCCATGAAATATTACGAATATTTATTTTTACAATGCTGTGCTTACCCATTACAAACATAATTAATAATACAAGGCTAATACCTTGAGATAGAATTGTTGCAATGGCGGCACCAGCAATACCCATATCAAAGACGAAAATGAATATCGGATCTAAGATTATATTTAAAATACCACCAGCTGTTAATCCTATCATAGAAAGAGTATTTTTTCCTTGACTTCGTAGTAAATGGTTCATAACAAATGATGAACACATTATTGGGAATCCTAAAAGAATCCAGTTGCATAACTTTCAGCATAGGGAAGAATTGTATCTGTTGCACCTATGAGGTGTAGAATATCTTTTAGAAACACTTTACATAATATCGCAATTATAATACCACTTATTACTGACGAAAAAACACCTGAAACTGCTGTCCGTTCTGCTTCTTCCTGTTTACCTTCTCCTAGATATATTGATACTTTACTTCCTGCTCCACTGCCAAGCATAAATCCTACGGNCTGAATAACAGCTGTTATTGGAAATACTACTCCAACAGCAGCGCTGGCACTTGTACCTAATTGGGACACAAAATAAGTATCAGCCATATTATATATAGAAGATATCAGCATGCTCATAACTGATGGCAGAGATAATTTAAATAATAGTTTAACAATCGGGGTTTTTGTCATCAGATCATGCTGCTTTTGTTTTGCAAAATCACTCTCNTGAACGCGTGATTGTTGGTTTNTCGCAATGCTTTCTTCATTGTTTTGATCTATTTTTTCTAAATCATTTATTGGCTGAGTTATTTCTTGCTTTTTCTCCTCGGTCATTTATGTTTTTGTCCTTTCACTAATGTACTCATTCGATATTTATATTTGTAAGGGCAATAATTCACTATAATTTCTGCCCTTTCTCTGAAGTACTCATTCTATTAAACTATAATCTACAAAATCGGTCAAGATACTAACGATGCATAAAGTTTAAGCAACATAGTTTGACAATAAAAACAGATAGTTGTCAGACTGATGTTTAGCATCCATTGTGTTAAATCACGCATAGTCTTTTCCTTATAGAAATTGTTATCATAATGATGTCTTGTATCAGTGATGCTTTTTATAGGTCGGCAATGCATAAAGACGTGAATAACTATCAATTCTTCAGTTCTTTTTCCTTCGACTTAGGAAGCGTTACAGAAAATGAAGTGCCAGCGCCCAATTTACTTTCAACGCTAATCTCGCCTTTGCAAATATTTACTATTCGTTTGACAATTGATAGACCAAGTCCGTTACCATTCGTTGCACGGGATCGGTCACCCTGATAAAACTTGTCAAAAACATGGTTCATGGTGTTTTCATCCATACCCTCTCCACTATCACTTATCTTAAAATAAATATTTTCAGATGTTTCATACAAGACCATTGAGATAGTGCCATCTTCATGGGAATATTTAATTGCGTTATCTATTAAGTTTATCCACACATGGGACAACATTTCTTCATTGTTAAAGATTCTAACTTTTGAGAGATTAAGACTCATATTTATGTTTTTCTTGCTCCACTGTTTTTCAAGTAGTATAGTACAATTCCTTATTTGTTCATCGAGGTCATACTCGGTCTGTCCTGTGACATACTGCAGATTTTCAAATTTCGTCAGCAACAACACGTTNGAAGACATTTTNGTGAGTCTTTCAGATTCTGAAATAATAATATCGGTATATTCTTTTCTCTTTTCTGGTGAAAGGTTTTCATTTTGCAGTTGTTTTGCAAACCCTCTGATTGATACTATCGGTGTTTTGAACTCATGAGAAAAGTCATTTATAAAATCACTACGAAACATNTCAATACTTTGTAATTCTTCAGTCATCAGATTAAAATTCCTCATCAAAACTGCTATGTCTGAATCGCTTTCGGTTTCGGGAACACGAACACTGAAATCCCCTTTTGCAATCACCTTTGTAGCATCGATAATCCGATGCAACGGGCGTAGAAATTTGTCACTGACCACTGCCGATAGCGACGTTCCAATAATACTGCTTACAAGAAGAGCAATAAAAGGAGAAAGGATTGGTGTTAAAAACGGAAGTGGNAAAAAGTCCATTGCATAAAAAAACAGAAAGCAAACAGCTGTCAATAATCCTGCTGTTATCATAATAAAAAATATGAAAAGTACCATTGTAATATTAAGTGATTTTATTTTGCTCATTTCTTATCACCGCCTTATACCCAAGCCCTCTAACTGTTATTATCTCGAAGTCTTTATTATCTTTAAATCTATCACGTAACCTATTTATGTGAACATCTATCGTACGCTCATCCGTTTCGGAATTCATATCCCATATTTCATCCATTAGACTGCGCCTTGTGAAAATCTTATTATTATATGAAAGCAACTTATATATAAGTAAAAACTCCTTATTGGGCAATTCCTGAATATTATCACCAACTGTAACTGTAAATGAATCGTAGTCCAAAATCGTACTGCCTATGGTTAGCTTNTGCTCATTTACAATCCTTGATCTGCGNAAAAGGGCTGCAATTCTAAGTACCATCTCCTCTTCATCTACTGGCTTCACCATATAATCGTCTGTTCCTACAATAAAACCCTTCCTTTTATCAGCAGGTGTCTCTTTGGCTGTTACCATTAATATTGGAATACTGTTGTTACACTGTCTCAATGTCTCTGTAAACTCATAACCGTCCATACGTGGCATCATAAGATCTAGTACAATTAAGTCCACATGATGATTATCCATTTTTTCAAGAGCATCAACTCCGTCTTTCGCAAGTATTACTTCATATCCGTTTTGTATTAGTACGGTTTCCATGAGCTTGCGTGTATTATAATCGTCTTCAACAACCATAATGCAAAACACCAAATGACCCCCTATTAGCATCAAATATGAATAAGCATATAATTATTCAAATTAAACCTGATTAAAACTAAATGGTTTAATAAAAAAATTCGGTAATATATAACAAGAATTAGCTTATGTTATCGAATCAATATTAACTGTTTATTAACAATAGTACGGTAAAAATTAATATTTGTTTAAACTCAGTTAATAAATGCTTAATATAATATCATCATTAAATTATAATTGGCAATAATAACAATATTAGCATTTGAGAAAAATAGTTCAATTGCATTATAGCATGTAAAGCATACTGAATGAACATTGATAAATGTTACATGTGCCATACAAGTACAAATAGTGCTAGTAGCTGATATTAGATAAACATTATTCGATGTTATATGTGTCGTACAAGTCCAAACAGTGCTAGTAGCTGATATTAAATGGACATTATTTGACGTTACATGTGTCATATAAGTACAAACCGTGTAAGTAGCTGATATTAGATAAACATTGTTAGAAGTTACATATTTAAGAATTCGCTGTTTTGGCAGCGAAGCAAATTGACCATGACTACATGTTGATGCCTTTAATAATTACTTGCGCAATTGTTTTTGATGTTATAATATTAGCATTATGTTAATTTGGCAAGATTGCTTTGAAGAACAAATTAAGAAGACATAAACTCAAGGAGAAAATAAATGGGGAGTTTTCGTGATAAACTAACACGTTTTATGTATGGTAGGTATGGAATAGACAAGTTATACTATGCTCTGGCAATATTATCTTTTGTATTGTTGGTTATTAATGCATTTGTGCATTCTTCAATCTTGAGCATTATAGTATGGATTATTCTCATATTAATGATATATAGAGTATTGTCTAAAAATATATATAAAAGACAAAAAGAAAATGCAATATTTATTAAGGCCTGGAACTGGTTAAAAAGCAAAATACTTTTAGCAGTTCGTAGGATTAAGGAAATAAGAACACACCGATACCATAGGTGTCCTCATTGCAAGGCAATGCTGAGGTTACCACGCAAAAGGGGCAAGCATACTGTACAATGCCCCCGTTGTAAAGAAGATTCAAAAATGCGCGTGATTATTTAACAACCACAAATATGTTTTCCCAAAGGAGATGAATGTTTTTGAGGATACTGGTTGATGCAATGGGTGGAGATAACGCACCCAAAGAAATTGTTAAAGGATGTATTGAAGCCATAAACGAAAAAGATGGTTTTGAATTAGAACTTTTAGGTGATCCAAAAAAGATCGAAAAATGTCTGAAAAATAAGACATTTGACAGAAGCAGAGTTATTATAACAGCGACATATGATGAGGTAACAAATACCGATAAGCCAACCGAAGCCATTAGAAAGAAGCAGAAATCATCACTTATTGTTGGTATAAAAAAAATCAAATCCAAAAACGCTGACGTTTTTATTTCTGCAGGTAGTACAGGTGTATTGCTCGCTGGCTCTCTCTTAATTGCAGGGAGAATAAAAGGAGTTTTGAGGCCTGCTTTAGCACCCATTGTTCCATCCCTTAACGGACCTGCTATGATTATAGATGCTGGAATGAATACACAAGCAAAGCCTATTAATTATCTTCAATTTGCAATAATGGGTACCGAGTATATGAAATACATGCATGATATTGAAAATCCAAGGGTTGGACTTATTAATGTAGGCACTGAGTCAACAAAAGGAAATGAAATTGTTAAGAGCGCATATGAAATTTTGAAATCATCTGATATCAATTTCATAGGAAATGTAGAAGGTAGAGATATTCCTGAAGGTAATGTAGACATTGTTGTTTGCGACGGCTTTGTCGGAAATACTATGCTTAAAGTTATGGAAGGTACAGGTCATTATCTAATGCATAATCTGAAGCATATTTATTCAAGCAGTCTAGCTGGTAAACTTGGATATTTGCTGATTAAACGTGACTTGAAAAAACTTAAGAGACAGATTGATCCTGAAGAAATTGGTGGAACGCCAATATTAGGTATTAATGGGCTCGTATATAAGTGCCATGGTAATTCTAAATCTAAAGCTATAAAAAATACAATCTTAAAAGCTTGTGATTTTGCAAGTAAAAACATTATGGAGCACATGAATTATAGATTTTCGCAAATAAACACCACTCATATAGAAACTGGGAAGGCAGCCCTATGATTAGAGTGTATTAAGGCTTTTAAGACTTAGCTGTCAATAATATTGATTAACAGCACCTCTCATTTAATGCTTATTAAATAATTCAGGCAGTTTAGACTTTTTGCTAAACTGCCTGAATTATTTTTATCAATTTTTGTCCTTGTTAGAGTGCGCTTTNCTTTTTTAGCTAAATAGCAAAATGTGTTGCACAGTGCATTAATTAGTTATCCTATTAAATCTGTGCTCTTAGATCACACAAATGTTTTTGGAGCTTTTCTGCCACATCTTTAAGCGCTCCATCTTCAAATGGTGAAACTAAACCCGCTTCNTTAATCAAGTCACTAAACAAAGCTTCGCCGCCCCGNGAGACAAAACGTACATACTTTTCNAAGGCTCTATCATAGTCCTCTAAAGACTCAAGCAAAAACTCAAAAGCTACAACTTGTGCAAGGCAGTAATCAATATAATAGAACGGAACTTCATAAATATGCATCTGATATTGCCAACGTGTTCCTTTAGATAAATATGGAATACCTTCAGTACTCAGATAAGGCCTAAACTGAGCTTCAAGTTTGTTCCATGTTTCATTTCTCTCTTCAGGTGTCATATCAGGATTTGCATAAACAATATGTTGGAAGTAGTCCACAATTGTACCATAAGGGATAAATGAAAAGGCATCAAAAGCATGCATGTATTTATATTTGGTCGCATCCTCACCGAAAAANTTGTCCATATATTTTTCTGTAAGAAATTCCATACTCATTGAGTGTGTTTCTGCAGTTTCCATACCACCTACATTCAACTCAAGATTATATTCGTTATTTGCTGTCATGTAATTAGCAAAAGCATGACCCGCTTCGTGGGTTACAACATCAACATCAGCTGATGTACCATTGAAATTCGCAAGGATGAAAGGTTGCTTATATTTTTCAAAATTGGTGCAATATCCTCCTCCAAACTTGTTTTTTCGTGAAATCACATCAAATGCTTCATTTTCAAGCATCATATCAAAAAACGCACCCGTCTCCTGCCCCATATCGCGATACATTGCCTGCGCTGCTTTGAAAATTCCCTCAGTATCAATCACAGGTTTCGGATCTCCACCCGGCAAGTAAACATCATTATCATACAGCATGAAATCATCTATTCCCATGCGCTTTGCATTCTCTATCTTCAAATCTGAAACTAATGGAACAATATCTTCCAGCACATTTTTCCGGAATTTTTCAACCATATTCTTATCATAACTAATACGGCCTAATCTGTAATATCCAAGCTCAATATAGTTCTCATAGCCCATCTTCTTTGCCATTTTGTCACGCACTTTTACTAATTTATCGTAAAGTGTGTCCAAAGCCTCAGAATGCTTTTCAAGTCCCTTTCCTAAAACTTCATAGGCTTCCTTGCGAACTTGTCTATCATCATCTTTCATGTATTTACGAAGTATAGAAAGCGGTATTGATTCACCTTTAAAATCAAATGTCATCCCCGCCATTAGTTTGGAATATTCAGTAACAAGCTGGTTCTCTTCCACCATTTCATCAATTATCTCAGGAGACATGGATTTGCTCATTACCTCGTAACTTTTTAAAAGCACAGGCGAAAGAGCCTTCTCAAGTTCCTTTCTTAGTGGACTATTTAGAATTGCAAAGGCATATTGCTGTAAGTAATTCTCAAATCGAGGTCCTATTTCGTCATAGTAGTCATTTTCGTTAGTATAAAATTCATCAACTGTGTTTATTGTATAGCGCATATAAGCAAGGCTGGCAGCTGTGGAGTATTCTTCAATAATTTTCAGCATTTTCTCTCTTGCATTTAGTATTTCATCAACTGATTTTGCATTTTTTATGGCTGATAAAACCTGCTCAAACTCGNTTTGAATAGACTCAAATGGTATTCGTTCATATTTTAGTTCAGATACCTTCATAAAAATCCTCATTCCTTCCCCCGGCTTTTCCGGTATGTATTTGGCGTTTGGCCTGTCAATTTCTTAAATACTTTTGAGAAATAACTTTGGTCTTCAAAGCCAACCAAATTAGATACATCAACTAAAGANATTGACTTGTCCAACAATAGTTTTTTACTCATTTCAATCCTAACATAATTCAAATAGGAATTAAAATTTATTTTCATCTCCTCATTAAATATTTTACTAAAGTATGAAGGACTTAAATAAACATTTGCAGCCACATCTTCAAGAGTTATTTTCCTCATATAATTTTTATTTATATAATCAATGGATTTAAACATTACATCTTTATGCTTCACATTGGTCATATTAAACACATAATCTGTAAAACGCTCCATGATTCTCGATAACCAAGGTGTCAACTCTTCGAGGTTCTGAAAGTTATTTATCTGGCTTATATATTGGTAATTCAAACCGAATATTTGCTCAATCTCAGCTCCACCTTCAACAGCTGATCTTGACAGCAAAACAATCAGTTCTAAAACACGTGCCCGTATTAATTCGAAATCATTTCCAGATGCAAAGAAGATATGCCCCAATATTTCATTTAAGAGTTTTTGGGCCAAAGGCTTATTACCAATCGAAATTGCGCTTAAAAGCTCTCGTTCTTTTTCAATAGGATACGATGATATATCTTGACCATCTTCTTTTGTAGTCTTCTTAAGTTTATGTATGTACTCTGAAATATTGGCAGCTTGTTTCTGCTCTTTTTGGTTGATATCATACTGATATCTTGTGGTGTCCGACAGGTAAAATGTAATCATTGCAAGAATCTCAGACATACTATTAACAAGTTCGGTATCTACAACTGGTATTGATTTGGAATAATTAATTGCATTTATTAACTGCTCATCATCAAGGTAATTGGCAAATAAATCTGCTATTAGTGATTCTTCAGGGTCAATCATGTGAACAGGACCACCTAAAATAGCACCTTTCATCATACCTTCAACAGTAATTGGCGACGCCCAATGTACCAATCCTAATGGACAAAAATAAACGTATTTTCCTCCAAACCTCTCGGCTTGGTAACTACCATATAAATGTACTTTTCTACAGTTTATATTCGGGTTTTGCACTAATTTATCCGATTCGTTTGCTTCACTTAACTTATCTTTATTGGTTTGACCGTGTGTTATATCAGAGCAAAACATGCAAAACTTCTGTTCGCCGCACGAAGAGTACAAAATGCTACCTGTATCATCTATTAGAATTGCAGGTAATTTTGTAACCTTAATATAATATTGCACAGCTTCTACAGCCTTATTAAAATCAAAGCCCAGATCATCTCTCATGGCGAGTCTCCTTTTGTGAGTAATAAGCCTGAACTCACAAATTTATTATATAATGGAACCAAAAAACATATTTTCAGTGTACTCAATAGTAAAGCTTGCGTTAGATGATAATTCAATATATTGAATTGTTCTTGCAATATCGCAAGCCTGTGTTAGTTTATCTTCTGACAGCAATGCATAAATTGTTCCTGCCCCAGCTGCATTTCCCACCGGAGTTATTCTCCCTGAAAGCTCTTTAGGTAAAAGACCAATATTTAAAGCGCTGTCTATACTTATAAAATTTCCAAAACCACCTGATAGGTATACATTTTTTATGTCTTTCATTTCGCATTTAGTCTCTTTAATAAGAATATTTATTCCTGCTGCAATTGCTGCCTTTGCATTCTGTAGCTCACGTATATCCTTTTGAGATATGAATATATCCTCACCGTGATCAGTATCACCGGATGCGACAAGCAAAAAGGCTGGTTGGTTGTTTATATTAATTATTCTATCACTGTACTTTTTAGCTTTATCCGACATCTCATCACTGTCTAAAATGCGTCCCGTTTCGTCTAATATCCCAATGTTGAGCATGCATGAGACTGCATCAACTAAGCCTGATCCACATATTCCAATAGGCTTCCTATCCCCTATTGTATTAATGCCTAAATCCTTGTCATCCGTCACACAAACACTACTTATTGCACCATCAACACTACCCATACCACATGCTATATTCGCGCCTTCAAATGCTGGACCTGCCGCGGTTGAGCATGCATATAAAAACGAATTATTGCCAATGACAATTTCACCATTAGTTCCAATATCAACCAAAAGAGAAGTACTGTTGTTTTTGTGCATTTCGGTTGAAAGCACTGCTGCTGTAGTATCGGAACCTACGTATGCAGAAACAGATGGTAGTATAAATAATCTTCCAGAAGGGTTTATATTCAATTGCAACTCATCGGGCTCTAAGATAAGCACTGATAGCGTTACCGAAATAAACGGAGCTGATGCAATATTTTCCGATGGTATACCAAGTAGCAAATGGAGCATTGTGGTATTCCCCGAAAGAGTTACTGCATATATGTCCGAGCTTTTTATCCCCGCTGACATTGTCAAATCATTTATTAAGTCATTTAATGCATTTTGGATAATGTTTGACATTTCCAATTGATTATCGCTACTTTTCGAAGTATATTCTATTCTGGAAATTACGTCTGCACCATGTCTTTTTTGCGGGTTTAATTGCGATGATATAGCAATATTTTTTCCTGAATTTATGTCATAAAGATAGGCAGCGAGGGTTGTAGTACCAATATCAACTGCCACTCCATAATTCTTTAATACTGTGTTACCACTTTCCACACCAGTTATACGACCTAACACTTCCACTAAAGTTACACTGAAATCCTCTTTTCTTAGAGTAATAGGGAGCTTCTTAAGAAACGAAAGTGGAAAGTGATTAAAATCATTAATGTTGTTTGACCGAATCTTTATTACAGCATCTTTCAACCTTTGCTCATCAGACCTTTGATCTTCAATGGAAGGTTGAGGAAGTTGAATAAATTGTTTTTTGACCACAGGTCTGCCTTCGGTTTTTGAGACATTTGCCTGTGTAATTATAGATGCATTCTGTTTATTAATATTTAGGGAAATCTCCATGTCATCAATAACCTTTACCATGCAGGACAGGTGAATACCCTTATCAATTTCCGATTCTGACAGATGCATTCTTTCTTCGGATGTATAAGGTATGAGATCATGAATTAATACTCGACATTTTCCACATGAACCTTTGCCATTACATGGAGTTTCTATATTAAAACCCTGATTTTTTAGTGCATCTAACAAAGTTATACCCTCAGGTACGAGAAAGGAAATATTACTATTCTCAGTGTGAACTGTAATCTTAGGCATATGCTCACTCTTTTCTATAAGGTTAAATTTTTATTAAGTTAAATATCCATAAATTGTAATACTGCATCACATCAGACTTTTGCTAACTGAAATAATTATAACACTATGATGGTCTTTGCTCAATTATCAGCAAGCTTAAAATGTGTAATATCGAAAATGTTAAAAAAGTAAAACATTGCAGACTCATTCAAAAAATAATACAATAATGAATAGCGAATATAGGGGTTGAAACCATATTCATCAGTATGCGCTATAAGAATAGTACAATAATGAATATTGGCTCAGAACCATATTCCTCGACATGTGCTAAAAGATAATACAATAATGAACAACGAATGAAAGTGAAATTTAACATAATAATGAATGAGAGTGATATTTAATATGCGACATAAACTTATTTGCTGTGATGTTTTTACTCGTGAAATATATCAAACCTTATTAGAGAGTAATAATAATGTTTTTCCGGTTTTTACATTAAAAATGTCACATGACTATCCCGATTACTTAAGAGAATTATTACAAAAAGAAATCGATAATACAGATCCAAATATTTTCAGCCATATTTTGCTTTGTTACGGTCTTTGTGGTAATGCTATTGCAGGGCTCAAGACTCAGGATATCCCTGTCGTTATTCCAAGAGCACATGATTGCTGTACTATTTTTCTTGGTTCAAAGCAAAGTCATAAAGAACATTTTGGACACCGACCCAGTTGCAGATGGACCTCGGGAGGCTATATGCAAGATGGAGATTACTATATTAGAAACAGTAAAATGCATAAAATGCTTGGCATTGACATGAGTTTAGAGGAACTAATAGAGAAATATGGTGAGGAAAATGCCCATTACATATTTGAGTCTTTATCACCAAAGGACGGTAGCGACAATCAGACTATTTATATAGAAACACCGCCTTACGAAAAATCTGATATGAAAAAACGCATTGAAAATGAAGCTTTAGATAAAGGACAAGACTTTGAAGTGATCCGTGGAGACACCAGACTTATTAATATGCTCATAAATGGTCAATGGAACGAAGAAGAGTTTCTTATTGTTCCTCCATTTCATATTATAGAAGGTGTATATGACGATAATTTTGTCATTAAAGCTGTACCGCTAACTTAGGCAATAAGGAGCGCAACACAAGCAACACAGGGGGGAACACAGGGAACACAGGGGGACGGTTCTTTTGTGCTATTTAGCACAAAAGAACCGTCCCCCTGTGTTGTGTGTTGAAATTTATTGTTCTTTTTTAGAATTTATGAAATTTATTATTATAAACAACATCATGAGTAGAATGGTTATAACTATTGCACTCATTCCAGCAAAAATGCTAAATTTGTCGGATAACGCACCAGTTATAATCGGCATTATAATAGAGCCAATGCCTCCTAGCATAAGTAATACTCCCATTGCCATGGGGTATTCTTTTATTGTTTGGCCAGCAACTGAAACTGTTGTGGGGTATATACCAGCCTTTGAATAACCTAAACCTGCTATAGCTATGGTTATAACCGTTATGTTTTGTGTTGAAAGTAAAAGCATGTAAAAAATAAATGTTCCAATACTTGTAATTACCAATAACTTATTTTTTGAAACCCTGTCTCCGAGGTACACGCATGTCAACCTGCCTGCAAGCATTACAACCCATAACAATGATGCAAGCATTTGTGCGTATTCTGTTGACATAATGCCTGAATCCACAAAATACTTTACCATGAAACCATTAATAGTGGCTTCTGTACATAGATAAAAGAAAAAGATCGCTACACTCACCCAGAATTGCTTATTCTTTAAGAATGCATAACTGATTCTTTCCTTTTTTGATGTTTTCGCTGTATCATCAATCTTCATTCGTGAAAATAGATAAATTGAAATTGCCGAAAGTAAAATTATAACTAATGCAGACAATTTCCAGCCAGTGTCTCCAGCAATACTTGTACATGCAATAACTAGAAATGGGGCTAATAATGCTCCAACAGCAAATATGCTATGTAGAAAGTTCAAGGCGCTTGAGCTACTGTTTGATACTTCATTTACAACAGCGTTGTTAAAGTTTGAAATACTGCCACGACTTAATCCTGTAAACAAAAAGCCTAAGATAAGTATCACAGGGTTACCTGTTATTATCATTAAGGCAAAACCAGCTATTACAAAGGAACATAGAAAAATAATTGATTTTTTTCTTCCTAAGTAAACGGGAAGTATTCCTGCTATGAATCCCGATACTAAATTTCCTACCTGATGAGCAGATAATAATGCTCCGCTAATAGTATTGTTTAATCCGTATTCCTTGCTTATAAGCGGTAAAATCGAACCTAAAATCATCGCATATAGACCATTTACTGCAAAAACAAAAAAGCAACAGGTTAATATGTATCTACTTTCTTTATCTAAATCTGCATAAAATGATGGTTTTTTCATTGTGTTAAGTCCTCCTNTAAAAAAGCTCAATGTTGTCAATTATATCACTTCTACGACATAATAATCAAATACAACAATATTAAATATTTAAATAGTTCACTTACCTTAAGGATAAATTTGGAGTTATTTTCATAATATAATCAGAATTAATTGACTATAGAAAAATGTATTTCCATACGAGATAAGCAGTTATAATACCTTAATTATCTAAAAAGAGCCAGACAAAGATATATGGCAAGATACGATATGCATAAGTATAATGCTTTATATGACTATCCATAAAATATGAGCAATAACTATCGGGCGATTTGGGTACTTTTGTGACGTCAGATAATACTTCGTGCACAGGGGGACGGTTCTTTTGTGCTATTTAGCACAAAAGAACCGTCCCCTTGTGTTATTTGTGTTATATGTTACTTTTTTAGTATTTGGCTTTTATCAACTGCGTCTATTGCTTTTTTGATATCTTCTTCATCTTGTACCAGAGCAATACGAACATGACCTTCACCAGATGGACCGAAAGCACTTCCAGGTGTAACTATCACTCCTGCTTTTTTAATCATATCCATGGCAAAATCTATTGATTTTTCATAATGTGGAGGGATTGATGCCCACACAAACATAGTGGCTTCAGGCTTTTTCATTTCCCACCCTATTCTATTAAATCCATCACAGAGAATATCTCTTCGTTTTTCATATGCATTTCTTGTTTCGGCTACACAGCTTTGATCTCCCGATATTGCAGCAATTGCTGCTTTTTGTATAGGTAAAAACATTCCATAATCCAAATTGGATTTAAATATTTTTAAACGGGATACAACATCCTTGTTGCCAACACAAAAACCAACCCTTGCTCCTGCAAGACCGTAAGTTTTAGAAAGTGAATTAAATTCCACTCCAACATCCTTTGCTCCCGAATAGGAAAGGAAACTTCCACATACTTTGTTATCAAACACCAATTCGCTATAAGCGTTGTCATGGAGCACAATAATATCATACTTCTTTGCAAAAGCAATCAACTCATTATAAAAACTATCAGGTGCAACTGAAGTTGTAGGGTTATTCGGATATGATACAATAATAAACTTTGCTTTTCTAGCAATCTCCTCAGGTATATCATTAAGATTTACTATATAATTATTTTCTTTTTTCTGAGGCATATAATAGATTTCTGCCCCTGCCATACGTGGACCATCAGCAAATACAGGGTAGCACGGATCGGGTACTAACACCAAATCCCCTTCATCCACTATTGTCATAGAAAGATACGCAAAACCTTCCTGTGTACCTAATAATGAGCAAACCTCTGTTTTGGGATCTAAATCCACTTGGTATCTGTTCTTATACCACAAACTCACTGCTTCAAGCAATTCTGATAGGTCACTAATTGAATATATATAACTATTTTTATCCGAAGCAGCAGAGCACATAGCATGAATAATATGATCTGCCGGGGGAATGTTAGGGGTTCCTACACTTAAATCTATAATAGGTTCCCCATCTGCAAGTTTTTGGTTTTTAATTTCTAAGAGTTTAGAGAAAATACCCTCACCAAACTGATTGCTTCTTTTTGAAAATTTCATAGCTATTCACCTTAATAATTAAACTTCTTTCATGAAATTATTTTCTAACGTGTAGATGCTTAGAAAATAATGTAATCAGAAATATTATAGCACTTTAGATAGAAATGCTTTAGTTCTAGGATTTTGTGGGTATGAAAAAAGTTCCTCAGGAGTATTTTGTTCAACTATCTTTCCTTCATCCATAAAAAATACCTTTGTAGCAACTTCTCGTGCAAATCCCATCTCATGGGTTACAATAACCATAGTCATACCCTCGTCTGCAAGCTGTTTTATAAGGTCAAGCACCTCTCCCACCATTTCAGGATCAAGAGCTGATGTAGGCTCATCAAATAACATTACTTTTGGATTCATTGCAAGAGCACGAATTATTGCTAATCTCTGTTTTTGACCACCTGAAAGTGTTGAAGGATATACATTTGCTTTATCTTCAAGGCCTATTCTTTTAAGCAGACGCATGGCATTTTCTTTTGCCTCTGCTTTAATCTGTGATCGTGTAGTATCTATTTTAATAAGCGATTTTTTATTTTTCCTAAACAAGTTTCCTATTTTGATAAAGAAATTCTTTGTTTTATTTTTGCGCAAATCAGAAATAGCTATCTGTACAGGCGCAAGCATAATATTACCAATAACAGTTTTATTATTAAATAAATTAAACTGCTGAAAGACCATTCCCATATGACGGCGGTGAATATTTATGTCAACCTTCATGTCGGCAATATCAACGCCTCCAAAAATAATCGATCCACTTGTAGGATCTTCCAAACAGTTAAGGCACCGTAAAAACGTACTTTTACCACTTCCGGAAGGGCCTATTATTGCAATCTTTTCGCCTTCTTTGATAGTAACCGTAATGCCTTTTAGAACTTCGAGTTCACCATAGTTTTTCTTTAAATCAATTACGTCTATCACTTTTTCTTAGGCTCCTTTCCATAATTTTTACAAACATAGCAATAATCATAACCATTACAATATAAATTATTGCCATCACAAGATATGGAACCATGAATTCATAACTATTGGTCCCAATATAATTAAAAGCCACATATAAGTCGGCTGCACCAACAAAACTTACAACCGATGTCTCCTTAATAAGTGCTATAAATTCGTTACCCAGTGTAGGTAAAATATTTTTTATTGCCTGTGGAACAACGATCTTTAACATAGTCACACTGTAACTTAAGCCAACAGCGCGCCCCGCTTCCATCTGCCCAGTGTCTACCGACATGATTCCGCCGCGCATAATCTCTGAAACATACGCCCCACTGTTAAGACCAAAAACCAAAACACAGACATCTATGGACGGCATGTTTATTCCAAGCAATGGCAAGACCACGTAATATGCAACCAGAAGCTGCACGACCACAGGGGAACCCCTAAATAATCCCACATATACAGTACAAATCCCATTTAGAATTTTAGGAAGCCTTTTATATTTTGGAAATACCTCAATAATTGCTATTATTGTCCCAATAATGATACCTATGGCAAGTCCAACTACAGCAATATGTATGGTGTTTTTTAGACCAGTTAGAACCATTGCATAGCCATTATTCTCATAAAAGATTTCCCAGAACTTTACCAGCTTACTATTAAAACTACCCATCTACATTTTCCTTATCTATAAGAATTGATATTTCAAAATTATAACTTAGATATTATAACATATTTCGACAATATATTTCCTCTTGGATTAAAACTATAAGATAATATACAATCATAACTTATCTTTGCTACAAAAAATGCATTTTAGTGCAATAACACAATACGCTATGGATTTTTATAAAACAACAATGTTAATAGTCAGATGTGGGTTTCGCCACACCTGACCATTAAATAAGAAAATACTTTAGTTTAACTCATTAATTGCGTCTACGATACACTTTGCAGGCGCTTCATCAATAATTACATAATCAATATTACCATTTATCATGTCCTGAACTGCAAGGGAGCCTGATTTATACCCTATACACTCTACATCGTAGCCAGAAAATCCCCAGTCTTCATCGCCTTCAACATAGAACTTACCGGTAGTACCATTTTGTACACCTATTTTCGTATTACTGGATAATCCCGAAAGAACAGCCTCAACATCTGCCACTGTTTTGCAATCATCAAATGTTTTATCTGATTCTTTAACAATTAGCTTCTGTGCGGCATTATAATATTTATCGGTAAACATAACGTATTCTTTTCTGTCTTCTTTTATTGTCAAACCCGACATTGCGACATCAGCCTTGCTCTGCCCTACTGACAAGCAAACAGCGTCGAACTCCATATTGCTGATTACAAGTTCTTTTCCAAGGTAATCGGCAAGAAGCTGTGCAAGTTCCATATCAATACCGTAATATTTGTCGCCTTTCATATATTCAAAAGGTTCAAATGCCGCATTGGTAGCAACAACAAGTTGATCTTTTGAAGAATCAAGCTGAGCAGATTCTACGGCTACTGGCTCACCATCACCAAAGTATCTTTCCATAATCTCGTCATATGTACCATCTGACATAACCTTAGCTATGAACTCATTTACTTGTTCAAGGAGCTCAGGTTGGTTCTTATCTATACCGAAGGCATACTCTTCTTCAGTCAATGGTATATCNATAACTTTCACTTTTGAACTTTGTGAACCACAACCCGTTAGTGATAGAATACATATCGCTAAAATTGTTACTATTGATGCTACTTTCATGATTTTTTTCATTGTTTATTCCCCCTATAACATTGAATATTTATACGTCTATTCATTAAGTTTCTGTATAAATATAAATTTACAGTATAAATATACATTTGTCAATACCTATCTGTACATAGATATGCATAAATTATGTTAACTAATTGACAACTGATAATCACAGTGCTAATCTGAATATGTAAATTTCTGCTTTTTTCTAAAATACTTATATCTATGTAATGACTTTGAATAGACTATATTTCTGAAGCCTATGCTCTATTATTTGATTACTGTTTGACAACTGCAGCACGGCAACATGGTTNATCCTGAATAAAGAAATTCTCTAGGGGGATAAAAATGGTTAGCATGATAATTGCAGATGACGAGCTAATTATACGACAGGGGTTAATGTCAATTAATTGGAGTGAATATGACATTAAGGTAATGGGTATAGCCTCCAACGGCGATGAAGCCCTCTCGATGGTCATTTCTAAGCGCCCTCAGATTTTGTTCACTGATATTCGAATGCCAGGAATGGATGGGTTAAAGCTAATTGNATCTGCCAAACAAACTGGACTATACAATTAGCTGCAATTGTTATAATGGTGGTTCCAACAATTATTGCATATCTGTTTCTAAGCGATAAAATCATTGAAAGTATGACTGCAGGAGCAATTAAGGGTTAACCTCCCAATTTACACGATTTCATCCNGTGAGTTCAAAAATGCTTAGGGAAACTTCGGAACCAGTTTGTGCATGACTATGGTTATTTTTGAGTTGGTAAACAATAGTTGACTAAAACTGTGCATCTTCATAAAGAGATGCATACACCCCGCCTTTTTCAATTAACTTCCCATGTGTTCCTTGCTCTTCAATACCATTGGTTGTGAGCACCACTATATTATCTGCATTCTTTATTGTGGAAAGTCTATGAGCAATAGTTAATGTTGTTCTCCCCTGTGCAAGAACTTTTAAAGACTCTTGTACCAATCGCTCACTTTCATTATCCAAAGCGGAAGTCGCCTCGTCCAATATCAATATTGGAGGATTTTTTAGAAATGCCCTTGCTATGGATATTCTTTGCTTCTGCCCTCCAGATAGTTTAACCCCTCTTTCACCAACAAAAGTATTATAACCATCTTCTAATCCCATAATAAAATCATGAGCATTTGCAAGCTTTGCAGCTTTAATTATCTCCTCATTAGTTGCATCTGGCTTTCCATATAAAATATTCTCTGCAACACTTCCCGAAAACAAATAAACATCCTGTTGTACAATTCCAATATTTTTGCGCAGTGATTCTAACGTCACATCCCTGATATCCTTACCATCTATTGTGATTGCACCCTCATCCACCTCATAAAAACGTGGGATAAGATTACAAAAAGTAGTCTTTCCGCCTCCTGATGGTCCCACCAAAGCACAAGACTGCCCTTTATGGATAGTAAGATTTATATTTCTTAAAACTACAGTATTGTCATCATAACTAAAAGATACATTATTAAACTTAATCTCACCTTCAACATCGGTTAATTCAATGGCATCTTCCTTATCTGTAATCTCTGGCTGGGTTTCTAATATCTCAAGAAAACGATTAAAGCCTGTCATACCTCGCTGCAATGTTTCTGTGAAGTTCACAAGTTTATTTATTGGATTTAAGAATACATTGACAAAAAGAATATATGCTACTAAGTCAGATGATGTTATACTTCCACGACTTAAAAACACACCACCAATAACTAGTACTGTTAAATATAGAATACCTTGAAGTAGCTGATTTCCTGCCATGAATTGTCCCATGATTGTATAACTGCTTGACTTCGATTCTAAAAATTGCGTATTGCCACGATCAAACTTTTCTTGCTCGATGGTTTCATTTGAAAAGGACTTAACAACTCTAATTCCTGACAGAGTGTCCTGCGTTTGAGCGTTAACTACTGCAATTTTCTTACGATTGTCTGCAAATATATCACGCATTTTCCTATTATAAATAGCCGTAAAAACAATTATAAATGATATTAGAACCAACATTATAATCGTTAATTGAACGTTCATTGTCATCATAATTGCTACCGAGCCAACTATTTTCAATATGGAAATAAAAAGGTCTTCCGGACCGTGATGTGCCAGCTCAGATATGTCAAACAGGTCGTTTGTTACACGGGACATCAGCTTTCCTGTATTGGCATCATCATAATATGAAAATGAAAGCTTCTGAAGATGGGTAAAAAGGTCCCTTCTCATGTCAGTTTCCATGCGTGCTCCCATAATATGACCTTGTGCAGTAATATACCTTTGACAAAAATACCTTATGATATATAGCACAAGCAGTCCCAAACCTGATATTAGAATAATATCTACCATATTGGGCGGACGTTTTCCGTATACTTCATCCAGCAAATATTGTACTAACATTGGAAATACTAGATCAATTATTGAAAGAACTAACGCACAAAACATGTCCAAATAGAATATAGCTTTATATGGACCGTAATAAGATATAAATTTCTTTACTTTTTGCATTTGTCATCTACCTTGTAATTATTTATTGTAAAATTTATGAACCTCTTGATTTCTTTTTGCATACANAAACTTAATAGCTAAAAAAATATGTATCATACCCTACTTAATTATAAATGAATTGCGCTAAATTACAAGATTAGTTTGTTGTCTTACCCCTTATGATGTTAAAAACAATTGCAGAAAGAATGATGATACCACAGTACCCTACTAAAGGATACAGGTATTTTACCAGGTTTGAAAAACCAAAACCACTTGATATTAAGGCGACAATAGTTGCACCAGCCACTATGTATCTGCCTTTTACAGGTTTTTTTTGTATATCTATAACTCTCGCAGTAAATCCATAGAGCGAGCTAACAGCAGTAGTGTAAATCTCAGCAATCAAAACAATAGAATATATAGCTTGTAATATGGGCGATATGGTACCAGCAATATGAATCATAGGAACTTCAAGTGTTTCAATGTTAGCAATATGCCCAGACAAAGCGATATAGATCATTAACGATCCCAAACCTAGTCCAAGACCACCTAAAATCGCGCCGTTTCGTATAGATTTTTTACTCCCTGCTTGGTTTCCCAGAGGTCCTAATATCGCAATTGAAATAACGCTATTATATGATACATACAGTATTGCAGCGAGAAACCAATTGTTGAATAGACCACTTCCCCATGTTACTTCATTAATGGTCATGATGTTTGCCGGGTATTTACTGGCCGAAAAAATGCTTGTAATTATTACTGTTGACAGCAGAAAAGGCACAACAAAGCTAATGGAGTTTATCACCCCGTTAATACCCGTTAATACTGTTAACGCAGTTAGCACAGCCATAACTACATTACCAACTGATGGCGGTAGATTAAACTGTTGTTCAAATAAAGCTCCATTTCCTGCTATCATGACAGAAAAAGTGCCAAACAAAAAAATGGTTATAACCAGGTCAATCATTGAGCCGATTATCTTTCCGCCCGAATATTGGATAATCTCCAGATGTGATTTAGCATGCAATATATTACCTAAATTCATTATGATAAATCCAAAAAAAATAAATAGAACGGTAGTGATGATTATGCCCGTCAACCCTCGTATGCCAAACCTGGTGAAAAACTGCAATACTTCTTGACCGGTCGCAAATCCTGCCCCAACAACAGTACCTATATATGTTCCAGCTATTTTCAATGTTGAAACGCCTTTTTCCCTCACATTTACCTGTCCTAAAACATCATCTTTAAATCTTATGATTAATCATAGGAAGTTTATGACACTTGAAGTATCTTGTTGATTAATGATAACAACCGAATTTTATGTTGTATTGTGTATAAATAAATNATGTTATATAATATATGTGATATTGTCTTTGTTCGCACTGGTAAACTTTTGCNATGTAACCTTAATTAATATTAATTATTATTATTTATTAATATATAACATCATAAATGGCCCAGATGAAGTCTTTGGACTTATTAGATAATACTCTTAAATTTAATTATTATACAAAATAAAAAGGATGGTTGTGGCAATGAGAAGAAGAAAACNCCAAAATGTCGTTCTTGTTCCTTTCATATTAGCTATTATACTTGTAGTGCTCCTCATTTTGGATAAAAATGAAGTATCGTTATTCAAAAAAAAGCCTACAGCTTCGACTAATCAAAATAACCATGTTTCAGTTACAACAACTATCCATCCCACTCAGTTACCCACTACTACACCAGAACCTACACAAGAGCCACTCCCAACAAGCTCGCCAACCAAAATACCAACAGCTACACCAACGCCTACTTCATCACCAACTCCCACTACAACACCAACACCTAAGCCGACCGAATCCGACGTGGACAAGCCCACAACTAAACCTACAGACCCATCACAGAATACCAACGATATGGAAGATGGTATGGGAGAGGCTAAAATTAATGTTCTTTACAGGCAGGATGGTGATGAATATTCTTTGATTGCCGATGGTAACACACACTCTCTCTTAATACTAAACCGTCAAGATGGCTCTATCAGAGATACAGGCTACTCATTCCATCAAAAATATACACAACCCAATAGCTACATTGGGCCAATTATCGGGTATAAAAATAACCATTTTATTTTCATAGCCGACAAGCAAATTGTCATATCCGATGGAGTTACTGAAAATACTCTGGTTACACTAAATGATGATATCAGTAATGAAGTTAATTTAAGCCCTGTTGTTCAAAGTGAGAATAGAATTCTACTCTGCTTTGAAGAAAAGGCTATGTATCTTATTGACTGTAGAAACTTTTCGGTTGAAACTTATAATGAGGAATACTCCGAGAATTATTTAGTCCTGACCGATGAGTATTTTAGTTTCAGCACAAGACATAGAATACCCGCAGGTCCATATTACCAGTTTTTATATACCGGTGATAACGGAAAAAGCAATGTACTTGCTATGATTGGAGAAATACAAGAATATACTGTAGACATAGATAACAATTTTGTTAACATAAAGGCAGATGATGTTTACCAGCTCAATTTAAAAACCCAAGAGATATCGACAACAAAGAAATTAGATAAAGAGCGCACACTTTATTTGCCTGTCTTCGCTGACGGCATACTTGAAGGACTTACAGATATACGTTTTATTAATAGAAACAGTAATAATGAACAGGTAGTTTTAAGACTCTTACCTTTCTCATACAACGCCAGTTGCTACTATAGTTCATATTACAATACATTCTTTTTCACGTTTTACCTGCCAGAAAAGGCTAACTTACTTCCTGGCTCAGCCGGAAGTTTTTCGATAATAGATACCTCGATAATTTCTCTTAGAGAAAATAAATTTATAAGAGATTCATCTGTGAAGGAGCTCTTGTATTCAGGTCAAACTTCCATAGGAGATGGAGAAATATATCTGTTAGAAAGATATGAAACCTTAAGTAACGAAAGTGTAGCTTTTGAAATAGTCTACGCTTGGATACCTATAGAAGGAAGCACCCATGCGTACCAACTATATCTTTACGTTCCGCGTGGTGAAGACTACCGGACATATCTTGAGCTTGTGAAACAGCTTCTATAATGATAAACACATAAGAACTCAGGCGTAATTAAAAACGCCTGAGTTTTATAATCATTTCTCATACATATTAAATTCTTTTATTTTTTATTATACATATAATCCCTATAGAGATTCTCAATTGATCTGTCGTAAGATTTTTCGCCTTCAGTTGAGAAAAAACATCCCGGGACTTGATGTTTTTTTCGATGGTATTCTACGCATTCGCAGCATTTACCATGTCGTACACAATTCGCTGTACATGTACATGTTGTTTTTGAATCACAATGCATATTAAACCTCCTAAATTATAAATATATATATTTATTATAATAACCACTATTCATTTTAAATGGTTTGCCTTTGATACACTTTACAAATATGCTTGTTTTCTGTGATTTGCACAAAGAATATTTAACCCATTCTACCACAAAAATGCTTTTCATACATAAGCATAGTTTCAGCAATAATCTCCATCGCACCATCTGGACCTAAAACCTCTGTTGCTGCAGTTGGCTTGTTTTCAAGTCCTTTGTATACTTCAAAAAAATGAATTACTTCATTTGATATATGTGGCGGCAGTTGATTAATATCTTTATAGAAATTCCATGTTGGGTCTTTAAGTGGTATTGCTATTATTTTGTCATCACATTCATCGCAGTCCACCATACGTACCACACCAATAGGATAACATTTAAGCATTATCATTGGATCAAGCCTTTCAGAACATAAAACAAGCACATCAAGAGGATCCTTGTCTTCTGCATATGTCCTGGGAATGAAACCATAATTAGCAGGATAGTGAGTGGATGTATATAAAATTCTATCCAACTTTAACAGCCCTGTTCTTTTGTCCAGCTCATATTTCTTCTTGCTCCCTGCAGGGATTTCTATAACAGCCATAAACTCATCCGAGTTAATATCTTTAGGATCTATATCGTGCCAAATATTCATCTTATACACCTCGCTGATTATTATTAACATTTTTTGAAAATTCAATTTGATAAACAATGATAATGAATAGGTATTCATTTATTACTATGTCAGCATACCCTATTAATAAATGATTTTCAACTTACTTTATTGAAATTATCTATCTATATAGTGTAATATATAGTTAAAATAATGTTGTTTTTCCTGAGTCTAGTAAATGCATTTCAAAAAAAGTTAATAACTAGAATAATTATGCTTTATTTCATTTTTTATTATGTCGATAATGATTATGTGCATTAGAAAAACAGGGGGCTTTTAAAATGAAAATTAAAGAATTGTTTTCAAAAGTTACAAAGATTTTTAGTTTTAAAACAATCCGTTCAAAACTACTTACCGCATTTATTCTAACAATTATACCAGTAATTCTATTAGGAACTGTATCCTTTAACATCGCAAAGAACGCTCTATTTGAAAAATCACAAATGTCCATGGTGGATACAATGACACAAACAACGAATTACCTTGATCTGATGTTTTCCAACATCAATTCCATTTCATTGCAGCTACTAAGCAACAAAGACCTTCAAAATTATATTTCTGTTAGTTCACTCGATATGCAGCAAAAATTGACTTATAGAAGTAATGCTGTTGCCGATATTAACAGTATTTCTTTTAATTATGATTTTATATCTGAGATAAACATCATATCCGAAGAAAACTCAATTCCTTCTGCTTCATATTACTTTAGTGATCTTGATTATCAGGAGTTCCTTAATGATAGCCTGACTCAAGCCATAACTGCAAAAAACGGTCAACTGTTATATGCTGGAGAGCATGAATATTTGGACAAATTCTTGTCATCCAGAGATGCAAATAAAAAATATGCATTTTCAGCAACACGCGTTATTAGAAATGTAAATTCAGGCAAAAGTATTGGATATCTTTTTATCGATGTAAAGAAATCAATATTTGATAATTTATTAAATGAGTTGGCTGAAGGCAGTCAAGGTGAATATTACTTTATTACTCCAGATGGAACGATAATTTCGTCAACATTAAATGAACTTGAGGAGGGTTCCGAAGAAGTAGAGTCAAATACAATTCCAATCAATGAACAAGAATGTATTAAAGAGATTTATCTTGATCAAACAGTTACAGAAGGTTCAAAGATAGTTACATACAATGATGAAGAACATCTACTAACATATTCATTTATTGCAGAATCAGGGTGTCTGATTGTTTCGTTAGTACCAACCAGTATTTTAATGGAAGCATCTAACTCTATTCTAAAATGGACACTAATCCTAATATTTGCAGGTGCTGCTTTCGCAATTTTCGTAGGCATATATATATCACTAAATATGGATAGAGCCATTAATAGTACTATGTTTGCAGCTCAACAGGCTGCTTCGGGTGACTTAACAGTTCAATTAAACTCAAACAGAAAAGATGAATTTGGACTGCTCTCAAATACGATTGATACTATGATTTCAAACACCAGAGAACTGATATCAAATACTGCCAATATATCAAGCAAAGTTGAAGAATCAGCAAATACGGTATCCAGCACCACCGATTATGTAACAGATATTTCAAAGGATATAACTGTTGTTATACAGGAAATAGCTAAAGGGGCTTCTGATCAAGCTAGTAACGCAGAAGAAAGTGTTGACTTGATGAATCAGCTTGCTACAAGAATAAATAAAGTGTCGGATGCAACCGATGTAATCGATAAGCTCTCAAAAGAGGCTATTGAAGTTACAAATGTTGGTCTTCAATCTGTGCAGGAATTGGAAGAAAAAGCATCCGAAACAACAGAAAACACAAATGCAATTAATACAGATATACAAACACTTGATGCTCATTCAAAATCAATTAGTAAGATAGTTGATGTTATCCGCTCAATCGCGGACCAGACAAACCTATTAGCATTAAATGCTACTATTGAAGCTGCAAGAGCTGGTGAGGCTGGACGGGGTTTTGCCGTTGTTGCTGACGAGGTTCGAAAACTCGCAGAACAATCCATGAAAGCCACTGAGGAAATTTCGGTTATTATTAAGAATACCATTCAGCAGACCGAGAACACAGTTCTAAGATCAACTGATATGAGAGAAGCCTTAGAATCTCAAAATGAAGCAGTTAATAAAACCATTAATGCCTTTAAGAGTATATCCTCATCCATGTATGAACTTGCTGAAAAAATCGGTGATATTAGAATCGTAACCCAAGAAATGGATGCTTTCAAAGCTAGTTCAGTTGAATCCATTCAAAATATATCTTCTGTGTCTGAGGAAACCGCAGCCTCATCTGAGGAAGCTAACGCCTCAACCGAAGAACAATTGGCAAGTATAGAGCATCTCGCTTCATTAGCTAGAGACCTTGGAAAACTGGCTGGAGATATGAAAGTATCAATTAAAGTATTTAAAGTATAAACTGAAATAATTATATAGTGCAAGAAAAGCCGCATAATGCGGCTTTTCTTGTAAATGTAGTCTTATTTAAGAAACATGTTCCATTATAACTGAAACAACATTTTCAATTGGAATTTCCAGCGCTGTTGCAAATTCTTCATAAAGGTTTTTTTCTGCCGCCTTCATGATCTCTTCATCTGCCTTCATTAGCTTTTTACCGATACAGGCTTTCCTCTCCTTTTCAAGGTATATAGTTTTAATGAGTTGTGCCCATTTCTCACTATCACCTTCTTTGAGAGCTGTTTTAAATGTCTCGTTTCTTCGCCTGTCGTCCTCAATCCAAATAGTTTCTTGCTCAGGTAAAGACTCCAACAATGACATAGCGTCATCTTTATCAAGAATTTCCCTCATGAAGATTTTAGTATTATCTACAGGTGTCTTTATTGTTAAGTTATTCCCATAGACTGGCTGCATAATATAATACTCAGTCTCTTCATCATTAATATCTTTTTCTTTCCTGATATCTATAATTTTATATACTCCCATTGAATTGTAAATAACATAGTCGTTTACCTTGAACATTTGTATCCTCCTCTATCTATAGTCTTTACATATTTAATGAATTTATTTGAAAAATTTAAGATAAAAAAATTTAATTTCAAATAAAGCATAAACTAATTGTTGCTGCTACTACTTTTATTACATGAATTAGCATAATTCATGATATGACTTCGATGAGCGCGCATGTGCTTTGCGATAGTAAAATTGCATGCGTATAAGTTCCGCTTAAGGCTATTATATCATAAAATTCACTTTTTAGTAAGTGCTTAGGGAAATTCCGATGTGAGCTACCATAAACAGACTGTAATAAGGTTATCTCATATTGAAGTAGTTAATGCTAATGTTAGGCAATACTTATGCAGATACTCTTTTTAAGTATTGCCGGTATACATAATTGTAGGAATAAATGGAATAATATATATAGTTGCACAATTATCCTTTAACTCAATAAATGCTTTTTGGTGTTTGCTTATTAGAACTTGTCGTAAGGAGTGTGATACTTAGTGCAAAAAGTTGCAAATTGGATTCAATTAGGAGATATTTCGGCCTTTTTCTTCTTTAACAGGTCACTAAGAAATCCAATAACAGACCGTTTGATGCCCCTACTTACTAAATTTGGTGGCTCTGTATGGTCTATAACCATAACTATTGTTCTATTATTGATCAAAAAAGCTTTCTGGCATAATGTTGGTATTTATTTGGGCATTTGTCTTTTTGTAAGTAATCTCATTGTGCATTTGTTTAAAAAATTTCTGCCAAGACCCCGCCCATATTTGGCTCTAAATAATGTGACAACTGGTTCGAAACTCTACAAAGATGCGTCATTCCCATCAGGCCATTCTACTGCTTCTTTTTGCATGGCAACGGTTTTTTCTAAGGTCATACCACACTTAAGCATACTTTTCTTCCTCTTGGCTTTTCTTGTAGCAGTTTCAAGAGTATATCTTGGAATGCACTATCCTTCCGATGTTACTATTGGTGCAATACTAGGTGTTGTAACGGTGTTAGTAATTGGGTACTGCAATGTCATCTAAAAGACCTTTACTGTCTTCGCTTTTTTGTTTTGGCTTTTATAACATGTACTGTAATGTCATCTAAAAAACCTTTACTCGCTTGTTAATTATTATATTTAGATGTAATATAAATATGTTGTGTTTTATTCCGCAAGTAAGAGGAGAGTATACTTTATGATTCTTCAGAGCAAAAAAGTTTTTATCTCGGGTCAGTTTATTCCTGCACAAATTGTTGTTGAAAAAGGGATAATAGTTGGGATTAACCCATATGGCAAAGAGAAGTCAGATGAAGATTATGATAATATGTTAATTGTTCCTGGTTTCATCGATGTACATACTCATGGGATGANCGGATATTCTGCTGATGATATCTCTACAGAGGGCTTAATTCGTTGGCAAAANGCATTACCATCTGAAGGTGTCACATCCTTCTTACCAACAACTACTACTCAGAATAAAAATACAACTATTAAATCTTTGGAGAATATTGCAAAGACTAAAATTCAAAGACATAAGGGTGCCCAAATCATTGGCGTACATCTTGAGGGTCCTTTTTTGGATGGTGAGTACAGGGGAATGCACATGGAAGAACATTTACGAGTGCCTTCCATAAAGGAGTTTGAAGAATATCAAAGTGTTTCAAATAATTTGATAAAATATATTACCATTGCCTGCGAGCATGATGAGGATTTCTCACTAATAAAATATGCAAGTCAAAAAGGTGTGACTGTATCTATTGGTCATAGTGGGGCAGATTTTGAAAACGCAATGTTAGCTTTAGCAAACGGCGCAACATGCTTTACCCACAGTTTTAATGCTATGAAACCATTACACCATCGCAACCCTGGAGTTGTTGGAGCATTACTTAGTTCCAATGCCTTTGTAGAAGTTATAGCAGACGGACATCATGTCCACCCAAACGTGATAAAAATACTTTTCAATTCAAAGAATATGTCAAATGTTATTATTGTAACAGATTCCATAGGGGTTAAAGGATTGCCCAAAGGTGTGTACGAAGTATCTAACACTAAGGTAACCTTAGACGAATATGGAACAGCACGTACTTTCGGTAAAGATACCATTGCGGGTAGTTCTCTAAAAATGAATGAAGGTGTTCGCCTACTAGTCGAACAAGCATCGGTTTCTATAGAACATGCAATTATGGCAGCTACATTAACCCCCGCAAGAGCTCTTGGCATTGAAGATAAAAAAGGTCAAATAAAATATCAAAACCATGCGGATTTCACAGTCCTTAATACCGATTTTAGTGTTGTCGCTACATATTGCATGGGTGAGCAAGTGTTTTAGAGAACCAGTACAAATTACTCATCACTACAAGAACTCTGGAAGATAAATTATCATTCCAGGATAAATAAGATTTGGATTTACTATCATCGGGTTATATGCAAGTACTTCATCACATGTGATGTTAAACCCGTATATTTCAAAATGTTCTTGGTTATAGCTATGGACAATATCATCTAGTGTATCTCCAGGTTGAACAATATAAGTGTTCATAGGCACCATTTTAGGAATGTTTATAACTTGACCTGGGTAAATCACATCAGGATTAGAAATATCCTTGTTCACACGTAGAATTTGAGTATAGTTTAATAGAAAAAACCTCTGAGCAATATTATAAAGAGTATCTCCGGGTTGTACAATGTACTGATCAACATACAAATACATAAGAATTTTCCTTTTATATAGTGTTATGGGGGCATTTTGCCATATTATTTTCAAGTATAGCTATGCAATATGTTGTGGTTATGCATTAGGTCTCTCAGCACATATTGAACAGCTAAATTTAATAAAGTACATTGGCAAAGGCCTTTATTATGGCATTTTGCAATGCTATTTTCAAGTACCGC
>JGI24710J26742_10000720_pt1 | contig 31014 bp, 20 predicted proteins | sample BioPla2DNA2_FD_26742 | JGI IMG/M metagenome (IMG submission 26742)
ATGAAAACGGTTGTGATTATACTCATACTACTAATAAAATTAAGATTTCAACAGAGCCTCTTTTGAGAATCTATTATACACCAGGACCAAATTCGACTGATAATTATGCTACAATTAATCAGTATGATCCTACACAATTCTACTTCATAGTTGATGACTTGTGCAGTTATGGGGATGACTTACGTCTATCTATCGATTATCAAATCTATAAAGATGGTGTATTAATTGACACATTCTCTAACTACTTCTCAGAAGCAACCAGTATGAACTTCTATATGGGATTACAAAATACAGGATTAATGCCTCCAACTTATCAACCTATTGATTATAGCTTGAACCAAGTGGAATCACACTTCCCTTACGCTGCATCTAATGGTGCTGTTTTGGGTAGTTACCAGTTTGACTTCTTTACTCTCAGATTCTTGAAAAATCGTGAAGGAACAATTTCTATTGATCACTTCAAAGAACCAGGTGAGTATAGAATTGATTTCCAATTGGTATCGCACTACAAAGATGCCTTACATAATCAAGCTCATGGAAACCTTGTTTATGTTAATATGATTGGTGGTAGAGTGGGTGGTAACCAATTCTACGAAGGAACTTACTTTACAAGAGTATGGTCAACCAATAGTATGACATATACTGTTGAACCTGCAGCAGCTCCAGCTCCAACTCAACCTACTGTATATGAAAGAGATGAAGCTAAGGATCCAACTACTCTATCTGTAGATATGAGAATTTATCCTAACCCAGCTGCTCCTGCAGGAGATGTGAAGATTGAATTAACTAATCTATCTTCAAACGGCGTACTTACTATTGCGAATGTTAATGGTCTTGTACTAGAACAATATCAAATACTAGATCTAAATAATCGTCAAGAAATAGTTGTTCGAGTAAATGATTACGCTCCCGGTATCTATTTTGTAACATATAGAGCTAAAGAGGGTATCGTTACTAAGAAATTGGTTATTCAATCGAGATAATCAAAGATATAATTACTAAAAAGGGTTGGGTCACCAACCCTTTTTTTTTACTATCTTTGCACCTAAATTTAATTCAATGAAAAAAAGACCATTATTGTCTCAATTATTGTTGCCCTTTAAAGGTCGTTTTTTTCTGATTTTTATTCTCAATCTGATTTCAGTTGCACTGACAATCTTGACGTTTTTAACTCTGGAACCCCTTGTCAGTCTTCTTTTTACAGGCTCATTAGAACAATCCTCCCCGCTCTCACACTATATTGTTAATCTTTTATCTTCTTACTTTTCTATTGAACAACTTTATCATTCGATATACTCGTTATCCCTTTTTATAATCATTCTATTTTTTTTAAAAAATCTTTTTTTCGTGCTTTCTCAATTTGTTATGGCACCGATTAAGAGTTCTATACTACAAGATTTGAGAAATAGGATTTATTACAAATTAACCATTCTACCACTTTCTTTTTATAAAACAGGTCAACGCGGTGACTTGATCTCCAGAGCGGTGAATGATACCCAAGAGGTTGAGTTTACTATCATGCAATCGATATATACCTTTTTAATGGAACCCATTGCAATTCTAATCTATTTGGGTACATTGATTGTGATTTCTCCTCATTTGACTTTGTTTGTTGCAATTCTACTACCTATTTCTGCCTATATTATTTCCAGAGTTTCTAGAAAATTGAGAAAGCGTACCGGTTTGGCAAAATTGAAATTGGGCTCCCTTTTTTCTCATGTGGAAGAAACAGTATCGGGGATTAAAATTATTAAAGGATTTCAGGCACAATCTCATTCAGAGCAAGTTTTTAAAAACTTAAATGATAGTTTTACGGAACTACAAAAAAAGATCTATAGGAAAGTAGAATTGGCGTCACCAGTTTCAGAGTTTTTAGGGGTAACCGTTGTGATGTTGATACTGATTTATGGTGGTGTGCGTGTTTTGGAGGGGTCATTGACTCTTTCTGCCCCCCTTTTTATCGTTTATATTGCCTTGTTCACACAAATTATTAATCCGGCTAAAAACCTGGCTGCCGCCGTTGCAAACTTAAGACGTGGTCAAGCTGCTATCGACCGGATTAATGAATTGTTGGATGCAGAAGAGGTGATACTGGAAAAAGAGAATCCAATTTCTATAACTCAATTGAATGACAAAATCGAGTATGAAAACGTTTCATTTCAATATGAGGATACACCGGTTATTTCAGATTTTTCCTTAACCATCAACAAAGGTGAATTTGTTGCTTTGGTTGGTCCTTCCGGTTCTGGAAAATCAACATTGGTAGACTTGCTGCCCCGCTTTTATGATCCTCATGAGGGTATAATCAGAGTCGATGGAGTTCCCATTCAGGATTATCGTATCGATCAACTGAGGTCGCTCTATGGAATTGTAACCCAGGACGTTGTTTTATTTAATGATACGGTCTTAAATAACATCACCTATGGTTTGGATCAATATGACATGGATGATGTGATCAAGGCAACTCAAATTGCTTCTGCCTATGATTTTATCATGAAACTTCCCAATCAGTTTGAAACGGTCTTATCAGATCGTGGACTCTCTTTATCAGGAGGGGAACGGCAACGATTGAGTATTGCCAGGGCGATTATGCATAATCCTTCAATTTTGATTTTTGATGAAGCAACCAGTGCTTTAGATTCGGAATCGGAAATTGCAGTGCAGGCAGCGATGGAAAAATTGATTAAACACAAAACGATGATTGTGGTTGCACATCGGCTGTCAACGATACAAAAAGCGGATAAAATAGTGGTGATGGATCAGGGAAAAATAGTAGAAATGGGATCACACGATGAGCTGCTGGAGCTCAAAGGATATTATTGGACAATGTGTCAACGAATGCAGGATAACAATAAGTAATATGGGAAAAAATAAGTTGAGAAGATTTGCTGAGAACGAAACTTTTGAGAACCTGTACCAACATCATAACTATAATGTACGGGTTGAGGGGTTCCCCCTTAAAGGTAAATGGCAAAATGAATATTTTAAAAATAATAATCCTATTGTGCTGGAATTGGGATGTGGCAAGGGTGAATATACTTTGGGATTAGCAAAACGGTTCCCTGATTATAACTTTATCGGTATTGACCGTAAAGGTGCACGTTTGTGGAAAGGTGCAAAAGAGGGGTTGGAGCAGAATATAACCAATGCCGCTTTTTTACGGATTAGAATTGAAGATATTGGGTACTATTTTGAGCAAGGTGAGGTAGCTGAGATTTGGATTACTTTTCCTGATCCTCAGCTTCAAAAAGTGCGCAGAAGGCTCATAGGTCCCAATATGGTGAGTAAATACAGTCAAATCTTTCCCTCGACCGGAGGAATTATCCATTTGAAAACAGATAGTCGCGAGCTATATGACTATGTAAAAGAGGAAGCGCCCTGTCAGGGATGGATTATTGAAGAGGATCTTTTTGATATTTATAAAGAGGGAGGAGCTGCTCATCTGACAGAGATTACCACTTTTTATGAGAATATTTGGCTCAAAGAAGGGAAGACGATTTCTTATCTTAAAATAAAAATCGGACCATATAGTACTGAAAATCAGCATGTTTAAATATTTTATTAAAAAAAAGATATAAACAGTGCATTATTGATACTTTTTTTTTGTATATTTGCCGACTCGAAAATTGTAAGATTGGGGTAATGAATTGGCTATTATTCTTTAATACTTATTTTTTTGATTATTAAGAAGTTAGTAATCAAAATTTAATACAATGTATTAAAGTAATGAATTTAATAGTTGCATGATTTATTTAAAATCTTTCAAAACCGAGTAATGAATTTATAATTGAAAATAATTGAAAGATGAAAAAAATAGTTAATTATTTTAAAGCGACTTATGATGAGCTGGTTCACAAAGTGAGCTGGCCAACTGCTAAGGAACTTCAAAGTAGCGTTGTGATTGTATCCATTGCTTCCCTAATTATAGCACTTATCGTGTTTTTGATGGATGCAGTTTTTAATGCAGGAATACACTTGTTATTTCCGACTATTCATTAATCAATTATTTTGTTGATCTTTCAACAATCAATCATTTAAACTATGGCGGCAGTTGAAGCAAAGTGGTATGTTATTCGTGCAGTAACCGGAACTGAGAAGAAAGTTCAGAGTGCGATTGAAAGTGAAGTGGCGAACTCACCTCATTTGAAGGGGAAGGTAATCAGAGTACTTATCCCGGTTGAAAAAGTGTTGCAAATTAGAAGCGGTAAAAAAGTTTTTAAGGAGAAACCACTTTTTCCCGGCTATGTTTTAATTGAAGCTATCATGACAAGTGAGGTGACTCATCAATTGTTAGGAGTTCCCGGTGTGTTGGGTTTTGTAGGCTGTAAGCGTAAAATCGATCCACCTGTTGCTTTGAGACCTGAAGAGGCTGCCCGCATGTTAGGAAAAGTAGACCAACTGATTGAATCTGATGCAGAATTGGATATCTCATTCCTGGTTGGTGAAGAAGTTAAAGTGATTGATGGACCTTTCAACACTTTTACCGGAATTATTGAAGAAGTAAATTCGGAGAAAAAGAGACTAAAAGTTATGGTGAAAATTTTTGGTCGTAAAACTCCTCTCGAATTGGGGTATTTACAAGTTGAAAAGTTGTAGGTCAACACAAGACATTTAGTTACAAACAGAAAAATTAAAAACAATGGCAAAAGAAGTAGCTGCGCTAATTAAGTTACAAATTAAAGGGGGTGCGGCCAATCCATCTCCACCCGTTGGTCCTGCATTGGGAGCAAAAGGTGTGAATATTATGGAGTTTTGTAAACAGTTTAATGCTCGTACACAAGAGTCTGCAGGAAAAGTTATTCCTGTGGTAATTACTGTTTATAAAGATAAGTCATTTGACTTTATTACAAAAACCCCCCCGGTGGCTGTTCAGTTAATGGAAGCTACCAAACAAAAGAAAGGGTCTAAAGAACCTAACCGTAGCAAAATTGGTACTGTTACATGGGATCAAGTTCGTACAATTGCTGAAGCAAAAATGACAGACTTGAACTGCTTTACCGTTGACTCAGCAATGAGCATGGTTGCAGGTACAGCCCGTAGTATGGGTATCAACGTTAGAGGTGGGCAAAATCCTTTCGAGAATAATTAATAATTAAGTAATAACAATCAACATGGCAAAACTGTCAAAAAAACGCAAACAAGCTCTTGCTCAATTTGATAAGACTAAAGTGTACCCTTTAGAAGAAGCTGTTCAAGTTTTGAAGGATATTACCTATACTAAATTTGATGCATCTTTTGATATCGATGTTCGACTTGGAGTAGACCCAAGAAAAGCAAATCAAATGGTTAGAGGTATTGTTACTTTACCACATGGAACAGGAAAAGTTGTAAGGGTGTTGGTACTTTGTACCCCTGATAAAGAAGAGGAAGCAACAGCAGCTGGAGCAGATTATGTAGGGTTAGATGAATACGTTGATAAAATCAAAAAAGGTTGGACAGACGTAGACGTGATCATTACTATGCCAAGTGTAATGCCCAAAATTGGTGCATTAGGAAAAATACTTGGTCCCAGAGGTTTGATGCCTAATCCTAAAGCTGGTACCGTGACTATGGATGTTGGAAAAGCAGTATCTGATGTGAAAGCCGGTAAGATCGACTTTAAAGTGGATCGTTATGGAATTATTCACTCAGGAATTGGTAAAATGAGTTTCACTAAAGAACAAATGATTGATAATGTGAGAGAAATTATGTCAACCATTATCAAATTAAAACCTACCGCTGCTAAGGGAACATACGTGAGAAGTATTTACCTTTCATCATCTATGAGCCCCGGAGTGCAAGTTGATGTAAAATCAGTGACTGTATAATCTTAAATCAAAAGAAGAATTATGAAACAAGAACAAAAAAGTGTTATCATAGATGGAATCGCACAAGATTTAGCTGATTATCAACATGTATACATTACTGATATTTCAGGGTTTACAGTGGAAACTGTCTCTCAATTGAGAAGATTGTGCTTCCGTAGAGATATTAAGTTAAAAGTAGTGAAAAATACTTTGCTTAAAAGAGCTATGGAGCAATCTACTATAGATTATTCTGAGATTTTTCCTGTTCTAAAAGGAGAAACATCCATAATGCTTTCTAATACCGGAAATGCACCCGCAAAATTAATTAAAGAGTTTAGAGCAAAAAATAAAAAACCTTTAGTTAAAGCAGCATTTATCGAAGGAACAGCCTATTTGGGTGATGATCAATTAGAAACCTTATGTAATATCAAATCACGTGAAGAATTAATCGGTGATATTGTAGGATTACTTCAGTCTCCTGCGAAAAATGTTATTTCTGCTCTTCAATCGGGTGGAGCAACTATCGCTGGAGTTGTTAAAACATTATCTGAAAGATAAAATAAAATTAATTAAAAATTAGTAAAAAACCAATTTAAAAAATAATCATTATGGCAGATTTGAAAGCATTTGCAGAACAACTAGTTAATTTAACAGTTAAAGAGGTTAACGAATTAGCTACAATATTAAAAGAGGAGTACGGAATTGAGCCCGCAGCAGCAGCTGTGGTAGCTGGTCCTGCAGCAGCAGCAGCTGGAGAAGCTGTTGAAGAAAAAACTGAATTTGATGTAATTCTTAAAGCAGCTGGTCCTAATAAATTAGCAGTAGTTAAGTTAGTGAAAGAATTAACTAGCATGGGATTAAAAGAATCTAAAGAATTAGTTGATGCTGCTCCTAAAGCATTAAAAGAAGGCGTTTCTAAAGAAGAAGCTGAAGGTTTTAAAAAATCTTTAGAAGAAGCCGGAGCAGAAGTAGAGGTAAAATAGATTTTACTTTATGTAAGAAAAAAAGTACAACTTCCACTTCGGTGGAAGTATGTACTTGTTTCTTATATTGTTTGTTCTTTTTTTACTCTCCTTTTTTCTCCTATTATTCTTCTCAAATAGTTCTTTATAAAATCCCCCAAAAAAATAACCTTAAATCAAATCGCTTTGGATACATTCAAACAGAGACATAGTTTTTCATCCACAAAATCAATCGATTATCCCGATTTTTTGGATATTCAAATCAAGTCGTTTCACGATTTTTTTCAAATAGATACAGATGCAGAACGAAGACATCAAGAGGGATTGTTTAAAGTTTTTTCTGAAAACTTCCCCATAGTTGATGCCAGAAATAGTTTTGTTCTGGAATTTTTAGACTATACAATTGATGGTCCCAGATATACCATTGATGAATGTCTTGAAAGAGGACTAACCTATAGTGTCCCACTTAAAGCAAGAATGAAATTGTCTTGTAACGATCTGGATCATGAAGATTTTGAAACAAAAATCGAAGATGTTTATCTTGGAATGATTCCCTATATGACCCCTAAAGGAACCTTTATTATTAATGGTGCTGAAAGGGTTGTAGTGTCTCAATTACATAGATCCCCAGGTGTGTTTTTTGGATCCTCATATCACAATAATGGATCGCAATTGTATTCTGCAAGAATTATTCCTTTTAAGGGATCCTGGATGGAGTTCACTACAGATATCAATAACGTAATGTATGCGTATATTGATAGAAAAAAGAAATTACCCGTTACTACACTTCTCCGCGCAATCGGGTACGAAACTGATAAAGATATTTTGGATATCTTTAATATCGCTGAAGAGGTTAAAGTAACAAAAACCAATCTGAAAAAACATATTGGTAAAAAGTTTGCCGCCAGAGTAGTTAAAGTCAGAAATGAAGACTTTGTGGACGGTGAGACCGGTGAAGTGTTCAATATTGAACGTACAGAATTAATTATTGATAGAGAGGTGATCTTTGAAGAATCTCATATCAGTAAGATTATTGACGCAAATATAAAAACGGTACTTTTCCACCGTGAAGATACAAAATTAGATTATTCGGTTATATTCAATACTTTACAGAAAGACCCTGCAAACTCAGAAAAGCAGGCTATTGAATATATCTATCTGCAATTGAGAAATACAGCAGCCCCTGATGAGGAAGCAGCCCGTTCTGCATTGGAAAGATTGTTCTTCTCCGACAAAAGATATGATTTGGGAGAAGTGGGGAGATACAGAATTAATAAAAAATTAAATCTAAATATCCCTATTGAAACGGGAATCCTTACAAAAGAAGATATTATTTCAATTATTAAGTATTTGATTGAATTAATGAATTCTAAAACGGATGTGGATGATATTGACCACTTAAGTAATAGAAGAGTAAGAACCGTCGGGGAACAATTATATAATCAGTTTTCAGTTGGATTGTCCAGAATGGTGAGAACAATCCGTGAAAAAATGAATGTAAGAGATAATGAAGTGTTTTCACCCGTTGACTTGATTAACGCAAAAACACTCTCTTCAGTAATTAACTCCTTTTTTGGAACAAATCAACTTTCTCAGTTTATGGATCAAACAAATCCACTTTCTGAGATTACACATAAAAGAAGAATTTCAGCTTTAGGACCCGGAGGATTATCAAGAGAAAGAGCCGGTTTTGAGGTGCGTGACGTACACTATACTCACTACGGACGACTTTGTACTATTGAAACACCAGAAGGACCTAATATTGGTTTGATCTCTTCACTCTGCGTTTTCGCAACTATCAATACGCTGGGATTTATTGAGACCCCATATAGAAAAGTTGTGGATGGAATTGTTCAATATGATGAAGAACCAATCTATTTAACAGCTGAAGAGGAAGAGACTCAAATTATTGCACAAGCTACTTCAGCTGACCCGGAATCAGGAGTTCTACCTGATCGTCTAAAAGTTAGATATGTTGCGGATTATCCAATTGTTGATAAAGAGGAGGTGAATTTAATTGATATCGCTCCAAATCAAATTGCATCAGTTGCTGCCTCTTTAATTCCGTTTTTGGAAAATGATGACGCAAACCGTGCTTTGATGGGATCTAACATGATGAGACAGGCAGTACCACTTTTGGTTCCTGAAAGACCTATCGTTGGAACCGGACTTGAAAAACAAGTGGCTATAGATTCCAGAGCGTTGTTGGTTGCAGAAGCTGATGGTGTAGTACAATATGTAGATGCACAAAAAATCACAATCAAATATGAATATACAGAAATAGAAGAATTGATAAGTTTTGATTCAAATATTAAAACCTATCAATTGCAGAAATTCAAAAGAACTAACCAAAACACCTGTATTAACATCAAACCGGTAGTAAAAAAAGGTCAAAAAGTTAAAAAAGGAGATGTGTTGACAGAAGGATATGCGACTAAGGACGGAGAATTGGCATTGGGAAGAAATATGATGGTGGCATTCATGCCTTGGAAAGGATATAACTTTGAGGATGCAATTGTTATTTCTGAAAAAGTAGTGAAAGACGATATTTTCACTTCTATTCATATTGAAGAGTTTACATTGGAAGTTAGAGATACGAAAAGAGGTATCGAAGAGTTAACCAATGACATTCCCAATGTGTCCAATGAAGCAACGAAGGATTTAGGCGAGGATGGATTGATCCGTATTGGAGCAGAAGTGAATGAAGGGGATATATTGATTGGGAAAATTACTCCTAAAGGGGAATCATATCCAACTCCTGAGGAAAAATTGTTAAGAGCAATCTTTGGAGATAAAGCCGGAGATGTTAAAGATGCTTCACTCAAAGCACCTCCTTCAATGAAAGGGGTTGTGATTGACACAAAATCAATGTCCAGAATAACAAAGGATAGAAAAGCAAGAGCTAAAGAAAAAGATATTATTTCCGAAATTGACGAAAGATGCAATAAACGATTGGCTGAATTAAAAGAACAGTTGGTTCAAAAATTGTATCGCGTATTAGATGGAAAGATATCTCAAAATATACAGAATATAGAAAAGAATACGGTGATATCTAAAGGATCAAAGTTTTCTCAAAAATTACTACATTCTGTTGATTACTCAGTTGTTACCGTATCTAAATGGACTAATGATGCAAAATTAAATGTTAACGTTGCTGAAATTATTCGTAACTATCTCATGAAAGAAAGAGAAATTAAAGCAATGTTTACTCGTGAGAGATTTGATGCCATGATTGGAAGTGAACTTCCAACGGGAATTGTTCAAATGGCTAAGGTATATGTAGCATCTAAGAGAAAATTAAAAGTTGGAGATAAAATGGCGGGTCGTCACGGAAATAAAGGTATTGTGGCTCGTATCGTAAGAGAAGAGGATATGCCTTTCCTTGAAGATGGACGTCCGGTCGATATCGTACTCAACCCTCTTGGAGTTCCTTCTCGTATGAACCTGGGACAGGTATATGAAACTGTTTTGGGATGGGCAGGAAAAGAGTTAGGACTTCATTTCTCAACTCCTATTTTTGATGGAGCAACAATCGAAGAAATTAATGAATTGATGGTTCAGGCAAACCTCCCATTAAATGGTAGTACACAACTATATGATGGAGGAACAGGTGATAAATTCCACCAAAAAGTAACTGTGGGATATATCTACATGTTAAAATTGCACCATATGGTTGATGACAAAATGCACGCACGGTCAATTGGACCATACTCCTTAATTACACAACAGCCTCTTGGTGGTAAAGCACAATTTGGAGGTCAGCGTTTTGGGGAAATGGAAGTTTGGGCAATTGAGGCATTTGGTGCTGCAAATGTTCTTCAAGAGATACTAACAATCAAATCAGATGATGTGGTTGGAAGATCTAAAGCATATGAAGCAATAGTAAAAGGCGAGAATATGCCTACTCCAAGATTGCCGGAATCATTTAATGTTCTTGTTAATGAACTTCGTGGTTTGGCTCTAGATGTAAAATTTGATTAATGACTTTAAAATTATAATAATTTATGGCTCTCAGAAAAGAAACAAATACCAGAAAAGAGTTTTCAAGTATAACCATAAGTCTTGCTTCTCCTGAATTGATCCTAGAACAATCTTTTGGAGAAGTTACAAAGCCTGAAACCATTAATTATAGAACATACAAACCTGAAAGAGATGGTTTGTTTTGTGAGAAAATTTTTGGACCTGTAAAAGATTGGGAATGCCATTGTGGAAAATATAAACGAATCAGATACAAAGGTATTGTATGTGATCGTTGTGGCGTTGAAGTGACAGAAAGAAAGGTTAGAAGAGAAAGAATGGGACATATCCAACTGGTAGTTCCCGTAGCTCATATCTGGTTTTTTAAATCACTTCCTAATAAAATCGGAGCTTTGTTAGGTCTTACCTCTAAGCAAATTGATGCAGTAGTGTACTATGAAAAGTTTATTATTGTTCAGCCCGGTGTATTGGAAAGTGAAACTGTTCAAAAAGGTATGTTGATCTCAGAAGAAGAATACTTTGAGTTTTTAGATCAATTACCACCCGAAAATAGAATGTTGGAAGATAGTGATCCGGATAAATTTATTGCTAAAATGGGAGCAGAAGGGTTGAATGATCTGCTTACTAATCTTGATTTGGACCAAACATCATATGAACTCAGACACAGGGCAAATAATGAGACATCTCAACAAAGAAGAAATGATATTCTAAAAAGATTGCACGTTTTTGAAGCATTTAGAGATAGTCGTAGAAGAGCAGAGAATAAACCGGAATGGATGATTGTTAAAATTGTTCCCGTTATTCCACCTGATTTGAGACCATTGGTACCACTAGATGGAGGACGTTTTGCAACTTCTGACTTGAATGATCTTTACAGAAGAGTGATCATAAGAAATAATCGTTTGAAACGATTGATTGAGATCAAAGCTCCTGATGTAATTATGCGTAATGAAAAGAGAATGCTTCAAGAAGCAGTTGATTCATTATTTGATAACTCAAGAAAAGCAAGTGCGGTTAAAACTGAATCTAATCGTGCTCTTAAATCACTCTCTGACAGTTTGAAAGGAAAACAAGGAAGGTTCCGTCAGAACTTGTTGGGAAAGAGAGTTGACTATTCTGGTCGTTCTGTTATTGTTGTAGGACCTGAATTGAACTTGAATGAGTGCGGACTACCAAAAGATATGGCAGCCGAGCTCTATAAACCGTTTATTATTAGAAAGATTCTGGAGAGAGGGATAGTTAAAACTTTAAAATCAGCAAGAAAGATTGTTGATAGAAAAGATCCGGTAGTATGGGAAATTTTGGAGAATATTATGAAAGGACACCCAGTGTTGTTGAACCGTGCTCCTACACTTCACAGACTGGGTATTCAAGCTTTCCAACCTCGCTTGGTAGAAGGGAAAGCAATCCGTCTTCACCCACTTTCTTGTACAGCATTTAACGCTGACTTTGACGGGGACCAAATGGCAGTTCACTTACCATTGGGTAATGCGGCTATTATGGAAGCTCAAATGTTGATGCTTGCATCGCATAACATTTTGAACCCCGCAAATGGAGCACCTGTTACAGTTCCTTCTCAAGATATGGTTTTGGGACTTTACTATATTACTAAAGAGTTAAGATCTACTGAAACTGAAAAAGTTCAGGGAGAAGGCGCTACTTTCTACTCACCTGAAGAAGTAATTATTGCTTATAATGAAAGAAAAATTCACCTTAATGCAATTATTAATTGTAGAGTGGATTTGAAGGGTGATGGAGAAATGGTAAGAGTAGAAACAACAGTAGGAAGAGTGATTTTTAACCAATTAGTTCCAAAAGGTTATAGGTTTATAAATGAACTTCTTACCAAAAAGTCATTGAGAGATATTATTGGATCGATTCTTAATAAGTTTGGAAACGCTGTTACTACTCAGTTTTTAGATGATATTATGGATCTTGGATTTAGGATGGCTTTCGAAGGAGGTTTGTCTTTTAATCTGGGGGATGTTATTATACCAGTTGAAAAGAGAGCCCTTATAGAGGAAGCTAATGCTCAAATCGAAGAAATTACATCGGATTATAACATGGGTTGGATTACCAATAATGAGCGTTATAATCAGGTAATTGACGTATGGACTCACACCAACGCTAAATTGGGAAGTATTTTGATCGATCAAATTGCTCAGGATAGACAAGGGTTTAACCCTGTGCACATGATGAGACACTCTGGTGCGAGAGGATCTGCTGAACAGGTACGTCAGTTGTCAGGTATGCGTGGTTTGATGGCAAAACCTACTAAAACAAGTGCAGGTGGTGGTGAGATTATCGAAAACCCAATTTTGTCAAACTTTAAAGAAGGATTGTCAGTATTGGAGTACTTTATCTCAACTCACGGTGCTAGAAAAGGTTTGGCGGATACAGCGCTTAAGACTGCGGATGCAGGTTATTTAACCCGTCGTCTGGTAGACGTTTCTCATGACGTGATTATTACTGAAGAGGATTGTGGTACATTGAGAGGAATGACGATTACAGCGCTGAAAAAAAATGAAGAGATTGTTGAAACAATCGCTGAGCGTTTGTTGGGACGTGTTACATTACATGATGTTTATGATCCTCAAAGCGGTAATTTGATAGCCAAAGCAGGTACAGAACTGGATGAGGAAGCTTGTGCATTAATTGGGCAAACTTCTATTGAAGAGGTTGAAATCAGATCTGTCCCAACTTGTGAATCCAAGCAAGGAGTTTGTCAAAAGTGCTATGGACGAAATCTGGCAACCGGAAAGATGGTGCAAATTGGAGAAGCTGTCGGAGTGATCGCAGCCCAATCGATTGGAGAACCGGGAACTCAGTTGACTCTGCGTACGTTCCACGTCGGAGGGGTTGCTGCTAATATTGCAACAGATAGTAAGATTATCTCAAAATATGACGGAGTTTTGAGTATTGATGAACTACGTGCTCTTGAGAAAATAGATGAAAATGGAAAAACTTTCTATAAGGTGATAGGTCGTTCGGCTGAAATGAAAGTGATAGACAAAAAAACAGGTATCGCTTTGTCGTCTTCCCATATTCCTTATGGTGCTAATCTCTATTTTAAACATTCGGATGATGTGTCAAAAGGAGATTTGATTGCAGAGTGGGATCCATATAATGCTCTGATTATTACGGATATAGATGGTATTGTTCAATATCATGATATTACTGAAGGTGTNACTTATCGTATTGAAGTAGATGAGCAATCTAATATCCATGATAAAGTGATTATTGAAAGTCGTATCAAGTCTAAAAATCCAAGTATTCAGATTGTAAGTGAAGAAGGAGATGTGTTGAAGAGTTTCGATATACCTGTGGGTGCAAGATTATCTGTTGAAAATCAAGAATGGGTTAAATCAGGGGATATTTTGGTTAAAATACCTCGTTCCTTCGGAAAATCCGGTGACATTACCGGAGGTTTACCACGTGTAACAGAATTGTTTGAGGCACGTAATCCATCAGATCCGGCTGTAGTTTCTGAAATAGATGGTGTTGTGAGCTTTGAGAAAAAATTGAAACGTGGAAATCGTGTTATCAAAGTAACATCGAAAACAGGTGAAGAAAAAACTTATTTGATTCCGATTTCTAAACAGATCCTGGCTCAGGAAAATGATTTCGTTAAGGCTGGAACTCCACTCTCAGAAGGTGTTCTCACACCGGTTGATATCTTGAATGTGAAAGGACCGATGAAAGTTCAGGAATATATCGTGAATGAAATTCAGGAAGTTTATCGTTCCCAAGGTGTGAAGATTAATGACAAGCACTTTGAAGTAATTGTCAGACAAATGATGAGAAAAGTGGAAATTGGAGATCCGGGAGATACTAAATTCTTGCAAGGAGAGATAGTTAATAAGATTGATTTCCAAGAAGAGAATGATCAAATTTGGAAGAAAAAAGTAGTTGTTGATGCCGGAGATTCTACAGAGGTAAAAGAGGGGCAAATTATTTCAGCTAAAAAATGGCGTGATGAAAACTCAATTCTGAAAAGAAGAGACCTTAGACCAATTGAAGTAAGAGATACTCAACCTGCTACAGGAAAACCAATTCTGCAAGGTATCACAAGAGCTTCTCTACAAACAAGAAGCTTTATCTCAGCTGCATCCTTCCAGGAAACAACTAAAGTATTAACCGATGCCGCTATTAATGCTAAAACTGATACCCTGCAAGGGATGAAAGAAAATGTTATTGTAGGACACTTAATTCCTGCGGGAACCGGTTTGGCAGAGTACCAAAATATTTTGGTTGGCTCAAAAGAAGAGTATGAAATATTAATGGCATCAAAAAAATAATAAAAATGGAAGAACAAAAAATTGATATTCATTTAACTGAAGAGGTAGCTCAAGGAGTTTATGCTAATGTGGCAATCATCACACACTCTCATGCCGAGTTTATTTTGGACTTCGTATCTATGATGCCGGGTCTCCCTAAGGGAACCGTAAGGTCGAGAGTCATCATGACACCTCAAAATGCAAAAAGACTCATGGCTGCTTTAAATGAAAATATTCAAAAATTTGAACAAAATCACGGAAAAATCAATGAGAATACCCGTGAAGTATTACCTGTATTCGGCAGTTCCGGAGGAAAAGCATAATACAGAGTATTGAAATTAAAAGGGCTCCCATAAATTGAGAGCCCTTTTTTCATACCTTTTAATTTATAAGTTATCTATGATTTAAATTTTATATCTTTGCAGATTAAATCTGTAGGGAATGAAATCTGTGTTTAAAATTGTTTTGTTGACTTTGCTCACTTTGTTTACTGTGCAGATAACTCAGGCACAAGTGAAAAGAAGTGTTAGGAAATTATGCGATAAAGCAGTAGAACAAATTGAAAAAAGAGAGTTTGAAAAAGCGATTCAAACTTTGAATAAAGCGATTAAGAAAGATTCAACCTTCCCGGAACTCTATATCAGACTAGGTGATGTATATAATTTTACCTTGGAATCTGAAAAATCAGCATTGGCGTACCATAAAGCAATTGCATTACTAGAAAAACCGGACCCCATTTTGTATATGTTCGCTGCCGATGAAGAACTGAAATCAGGGCAATATAAAGAAGCTTTGAGAGATTATCAGATTTTTATGCAGCAGTCTAAAAATAAAACTTTGTTGGAAGAGGTAGAAAAGAAAGTCAAACAGTGTGAATTTGGAGTTCAAGCTGTAAAAAATCCGGTCAATTTGACCCCTGTTAATATGGGAGGTGGAGTGAATTCTGAATGGGATGAGTATTTGGCTACCCTGACAGCTGATGAACAGGAACTCATCTTTACGGTCAAAAGACCTAGAGATGAAAAAACTATCTGCGCATTCTGTATTACAGAAGAAGATTTTTATTTTAGTTTGTTTGAAGATTCTGTTTGGAAACCAAGAAAACCACTGGGACCTCCCGTGAACTCTTCTTATAACGAAGGTGCACAAACCATCTCCCCAGATGGAAAATATCTCTTTTTTACATTGTGTAATGCGGAAAGTGGTTATGGAAGTTGCGACCTCTATTGGTCAAAAAGGGTAGGGGGGAAATGGTCCAGACCACGAAACTTTGGTGCACCTGTGAATACACCTGCCTGGGAATCACAGCCTTCTATAGCACCGGATGGAAAAACAATCTATTTTGTGTCTAATAGAGAAGGGTCTATCGGAGGTACTGATATTTGGAAGACCGAGATGCTGGAGGAGGGACTTTTTTCAATTCCGGTTAATTTAGGACCCGTTATCAATACGGAATCGGAGGAGACAGCCCCATTTATTCACCCGGATGGAACAACACTCTATTTTGTATCCGATGGACATATTGGCATGGGAGGTAGAGACCTCTTTTTCTCTACACTGCTTGCAGATGGGTCATGGAGTACTCCTCTCAATATGGGTTACCCTATCAATACACATGCCGATGAATTGAGCATTTTTATTAATGCATCGGGAACCAGGGCTTATTATGCTTCAGATAAAGAAGGAGGATTTGGGGGGATGGATATCTATCACTTTGAGCTGGATCATCACTTACGACCCACGCCTGTTACCTATATGAAAGGACAAATTAAGGATGCCGACACTAGAGAACCGATTGAAGCGGATATCGAAATGATTGACTTGGATCAAAATAAAGTAATCACCTCTACTCGCTCCGATCCTTTTACAGGTGAGTTTTTGGCATGTATCAGAACAGGAACCAATGTGATGCTCAATATTATGCATCCTTACTACCTTTTCTATTCGGAAAACTTTTATCTAAAAAAAATAGCATCGGAACTGGAACCGGTGCTGAAAGATATTTATCTCCAAAAACCGGAAAAAGGGAACAGCTTGGTGTTGGATAATATTTTCTTTGAATTTGATGAAAGTACATTGAAACCTGAATCATTTGTAGAATTAGATTATTTAGTTAATTTTTTACAAAAAAATAGTAAAATCAGAATAGAAATTAGTGGACATACTGATAATCAAGGAGATGATGAATACAATATGAAGCTTTCCGTAGATAGAGCTAAGTCGGTTTTTGATTATATTGTCTCTAAAGGAATTGATCCATCAAGAGTAGAGTATCGTGGATATGGGGAATCCAAACCGATTGCTTCCAATGAAACTGAAGAGGGTAGGGCTATGAATAGAAGAACTGAAATGATGATAATAGATAATAAATAATATGGAATTACTCAGTGTTCCCATTGAGGGGCTTGTACTTTTTAAACCACGTCTTTTTTTTGATGACAGAGGTTATTTTTTTGAATCATACCAACAGTTGAAATTGGAACAGTTTGGAATCAAACATCCTTTTGTTCAGGATAATCAATCTCGTTCTAAAAAAGGGGTGGTTCGTGGGTTGCATTTTCAAAAGCCTCCCTACGCGCAAGCCAAATTAGTTCGTGTTGTACACGGAGAAATTTTAGATGTGGCAGTCGATTTAAGAAAAGAATCACCCACTTATGGAACCTGTTTTGCAGTTCACCTATCTGCTGAAAATCTCTTGCAGTTTTATATTCCTGAAGGATTTGCTCACGGGTTTTCCGCTTTAGCCGAAGATACTATTGTTCAATATAAATGCTCTTCTTTTTATAATAAGGAAGCTGAAGGAACAATCATATATAACGATCCAACTTTAAATATTGACTGGAAAGTGGATTCTCCGATTGTTACTTTAAAAGACCTGGAAGGAGAGCAATTTAATAATTTTAAAACTCCTTTTTAACTATGACTACACTCGTTATTTTTGACCTGGATGGTACGCTATTGGATACATTAAAGGATCTCCAGATTTGTACAAATCATATTCTAAAACAACATGGATATCCGGAACATCCAATGGAAGATTATAAATATTTTGTAGGAAATGGGATTCCTAAGCTGATCTCCCGGGCTCTGCCCGATTCCGTAGAACCGGAAAAAGAACAACAGGTTTTGAAAGATTTTCTGGAATATTATGAGCTTCACAAAGAGGACTATACACAACCCTATCCCGGAATTGTAGCACTTTTGGAATATTTACAAGAACATCAGATTGCTGTTGCGGTAGCTTCTAATAAAATTCAATCTGCTATAGCTCCATTGATGGAAACCTATTTCCCTCAGATTCGGTTTCAGGCAGCTCTCGGAAGCAGAAAGGGGGTTCCCAATAAACCAGATCCAAAAATAGTTGAAGATATATTATCTGTTTCCCCCCATGATAAAAAGAATGTAATCTATGTGGGAGATACCTCTGTTGATATGCAAACAGCTAAAAATGCCGGATTGACTGCCGTAGGTGCTTTGTGGGGTTTTAGAACCCGTGAAGAATTGGAACAGTCGGGTGCAGATCATATTATTGAAACACCTGACCAATTGATTCATTTACTTTGATCGAACAACGACCTGAAATGTAGTCCTGTCCTTCTGTTCAACAAATATTTTTCTCTTTCCGAACACTTCATCAAAAGTGTTCTCTTCGTAATGGCGCAGTGTAATTAATTCCACTTTCTCATTGTACTTTATCCTGTACTTTTTAGAAAGTGTCCTAATCATTTTTCTGGTTTTACTCTTTTGATTATTGATACAAATAGAAAAACTTAAAGCAGAGTTTTGCATTAAATTGATCTTTACATGATATTGTGAAAGAGTTTGAAAAATTCCCGATAAATGGTTTACGGCTATGAAAGAGAAATCTTTGGGGTAAAAAGAGATTAATACCTGATCTTCTTTAACAATATAGCAGGGCACATATTTTTCAGGGATTACATCAGCAATTAAAGTTCCCGGTTCTTCGGGACTTAAAAAAGGTTTCACATACAGCGGAATCTGCTTATTCTGAAGTGGTTTGATTGTTTTAGGGTGAATCACCGTAGCTCCATAATAAGCCAACTCAATCGCCTCTTCGTAGGGTAGTTGATCAATTTTTACTACATTATCAAATCTTTTTGGATCTGCATTCAATAATCCGGGTACATCTTTCCAAATAGTAACCTCTTCAGCATTTAAAACGTAAGCAAATATAGCTGCTGAATAGTCGGATCCCTCTCTTCCTAAAGTAGTTGTACTTTTTTCAAAAGTCCCTCCAATAAATCCTTGTGTTATTTTGAGTGGTTCACTATAGGTTTGATAGGCTTCTAAAATTAAATTTTCAGTGGTTTCCCAATCTACCTGACCTTCACGAAAACGGTTGTCAGTACGAATCAAATGAGCAGCATTCAACAGGCGATTATGTATTCCTTCCCGGTTAAGAAACAGGGAGACAATGGTTGTGGAAAGATATTCTCCAAATGGAACAATTCTATCATATTCATAATCATAATGTTCAGAGGGTTTTTCTGTTAAAATAGCCTTTAACTGTTCCAATAACGGATCTATATGATCCGAAATATCAGATTGTGGAATATTTAATTCATGAATAATATCAAGGTGATATTGAGTTAATTGATTGAGAAGTATCGGGAGTTCATCGCTATGTTGAAGCCAGGCATCAAGGATTTTTTCCATTGAATTGGTTGTCTTTCCCATTGCGGAAATAACTACAGTAATGGGCTCATTTCCAAAAAGGAGAAGGATCTTTTTTAAATTCTTGACCCCGGAACTATCTTTAACGGAAGCTCCCCCAAATTTAAAAACTTTCATTACTATTCAGAGTATATGACTGCTAAAACTGTTTTCCCAACTTTGTCTAAACTGTTTTTGTCAATATGAGCAATATTATCCATCAATGTATGCCAGGTGGGATTAAATCCTGTACCTGTATAAATGTCCTGATGAACAATATTGACTGTGGGGATTTTAGCAATTCGGTTAATATATAAATGATCATCTATAATCGGATTTCCCGGTTGATTGATAAAAAGGTCACTAAATCCCAATTGGTGAGCAGTTCCCCATATTTTAGATACAATCGATTGAGCATAATGGGAGGAGTAACCTTCATGATAAAATTGTGCATCAGAAGCTCCAACCATATCTAACAAAATCCCATATTCTGCCCGATATGAGTCCAAATGGGGGGATTGAGCCCAATATTGAGACCCAAGACACCACCAATCCCCATTAAGATCGCTACCTGTAGGAGGACCCCAATCTTCAGCATCAAAAAAGATAATATCAACACCTATATTGGGGTTTTTAATGGCGAGTTGTCTGGCAATCTCCAGTAAAACACCAACACCACTGGCTCCGTCGTTGGCTCCATCTATAGGTTTATCATGGTTAGCAGGATCCGGGTCATGGTCAGCGTAGGGTCTGGAATCCCAGTGTGCAGCTAAAAAGATTCTTTTTTCATGTTTCGGATTAAAACTCCCAATCATATTTTTAGCCCGAAGCTTAACCCCATTGTAAGTTGTCGTACTATATTCTTGAACATAAACAGTGTCACAATAGAGTTTTAAAGTTTGAGTTAAATAATCGGCACATTGAGCATGCGCTTCACTATTGGGGACACGGGGTCCAAAATCAACCTGGACTTGAACAAAATGGAAAGCGGAGTCCGCATTAAAATCGGGCAGTACAACCTCAACTTCCGATGTAACATTATCTTTTTTTTCCTTTTTATCTCCACACGAAAACAAGATCAAAGCAACAACTCCAAGTAGAGCCCAATATTTATTCATATATTTCGATTTATTTATAGTACAGTGATAGTTCCTTTTTTCATTCTTTCAATTCCTTTATCGTCAGTATAGAACAGAATATATTGATAAGTAACATTAATCGGGGTCTTGCCACCAACTTCACCACACCATTTAAAGTTTTTGTCTGTAGTATAATAAACTGTTTCACCAAAACGATTGTGTACAGAAAAGTTTATACTGCTAATTAAGTTAGCAGAGTGAATTTCAATACAATCATTGATCCCATTATTGTCTGAAGGGGTGATAGCTGAAGGGATATATACGGGTGGATCACATGCCAGAATTTTAACAGAGTGAGATGCAGTACATCCATTATCATCCGTAATGGTAACACTGTATGTGCCATGCTTGGTAACTATGATATGATCACTGGTTTCTTCTGTGTTCCAAAAGTATTCCGGATTAGTTATATTGGAAATAGCCGTGAGTGTAGCAGTAAACTCTTCACAAAAATCCCCCGTTTGCTCAATTCTGACATGCGGTTTTTCAATAGTCAAGGTGACATTGATAATACTATCACAACCATTCCATGCCGCTCCCGGGAAAGTTACCTGATATGTTCCCTCAGCATGCCAGATGTATTGATCGTTAGGTCCCATGAGCGGATCTACAAAACTATAGGGAAGCTTCTCTTCACAGGTTGAAACCGCCATCTCCGAAGTACCAATTTCGCTGGGTCCAATTGTAATGGTATAGGTGGTATCAACATTACAGATACTGTCTGCGTCCCAAATTCTAAGATTTACGGTATAAGTGCCAATGTCAACGTAATAGTGAGTCGGATTAATTGCAGTAGAGGTGTTGTTATCACCGAAATCCCAGAGTACATATTGAATAGGCTGTGCCACATTTCCCCCATTGTTAATTTTGAAAATCTCGCTGGTGTTAGTAAATTGAACTTTATTATCACATTCATCAAAAACTTGTTCCCATTCAAAATTGGGGAAGAGGTCGTAGTAGTTTACTGTAGCATCGAAAACGAATGGAGCTCCTGTTTGGGAGTTCATTTCACAACGGAACTCGGTTTCACTTGTGTTTCGTATTCTGGTGAGGGTAGAGAATCCATCAGCAGTGGGTACATGCACATTGTTAACATACCATACGTAGTTTTCAAATCCACTAGGAGCTTTCAAAACTATATTATCATCACCGCATGCCTGCACATCAATAGTTCCATTCAGTCCATATCCGGTAAAGTAAGCATAGGTGTAGTGTGCTTGATAAACACATTCCGATGCAATAACACGAAGTCTGACAGTTTGTCCGATATAGTCTCGTAAATCAAATGCTAAACGCACCCAGTCAGCCCAAAAGTTATCAATATTCATTGACGCAGCGGGACAGATGTATTGAACGTCAAGAGATTGACGACAAGGGTGAATCGCAGGGTACTGGCTTGTTTCCGGAATAATATAAAAAGTACTATGCTCATAATCACCCGTTACATAGTTTCCATTGGCATCAGTCATCTCAACTCTGAACAGCGCATTTTCAGACATATCGTGGTGGGGAACAGATTGAGTAACAAAAGAAAACCAAAAAACAAGTACATTTTGTGATTCCGTAGGGATAAAATAGTAGGTTGCTACAGCATTGGCACAGGGATAAGATCCCGGATTGTTATCATTTAACTTCATTACCCTGGGAACTCCATAATTCAATGTATCCCAGTCTTGTATATTAGGAAATGTACTTAAATATGCACCAGGGGCACCTGCAATACAAGCTAATGGATCAATGGCTGGTGTTGTAATGATTAAGTGTGAACTGGGAGATACAAATCCTGGATTTTGTGATCCAAGATTGAGTGGCACACAAGATGTTGTAGATCTTTGCAGTCCGGAAGTTCCATATGAAAGTTGACAGTAAGTACTTGTGTTTAACTCTTGTAATGTTGCCGGAACCAAAACAGGGATTCCTTGATAAGGAACAATCCCGGGGGGTACTTGAGCTGAAACCGGGTTAAAGAAATTGACAACAATCAATAAAGAAAAAATAGTTACTGATTTAATGATTTGCCAAATGTTGCGATTTTCCATGGTTCTAATTATTTGTGTACAAAAATACGTTTTTTTATTGATATAATTCATCAGTATAGACGATATTTTGGGCCTTAACGTTGCCCGGAAAATTGATTTCGGATTTTGAATTTCGGATTTTGAATTTCGGATTTTGAATTTAAAATTCTGATAATCAGTATATTATATTTTAGAAAAATATAAATTTTTCGTAATTCGTAATTGAATTTATGTCCGCTTTCTTTGAGTAGATACTACTAATTTGAGGTCAGATCTATGTAATTGGAAATCATTAAGGATGAAGGATTGATTTGCTCTCCCTTGATTTGAAAAAGAACAGCTCCATTGCGATTGATACTTGCCGGCAAATCGGAAAGAGAGGAGTATTGATCAGCAAAAATAACACCATGATGTTGAATTTGATCCAATTTTTTAGCTTCAATTGAATAGCTAAATTGCTTGTATGGGGATAGATAGCCTACTTTGATACTGTCGACCCTGTTTTGATTGAAGTCAGCATGTAAGTTTTGTCCGGATAAAAATGCTACAATCAGGCAAGCATCACCCGTTTTATGAGCTTGGAAGAAATGACAAATAGCAACAGTTCCCTGATTCAATTTATGTAATTCATAAAATGTGTCATAATCATTATACTGATCAATCAAAACTCCATTTTTACGTTGAATATATGCATCGAAAGGGGAACTTTGTAAAGTAACCCGTTTGCAAAAATGGGAACCGGTATCATGCAGCTTCTCTACATAAATAGGAATTCCATTGGGAATCTGATCTTTAGTAAACAGGGCATCAATCAGCTTAAATCGGACTTGTGAAACGCGCATATCATCCGTAACCCGCTCATTGGTAAACTGAGCAAAAAGAGTGCTGATTACCAAAAAAATATAAATAATAAGTTGGATGCTTTTCTTTGCATTTGTATTCTTTATATGTTGATCCACAATGAGATACAATACAATAAGAGCCACTAAAACGGCGAAAAAGCTGAAAGAAGTAGTGATGTAGGTTTTAGGCTGTAAAAGGATATATTTTTCAGAAACAGAGATCAAAAGATGAGGTAATACAATAAAAAGAAGTGCAATCAGAAAGTATTGAATCAACTTTTTGATTTCATATCTGGGAGTTTCCAAACCATGAATCAAGTAAATTACAAGCGCAACTAATGCCCCTTTAATATACGCTACAGCAGGGATATTTTTAAAAATAATCGCTAAATAGCTATTTCCGGCAGTTTCACTCAAAGCGTAGTCAATAAAGAACTTTTTATACTCAAAAAAAGGTGCTAACGGCAAACTGTTACTACTCAATCTCCACAACGTTTCTCCCATTTCAGCCCAATTCAAAGCATTGCTGATTTGGTTCCCGTCATATCCTCTTTCCTGCGAGAAATAATATGCGGCATATACAACCAAATAGAGAATTCCCACAATCAGATAGGGTGCCCATGATTTTATAAATTGTTTTCTTTTTTCTTTTTGATTTAAAAAAATAGGGGGGAAGCGAAAGCATAGCAGCACCAAAAAGAGTAGCTGGTAAATCAGAAATACCTCATAGAAAAGGGTTGCCATACCCAAAAAAAGTGCAGACCCAATAAGATGTTTATAACTGCCCGATTCTGTATAGCGGTAATAAAAGTGAAAACTGATAAACAGTAGCGATAAAGAAAGGGTGAAATAGAGCGGATAAGCGGTAATAGCAGAATGTTTGGCAAAAAAGATTAAAAAGATATTCGCAAAAAGAACACTCCAATAAGTGATGGTTTTACTTTTTGTGACCCGTTTTATCAGCGAAAAGAAAAGACAAAAAGTTAAAATAATGGGACCAATAAAGAAAAACAGATAGTAAATCCTAGAGTCAACCAGGTAGGGAATACTGTAAATCCATTTCACCAGATAGAAATAGAATCTACCGGTACCCTGGGCATATAATTGTGCATCAGCAAACCATCTTGATGGAGAAGCTGTGATGAAATACTCTAAATCGTCACCCGTGACAAAGCCGATCCTTAGCAGTGGATACAACGTAATACAACTCAATAGCAAAAGAAGCCATTGTATCACACGATCCCGATCAAAGTGGAGACTCATATAGCTACTCCTTGTCATTCTCATCTTGAAATCCTTTTGTTTCTTCAATTAAATAGTGGGGTCTTCCTTTGGCTTCATCAAAAAGATGTCCGATATATTCTCCAATAATACCTATAACAATAAAGTTGATACAGAATAAAGCACTAATCAAAATTACCAGTGTTGTGTAGCCACTTACCGGTTTGTCAATAAACCACATGATTAAAGAATAGATGGCGACAATAAAACTCAATAATCCTGAAATTAACCCACTCCATAAACCTAACTTGAGAGGTGCTTTGGATAAGGTAGATATGGCTGAAAAAGAGAGAGAAAGAAGTTTGAAAAAAGAGTATTTACTCTTTCCGGCTACTCTTTTAGGGGCACTGAAAGGAATCGCAGTTCTTTGATAGCCAATAATTTGTATAAACCCACGAATAAAACGGGTTCTTTCTCTATAATGATTTTTAAGGATATGAACCACTTTTCTGGAAATCAGAAAAAAATCGGAAGCATTAGGCTCCAGTTGGGCACGCATGATCTTGTTTGTGATGGAATAGAAAAATCGGGAAGTGATACTGCGGAACCAACCTCCATCATTCCGATCAGTACGAACCATATTGATGATCTCAAACCCTTCCAGGTACTTTTTCCACATGGCATGAATGCAGGTCGGAGGATGTTGTAAATCAGCATCCATACAGATGGCTGCATCACCGTTACAATGATCAATTCCCGCCAACATAGCTGCTTCATGTCCAAAATTTCGTGAGAAGGAGATGATGCGAACTCTTGAATCCCGCTCCCGCAATTGATGTAAAACAGCTAAACTATTGTCGCTGCTGCCATCATTAACGAATAAGATCTCCGCATCAACAGGAAAAGTTTTTAACTCTTGTTCCAACTGTGTGTAAAAAGGGAGCAAGGAGTCCTCTTCGTTGTAAACAGAAACAATAATGGATAATTTTTGCATATTGGTTTATTGAAGTTCATAATATAATATCCAGCGAGCATCAGCACGTAGTGCTTTACGATATGGTATTCTTTGCTCATCTGCCTTTTGTTTGATCATCTTAACAGAGGATTGATCCCTTTGTAGCTCTCTCATGATCTGTCTAACCCAAGCATTTTCATAGTGCGAAGGTATTTGGCCCAGTTTGAGCAGAGGGACTCCATGAATGATTTGATTGCTGATGGATATCGATTGAGGTATGATTTGGCACCCCCCTAATTTTATTATTCCAGAAGAAGGTTTATTTAAAAAAAGAAGATTCGCATGGTGAAAATTGCCGTAGTGGGGAATTGGATTCTGATTGATAAACAGTTCACAAATTGAATCGGTTGCGACTTGAATGGAGAATTTTTTGTAGGCTGAAAGATAACTTACAATAAGTGAATCACAGCGGTTATTTTCAAACTGTTCTTGAAGTTGTGTCCCCAATAATGGCACAATTAAGATTTGGGAATCTCCCATTTTGCTGTTCTGAGAATGATACATCAGGTACACTAAACGCTCCTGATCTTTGAATTTATTATAAAACTCATCATAATAAGGATATGTCTTAATGTCCAACCCGCACACTTCTTTTGCAAAGCCCTCAAATAGTTCAAATTGCCGGGTAATGGGGAGTGTAAAATAGGAGCCCGTGTGATGCAATTGTTCTGTGTAAACGGGTGACCCATATTGAATAAACTCGGGATTAAATACAATTTTTAAATGCGTTAATCGTTGCTCTCCAACAGCTAAATCATGCGTTATCCGTTCATTTACAAACTGAATGCTCAATGTGGAGATGAAGATAAACAGGGTGAGGAAACCCAGTACTAATCGGTTTCTCCATTTTTTAACTGCTCCCCATTGCAAAAGAAAAGCAATCATGGCAAAAAGGAAGAGAATCATCGCAAAAAATGCAAAAAAGGTAGTTACATAGGTAGTTTGAATATGATTTGAATACTTTTCAGACAGAGCTAATGGGAGGTGAGGTGCAATAATGAAAAACAGTGCAATGAGAGCAACCACTAGCAGACGTTTTTTATCCATATTCACCGGATTTTTTCGAGTGAGGATTAAAAATAGAGCGGTTGCGATGATGGCCTTAACGTAAGCTACCATACTTGCTTCAGTGAAGAGTACTTGATACAGGTGAAATGATTGGTTATATTGAGTCGATGATTCTGTAATAAAGAAATGATAATCACAAAGGGTGGAGAATGGGAAAGTATACAGCGTCATGGTTCCCAGAGCCTTAAGGAAAAGAGAGAAATTAAACTGGGATGCCAGGGTATTTCCTCCGTATTGAGAAGGTGTTGATTTAAAAAAGAGGTAATAAGTAGTTAAATAGAGTATCCCAAAAAAGACAAATGGAACGAGTTCTTTGTATAAAAGTACTCTCTTTTTCTTTTCTTTCAGTGAACTCCAAGAGTAGCGACAGATGATAAAGATGAAAATTAAGAGGTAGTAAATCAGGTAGCTTTCGTAAAAAAGAGTAGCTATTCCAAACAAAAGTGCTGCTATCAGCAGGAGATAGTAGCGCCCCCCACTAGTATAGGAGTATATTAAATGAAATGATCCTAAGATTAAGGAAATAGAAAATGAGAAGTAAAAGGGATAGGCTGTCGTTGCAGAGTGTCCTCCCGAAATTTGATAGAATATAGTAATAAATAGCGCTGTTAGAAGTGTAGCAAACCGGTTCTTAAATATACGGTGAATTAATGTGATAAAAAGAATAAAAGAGGCAATAATAGGAAGAATCAACATGGTTTGAAAATAGAGATGACTGTCAAAAATATAGGGAATTTTATAAATCCATTGAGTTAGGATAAAATTGAATCTTCCCTGAATTTGAGCTGTCGAAATGGAGTCTCCTATGATGTTATCCCAAGACCAGATCATATATGCAAAGTCATCACCGGTTGTGATACCCACCCGATTCAGAGGATATAATGCAATGATACCTAATAGTGCTATGACTCCCCAAAAAAGTAGCCGTTCCTCCTTTTTCATCTTTTTTTTTGCAAAAGTACACTAATTTATGAAATATAATAGTACTTTTGAAGTTATTGATATAAAAGGAAATCGATTCTTTGAGACAGTTTCTAATATTTTTTATATTTTTTTTCTCCTGGTTTTGGAATCTACAAGCACAAGAGGGTGTGATTCCCAGGTATAAACAGGTTTTTGCCGATCGGGATACTGTTTTTCTGGATAGTTTGTCTATATTGCCCGGGTCACTAGTTATTGAGGGGGTTTCACCCTCTCAGTACAGTGTGGATTGTATTCACGGATACCTCTTTCTACATGATACAACTTTGTATGGAAAAACCTTGAACTGTCATTATAAACTATTTCATAAGAGTTTTGCTCATCGTGTTTATAATAAACCGATATCACTAATTCAGGAAAAGGGAAAGTTTTATAAGCCTGAGGAGTTGAACTTACCTGCCTCTTTTTTGCTTGATTATAGTTCAGAGTCCCAACTGGAGAGATCCGGGAGTATTACGAGAGGGGTAACCGTTGGGAATAATCAGGATTTTGTGTTAAACTCTTCGTTAAACTTACAAGTATCCGGTTACTTGGCGCCAGATGTGGAGTTGAGGGCAAATATTACCGATAGAACACTCCCCATTCAACCGGAAGGGAACACAAGAACAATTCAAGAGTTTGATAAGATCTTTATTACATTGGATATTAAAAAGAAGTTGAAAGTTAAAGGGGGAGATATTGATATTGTTTCGCCGGAAAGCTATTTTTTGAAAATTGGGAAAAAGAACCTGGGATTGGAAATTGAAGCTCTGTTTTCGCTCAACAATAAGGGAACTGTAAAGACCAGAACGGGAGCGGGAATCTCCAAAGGGAAATATTACAAACAGAGAATAGTCCCTCAAAATGGAAGACAAGGTCCCTATAAACTGACCGGTAATGTGGGAGAGGGAACCATCACAGTGCTGTACGGGTCGGAAAGAGTGTATATTGACAATAGGTTGTTAACGAGAGGAAAAGATGAGGATTATGTAATTGATTATAATTTGGGGGAGATTATTTTCACCCCTAAAATATTAATTACTGGGGAAAAAGAAATCCACGTTGAATATGAATATTCTGACTTAGCCTATTCTCGCTATACATTGCACACTTTTAATGAGATTGGTCTCGGAGAGAAGGATCAATTTAAAGTTACTTTCAACTTTTTTCAGGAGGAGGATATGAAAAATAATTCCATCCAACCTCAGTTGACCGACAGCATGAAACTGATGATGAGTCAACTCTATAATGAAACAACACTGTTGTATCCCGGTGCTGTGTTGTCAAACTATTTTCCTGGAGAACCCCTTTATATTCAAGTAGATACAGTGGTTGATGGAACAACCTACACCATCTATCAGCAAAGTACAAATTCCGATGAGGTACTTTACCGGCTTAATTTTTCTTATCTCGGAGTGGGCAAAGGGAACTATAAATTGAATGTTGCTGCAACCAATGGGAGGGCTTTTNTGTGGGTTCCCCCCATGAATGGAATTCCACAAGGAGAATATGAACCGGTGATTCAGCTTCAAACGCCTCAACGATATCAGATCGGGACTTTAGGAGTACAATATAAAGGACTTAAACATTTTACAATTTCTTCAGAGTTTGTCTTTTCCAATCTGAATCAGAATCTGTTTTCAAATCGGGATTCCAATTCTCAAATCGGTATTGCTTACCATTTATTATTGCAATATAAAGATGAACTCTTTAAGCACAAAGAGGAGTCGAAAAGATGGATATTCAATAGCTTGCTCGGTTATGAAGTCAGAAGTGCACGTTTTTTACTTCTGGAGGAGAATCGTGATATTGAATTTAATAAGAATTACAATATTGATGATCAGACTACACGAAACAAAGCTTCTCAGATGGGAACCCTTGATCTTTCTTTATCCAATAAAAGAAATGGATCAATGCAATGGAAGTCGGAACTGTTTCAAGTTCAAAAACAACTTTTGGCATCGCGCAACGGGTTGAATACCAATCTGAAATGGAATCGACTTCGTTTGACTTCTCAGACTTCTCACCTCCTCAATCATGACCTCTTGATTCATAGCAATTTTTTCAGAACACAGACTCAACTATCGATGGTGAATAGAAAAACAGAATTGGGAATCTATGATCGTACAGAATTGAATCGTTTGACAGATCAGAAACAGGATACATTGGTAGGCAATAGCTACAGATATAATGAATTAGCACTTTTTTTCAAAAATAATGATACTTTGCAGTTTAAATATTTGCTACAGGTCAAAAATATTTTTGCTCATCGTGCGGTTCAAAACAAGTTTCTTAAAGAAAAAGAGGGTTATGAGTTTCAAACAGCTGCTGAGTATGCTCCTACCATAAAACAATCGATTAAAACCACTCTAACCTATAGAAATGAGCAGTTATTCGATTCTTTACAACAATCTTTTTTCGAGAATTTATTTGTTGGGGGCATTAATTATCTGGGTCGGTTTTTGAACAATGGCGTAATTTATCAAGCTAACTATGAGGCAGGGAGTGGTATGGAACAGAAGAAAATTTTTTCCTATTTGAAAGTGGCACCCGGTCAGGGAACGCATATCTGGAATGACTACAATAATAATGGGGTAGAGGAACTGGATGAGTTTGAAGTAGCAGTATTTCAAAATGAAGCAGATTACATTAGAATATGGATTCCCTCTCATGATTATTACAATACATATAATACGGAACTAACTCAGATGTTGCAAATCAGACCGAAGCAAATCTGGAGGAACCCAAAGAATCGATTTGTAAAAATAGTCACTCTCTTTTCAAATCATACTACCTTTAAAATTGGTCAAAAAACGCAAACTGACTCTTTTTTCTCAGCATTGAACCCTTTTAGCTTCTTAAAAGATGATGCCGATGTAGAAAATTGCGATTTTAACTTGAATAATCGTTTTCTGTTTCAATCCCCGTCACAAAAGTGGATTGGAGATTACATTTACAAACAACTGTACAATAAAAACAACTATTATTACGGTACTGAAACTGTTAATTTAAAGATGCATGAATGGAGTATCAGGTATAAAGTGACTCGATTTCTGATCTTAAAATCCGGTTAT
>JGI24710J26742_10000721_pt1 | contig 31011 bp, 29 predicted proteins | sample BioPla2DNA2_FD_26742 | JGI IMG/M metagenome (IMG submission 26742)
ATTGGTGGAACGCAAAGCAAGTTAAGAACTACGAGAATGGCGAATCGGTAATTGAACTAATCGAAAGGGTATATAACTTTATAGATGAAATTAAAGATACCTACCCTCTGGAAACTATAATCGTAGTATCTCATGGCGGAGTTTATAAATGTATCATGGCTTATGTTAATGGGATACCAGAAGATGGTAATATAAATATATTTGATATTGATAATTGTGGCATTATAGAATTTGATTTATAAAATTAACAATCCTTTGGGTTGTTTTTTTGGGTCACTTTACAAATTGTTGTAAAATCTTCAGAGACGACAGTTCTCACTTAGTAAACCTGTATTATTCTTATATTAGAAGGATAAAAGAGTAAGAAAATCTATAAAGTCATATAATATACTAGGCACTAATAAATTAGTGCTTTTTTAAACAATTTCATAGTTGTTATTATTGTAATAAATATTGTAATAGTTTATAATTATAGAGACGCGGAGGTAAAAAAAATGAACGATAAATTTAGTTATAAAAAATATTTAAATTTAACAAAGGGACTTACTATATCTACTTTATCTTTATTTATATTAAGTTCATTTTTTCTTATATTTAATATATTAAGATTAAATAATATTGAAAACCTTATTAGATTCCTTGTTGTTATCTTTATTATTATTTTAATTGCTTTAGGTATCTTTTTTACTATTAAAATAATAAAAAAGGAACACCTGAATCGTTCCATTGTTTTTGCTATTATAGCCTTACTTTTAACAACTGTTTTTGGTATTGGTGGTTTTTATATTAATAAGGCTTATAATTCAATTAATAAACTTAATAAAAATGAGGTTACTTACGGTACTAGTCTGGTTGTACTATCTAATTCAAATGTTACAATTGATAATTTAAAAAATAAAAAAATAGGCATTATAAAAGATACTCAAAGTATCGAAGGATATATTATAAGTCAAGAGATAATTGAGGAGAAGAACATTGATAAAAATACCTTTGTAGAATATGATGATTTTATTATGATGGTAAATGATTTATATGATGGGAATGTAGATGCTATTTTTATATCACATCAATATACTTCAATGTATAGTTCGATTGAACATTTTGCAAACATAGGTGATGAAACAAAAGTCCTTTTCACTAAAAAGAAAAAGATGGAAAAGAAAGAAGAACTTAATAGTAATACAACTGCTAATGTTACCGAGCCTTTTACGATGCTTATTATGGGGGTTCAATCTCCAGATGATGACTTAGAAGCTTTACCTACCTCTTTTAANGCTGATACTTTAATTCTTCTAACATTTAACCCTAAAACCTTAAATGCAACAATAGTAAGTATTCCAAGAGATACTTTTGTACCAATAATGTGTATGAGAAATCAAATACAAAATAAAATAACACATTCTGGTTGGAGCGGAGAATCTTGTGTAATCAAAACCGTTGAAAACTTTACTGGTCTTGATATTAATTACTATGTAAAAGTTAATTTTATGGGGGTTGTAAAATTAGTTGATGCCGTTGATGGAATCCAAGTAGATGTACCATATAGTTTTTGTGAACAAAATAGTAAGCGAAGTTGGGGTAGTGCAACAGTATTTGTAGAAAAAGGATTACACACATTAAATGGAGAGCAGGCCCTAGCGCTTTCTAGAAATAGGCATAAAGCCAAAGATGGAAGTTCAGTTGGAGCAACAATGTCTAAATATTGTCCTACATATACTGAAGGAGCTAGAAACGATATTGTTCGTGGTAAAAATCAGCAATTAGTAATAAATGCTCTAGCTAATAAAATCAAAGATGTTCGTGACATTAATAAACTTTATCAAATATTAGACTTACTAGAAAAAAATATGGATACAAATTTGACTACTAATCAAATACTATCTTTCTATAATATCGGTAAAGACATTTTAGCTAAATCCAAAACAGATGGTGATGTTTTGATGTTTCAAAAGTTACAACTAAAAACATATGGACAATATATATATGATGAGAGAGCTAGAATTGAATTATCTAATCAGATATATTATAAAGGTAGTTTAAATGAGATAGTAGATGCAATGAAGATCAATCTTGGCCTTAAGGAACCAAAAATCATTAAAGACTTTTCTTTTTCAATTAATAAACCGTATGTTGAAACCACAATTGGTAATGGTTATTATAATGAAAGTGGTATACCACTAGTACCTGATTTTACAACATATACTAAAGAAAAAGCTATTAGTTGGGGAAATAGTAAAGGAATTGCAATAAACTTTGAGACTGTTGAGTCAAGTAATTCAAATTATAAAGAGGGACAAATAACATACCAAAGTATACCGAAAAATTCATTGCTGTCTTTGGTAAATAAGACAAAAGGTATTACTTTAAACNTTATAAAGAAAAAGGCCGTGGAAACCACTAAAATAGACTGTACGAAAGAAGAAAATAAAGAAGAAGAATTATGTCTAATACCTGACTTTACTAACCAAACAATAAACGAATTAAATGCTTGGAAGAAAAACATTATATTCTCTCCTTTTGTAATCACCACAAAAGATATTAAAACTAATGTTCAAGCAGATAATAATAAAATAACTTTTCAAACTAAAGATTTAATTGGTAAATATATTTATGATGTAATTGATAGAACTATGAGTATCGAATATTATAAATATGAAAAAGAAGAAGACTTTACGCCGATTCCAGAACTAGAAGAACCAAATGAATAATATGTATTAATCATAATAAAAAAAGATCTATGTTAAGATCTTTTTTTTGTTTTAATTCTTTGTGTTGCTTCAAGTAAATCATCCATTTTGTAACCTTTGTTTTGCTTTTTCTTTTTAATCATTATTACCAAAAGAACAATACTACTTATTACTGAAATAAGTGATACAGTAGCAAGAATAATTATTATAATAAAGTATTTATTATTTGTCTCATTTAATAAGTCTATCTCTTCAGAATTATAATATTGAAGTGTATTTTCTTCTGTATCATATAAATAGTAGTCCTTCTTACCTGTTTCTAAATTCATTCCATATATCAAAGCAAAACGAGAACCTGCTTCTATTTTATAAGCATCTATTTGTTTTCCGTCATACGTAACAGTTGCTTTTTTATATTTATCTGAGACTCCCTTGCCTTCTTCTTCCATTGGATAAAATACAACCCTATCAAAAGATAATTCCATATATGGTGTATATTTATCTTCATCATAAATGTAATAATCTATATTGCCTTCATCGTCCTTTAGACCTACTAAAGTAAATTTAGTTATATCATTAGTAAAAGCAGGTATTTCTTCATCTCTTAATGTTATTGTCGTTTCCTTATAGTATCTTGGTGCTTCTAATAATGATTTTTTTCTTACAATCGTGTAGGTTTCATCACCAATTTTAACTTCGATAGGATTATACTCTTTAACTATAACATTAATTACATATGTCTTTACACTACCATTTTCAGCTGTTACCTTTACTTCATGACGATTAACACCATCTGTTACTTCAATCTCACCTACTCCCGTAACACTTGCTTTTTTATCTTCCACTTCTGCTGAAACATTGGCCTTAGTAGTATCTGGATCTAATTCAGCTGTGTATTCAAGAATATCTTTGTTAAATTCAGGCGACAGTGAAGCACCACTTATTGAAAGAGTAGATAAGTTATTGTTTTTACTATAAGATGCTTCTAGTTGAGCTTGAGTAATAATTGAAATGGTCCTTGAGCCATTGGTTACTGTCATTTGCTTTTCATCATAGCCTAATACATAAGAATTCCTTATTGCAATAGATGCCGTTCCACTTGATTTAGCTGTAAACTTAAAAGTATATGATTTTGATTTTTGATTCGTAGATGTTGCAACATCAGCTACATAAAGTGAATTTTGAAAAGAACTATACGTCATTTTTAAATTTGAAGAATGTAATACATCAAAGTTCCAACCACCTAATGGTGCGGCTGAGGAAACTTTTACCGTTACAGTTATCGTACTTCCTACTAGTACTCTAGTAGATGATGGGGTAACACTAATGGTTGCTGTTGCAGCACTTGTTTTTAATGTTCCAAAATGAAAACTAACTAACAAAATTAGTATAAGAATAAAAGTTTTNTGTTTCATATGACCTCCTATAATTGTGATATACGGCTAGAACCTAAAATATGCTTTTGAACTCTTAGTAAGTCAAGAACTGTTATTTCCCCGTCTCCACTTACATCAGCCGCTTTATAATAAGTATCACCCTTGTCTAATACTGCCGAACCTAAAATGTGTTTTTGAACTCTTAGCAAGTCAAGAACTGTTATTTCTCCGTCTCCACTTACATCACCATATATTATAACCTCGTATGACTTTGTTTCATCATTTAATGTTATAAGCATTTTATCACCAGTAGATAGATNATTTCCCCCTTTTGGAGCCCCTGTTTTGTTTACTATTGAAATAGTAGCATTAGAATTAACATTTTTTATTTTATCGATTAAAGCATTAGATGACATTCCAAGTTCTAATCCCCAGATATGACTACTGTTATATTTAACTCCACTATTGATCATTATTTCATCAATATTAGCGTTAACTTCGCCACTTTTTGTTACTATAATCTTATATGTCTTAGTATTACCATTTAAAGCAGTAACGACTATTTCAATAGTTGTTACATCCTTATCTAAATTTATAATACCAGTACCAGCAACACTAGCCCCACTAATTTTTGGAGTAGCTTTAATATCAATAGTTGATGTACCAAGCGCTACAGTATAATTATATGTATCTTTATCGTAATTAAAAGTTCCTAAAGCATTGTTATTGATAGATAGAGAACTTAAATATGCTATAGGATTTTCTTTTCTAGGTAATGGCGAAGCAGTTGATGGCATTTCTAAATAAACAGGAATATTAAAGATAAATTCAGACCCTAAAAGATNACTCTTTGAATAAGCTGAATATATCTTACCAACTTCACCTGCCGGCGCTTGAATGTTCTGCATGTATTGATGACTATATAAATCACCTACTATGTCCCATTTTTGATTATATAGAGTATCTTGTCCAATATTTATATAACCGTTAACTATCCACTCTGCACCACCTAAAATTGCTTTATATCTAGTATTCCAATCTTTATTTTTAGCATAAGTTAAACCATTTGCAATTATCACTTCAGGGTTACTAGATCCTGTTGCATTAATATTATAATAATTGTAATATCCTTCATAACCTTTTACAGTACCAGAAATAATCGAGCTTGGACTATTTCTACCTAATTCTTGAATTATTCGAGATGCTAAAAAGTATGGNCTTGCACCTACTTCATTAGCTACTTCCATAAGAACTTCAGCATAAGTTTTATTAGTTCCTTCAACTATCTTATTTTCCATCCATGTCCCTTTTAATATCCCTTCAACACCTTGTAAAGTATGATTAACTGGATCTAATGCTGCTGTTTCAAACATGAAAACACTTATTTCAGACAAAAAGTTTCTAGGATCCACATAATATGCAACAATATCTCTACTTGCAGCATACCAAGATTTTCCGCCACCTGGATAATCATTTCTAAAAGTATTCGTATCATAATTATAAGAATCGATATGTTTCCANCCATCATTTGTTGTTTGAATCAAACTTTTCCCAGTAGCAAAACTTTGATTATCAATAATGTGCTTCCATTTTATTCCGGTATGTACAGCTTTAAACTTCCAGTTTGGATGNGCTGCATGTAGTTCTTTTAAAGCAGGCCAATAACTTTCTGGAAAACCTGATGAAACTAAATAAGCATCAAAATCAACATCATCTATCTCTTCATATACAGTAGTAGTAATATAATCAGCACACATATAACCATTATAAAGGGTTCCATTATATGTAAATTCAATATTTTTCCAAAGTCTTGAATCACAATTANTATCTATAGCATTAGGTACATCATTTAAAACTCTAACAGAATGTCCCGTATTTAGTTTAAGGTCTCCACCATTAGCTTGCATAATAGAAAAATTTGTGCCTGCACCTGTCCTTACCCTAACATTAGTGTCATTTACAATTGATTTTGTAATTACCGCGGCATGTGATTTTATTGNATTAAAAAATGGTGATAAGCAAAATAAAACAACAAATATTAATACTCTTAAAATATTATAGTTTCTTTTCATTGTACCACCTCACTTATAATTAAAAAATACTTTCTCATCTTCACCTTAATTATAACAAANAAAATATGTAACTNCAAAAATAATCTGCTAGATTTCAATTGTCTAATGTCAAATTATGTATAAAAAAAAGACCATTATGAATAATGGTCTTTTTTGGAAATCAAATTAATTAAGTTCAGCAATACTAAGTTTTTTTCCTTCATGAACTAATATAAGCGTTGCATCCTTTTGATATCCTAATTCCTCACTATATTTAATATTTACTTTTATCTCATAAGCCTCTTTATCTTCCGTATCATTGTATTCAAATTCTACTTGTTTAGTATCTATAATATCTACACCAATTACTTCAGGTAATGATTGAGTCCTTTTACCATCTATATTGTTTTCAATATATTTATATATAGTATTTTTAGCATTGTATTCAACATTTTCTACGATAGATGAATGAATAAATTGTAAACCACCAACATCATTTTTAGTTACTTTGTTTTTAAAATTATAGAAATCACTTATGAATAACTTTACTACTGTTTTAGCATATTCTTCTTCATCTATTTCTTCTTTTTCTAAAATATTTACCAATTCATTAAATAATTCTTTATGCAATGTTGATTCATTGTCCTCCAATATATATCCGTATTCTTCAATAGAATTTATTATCTTATTGTCTTCTCCAGGTTCTTGTTGGAAACCAAATTTAACTACTACCAAAACTAATAAACTTACTAATATTAAAATAAGTATACCTAATATTGTTTTTTTATTCATATAGACATTCCTCAATTCTTATAAGTTTCTAATATCTTTTCAGATTCTTTTGATTTTCTAATATAATCAAACCAAATAATGTTGTTTGAAACAGTAATTTTATCATTTGCAATTTTTGAATATTTATCTATATATTCTTGTGACAAAATGGCACTATCATTTAGTAATTTAAATTCTTGCTTTTGATGGTTATAATACATATCTTTAGTCAACCAATTCCCATTTGGAAAAATAACTACATTCTCATCTACACTAAAAATATCATTACCTAATTGATAATCACTTCTAAAATCAAACATATTACCTAAAGTAGGAAGAACATCATACATTCCCATAACTTCAGTAACTTCTTTATTAAGTTTCTTATTTTTTGTCCAAATGATAAATGGCACCTTACGATTCAATTCATATCCATAATAATCTACAACTTTGTATGTTGGATCCATTTCATCTTTTAATTCATCTGTATAAGGATCATAATTATATAATCTAACAAAATCTTTTCTTGGCAATCTAGCATCATGATCACCATATATTACAATTACAGTATTTTCAAGTAATCCTTCTTCTTCTAAACCTGCTATAAATTCCCCGATAGCAGAATCAGCATAATGCACTGATTTTAAATAGTTCCCCATAACGGTTTCTTCCATGTAAGGCCTTGTTACTTCTTCAACTACTCCTTCTTCGTTTGTAATATTTACTGTTACATCAACAGGAAATTCACCATATTTTAAAAGATCATCAAAAGGAGTATGATTACTTAACATAAGTAATGTTCCAAAATATTTTTCATTATCGGCATCTATTTTCTTGATTTTTTCTATTGATTGTCTAAAGAATGATTTATCAGATAATCCAAAACCAATTTNCTCATCTATTACATAATCAGTCTTATGATAAAATCTATCGTAACCTAATTCTTTATGCATAACAAGTCTATTCCACATGTCCCCTTTATTACCATGCATACTAAATGTATAATAATTCTGTTGCTTCAAAAGTTTTGGAATAGTAATAAACTGACGATCCCAATAACTTACAAATACAGTTCCATTGGTAGACGGCATAAGCGACGTATTTAATGTGAATTCAGTATCACTACTAGTACCCACTCCAACTTGACTATAAAAATTAGAAAAGAATAACCCTTCATCAGCAAGTTTATTTAGATTAGGAGTTACTTCCTCCCCATTAAAACTTAAATCCATAACAAACTGTTGAATACTTTCAGCATGAATCATAATTATGTTCTTTCCTTTAAACATATTCGTATACTTGTTTGTTTTTACTTCTTTTTTATTTTCTTCATAATATTCTCTTATTTTACGAGCCGCTTCATCATATCCAAAAACAGCATTTATTCTAGGTTCTAAACTTCTTACTATGTCATTAATTTGATATGTGTAAATACCAAACTTCATTACTAAAAACTCTCTATTCCACTGATTAGAAAACCTTCCTATCTCAAGTGCTGTTAAAGTTGAAAAGAAAACAGCTATCAAAATAGTTCCAGTTATAAAAGTACCTAAAAATCTTTTTTTACCTCTTTCAATTTTTTCAACAATACGATAATAATTCTTTTTATTTAGATTAAAATGAACAAAAAGTACAACAATTGGTTGCCATAAATAAACGAAATCTCTAATCTGCATAAGATTTTCCGTTACAGCATCCGCAACATTCACAACTTGTAATGAAGTACTTATTAATGATACTGAGGCAAAAGAAGAATAATAATTAAAATATATACTATTAATAATACATATAGCAGTCATAATAATAGATACAGTAGTAAAATATATGATTTGTTTCTTTGGTTTTAATAAATAAGCTGGACAGAGCAAAACAAGAATAATAGCAAAGTCAGCTAGAATGGGTTTTAATTCTAAAACATTACCAACTGTTGTAGTTCTAATAAGTACCGCATTTACAAGTAAAGAAATTGCGGTAGTGAAAAACAATATATTTGTTCTAACATATTGCTTATAATTAATTTTACCAAACTTACTCTTTACTAAAGACATAAATTTCCCCATATAGTTCCTCCGCAGTTCTATATAAGTATATCACTAAAATTAATTTTTTCAAAACAAAAAGTGGCTTTCACAACCACTTTATCTAATTAATAGATCTACAAATATATAATAGTCTATTGATACGAATGCATTTGGCATCCAATAATATTATTTACTATTTTTTATTTCTAACTCTAGGGAATATGTTCCAGCATTTAAAGCCATTCCTAGAACAAATATATATGATAAAAGATAAAGCCATAATAATAGGATTATTAAATTGGCAATATTACCATAAAATACATCAAATTTAGCAAAATGCGTTATATAGTAAGTATAAATTCTAGAACTTATAACCCAAAAAACTGTTGTAAATAAGGCTCCATATGTAACGTCTCTACCCTTTACAAATTTATCTGGAGCAATGGTATACATGAGTTTAATAGTAAAAAATATAAAGATAAACGAAATAGGTAATTTTAATATATTATATACAATCATTAACTCATTGAAAATATAATTTATCTGCTTAATATTTTTTAAAAGAGCCATAATACTATCACCTAATATAGGAACGATAATCATAAATGCTAATAGAATTGCAAGTGTTACAACCATGAATAATGCTTTTATTCGTTGCTTAACTTTATTAGTTTCCTTAACATCATACAAAACATTTGACGTTACAATAATAGCCTTGGTTCCTTTTGATATCATCAAGAATGCACCAATCATAAAAGCAATTAAACCAAAATTAATACCTTTTCCTCTAATAACAGGAAGTATTAAATTACTAGTAGAAAGAGGAAAAGAGTTATTAATAAACTCTATAAAACCCTCTGTAGAAACAGATAAAATATTCCCTATTATACCTACTAAAGAAAAAAGAGGAGGAAGAGACAATGTAAAAAAGAAAGCAAGTTGACCAGGTAAAATGCTCATAATTGGTTGCTTATTAATCTTCTTTATTTTTGTATACAACTTTTTTATATTGTCTAACATAAGTACTCCTAAATATCATTGTTATTTTTCATCTCACGACTTGTTATCATTTCTAATATTGCTTCATTTATAGCATCTTCAATTGTTTTAATATCATCCTCAATCATGCTATAACCAAGAGATGCACCATAATCATATGGTAAATCCTTAAGTAAACGATATAGTTTTCTAACATAAGCTATGACGGAACTTTCATTATAACCAACCATATATATTACAAATTCATTTCCATCAGTTCTCATAATATCAGTTTTCTCTATTTGATTATTAATAAGAATATTAGCAGCTGTCTTTATAAGTTGGTCTCCACCTTCATAACCATATGCATCATTAATATCCTTTAGATTATTAATATTTATTACAATTATTGCTTGAGGATATATTTTATTTTCTTCCCATTTAGCAATATTATTATTTAAATAATATCTATTCTTAAGAGATGTCAGTGGATCAATATATTTTAATCTTACATCGTTTCTTACCTTTACTATTTTCTTACGTCTTCTCATGATAAGAATTAATATGCCAATAAATAAAGGTAATAAAATAACATATAACCATAACAAGGTTAAGTCTACGTGAATAGTTGGCATCATCATCTTATTCATACCACTATTTTCAAATTGTTTATGATTTAATGTTGAAACATAATAATTAAAGACATTATAGAAAACACTATTTATATCACTTTTGTTTATTATATAACTATAATTGTTATTCATCCTATTTTGATACACAACATAATAGTTTTTAAAATAATCGTTTTTATAATACTCATAGATTTTATTATCAATTAAAACCAGGTCTTTGTTACTCAAATTAACTATATTATTAACTACTTTTACATCAAAACTACCGTTCTTGTTGATATAATTTGCAAGTTTAGACCCTTTTGATGTATATATGGTCTTTCCTTCAAGTGATTTGATAGTATCAACAATATAATTGTGCTTATTACTTAATATTACATAATCACTATATAAAATATCATGTGTTTTATATCCATTAGTTTCATTTAAATCATGATAATTTAAAGCTATATCAACCTTTCCTTGTTGAAAAGCTTTGTTAAGGTCAGTTATATTTTTATAACTCTTAAAATTAAACTCAATCTCTGAAAATTCTTTAAACGAATTAATAAACTCACCGCTTATTCCTTCTAATTCACCATCTCTAACTACTTCATAAGGAGATGTTTCAACATAACCATATATATATCTTTTACTTTTAAAATCAGTTTTATTCTTATCGTCAATTTTTTTAATAGATGTATATAGGTTTAATAATTCATTATAATATCCTTTTGCTAGATAATTCTTTTTCCATTCATTATAGTATTTTTTAATTATTTGATTTAAATTATCATCATTATCCGCAAGTGTAAGTACATATTTTAAGGATAAATTGTTTAAAGAATTTACAATATGAAAATCATTTTCAATTAATAAATCTAAATACAGATATTTTGGTATTACTATATAATCAACTTCACCTTCATCTAACATAAGTATAAGTTCATCAATATCATTAACTCTTGTGAATGTTAATTTATTACCAACTAAATAAGAAGAAACATCATTAAAATCTTCATCAAGCACACCAAGTTTAGCATTAAGTTCATCTAATGGTTTCTTTACCTCTTGTGTTTTACTAACTAAGACATAGTTGTCTTGATAGAACAACAGGTCGTTGTCCCCTCTTTTTTCATCATTTCTTAAAACACGCATCCTATTACCATTTTCAACGGTATCATTTGACGCAGTGTATGGTATCTTATTTAATTCTAACTCAGTTCCTTCTTCGAAAAAAGTTAAGAAAGAAAAGACAATTCCACTTCCTTCATTACTAAAAATAGGAATATCATTTGGGATTGATATACTTATAACCTCGTTCTTATGGTTTTCTATCCACTTTTGTTCAAAAATATTAAGTTTAATACCTTCTTTTGTAACTATTGGATTAAAAACATTATATAGAATAATACTAGTAGCAATAATCAATATCGATATAACTACTAAAAGCCATCTGCTTCCTCTTTTGTTTTTCATTTTCTCACCTACTACCAAACAATTTGATCATTGTTTTTATTCTTATATCCTATAATAGGAAATGCTGTTGCCTCTGTCTCTTTTTCATAATCTATAAAAAATGAAATATCATAAAATTCTTTTTGTTCTTTAGTAAATTTTTCTAAAGAACTATTAGTAACTTCCTTTATTTTATCAACTGTCATCGCCTCTTCAACTTTAACAATAACATTAAATATTCTACCATGTAAGTTTGTATTTACACTTTTAACTCCTTCTGTTTCTAAAAGAAAGTCTTTAATTGATTTCTTAGTTTCCTCTCCTATTGGGGCATCTTCTATACCTTCTAATCTGTGACCATATAAAGCCCCATCGGTATTTAGAAGAAAATCTTTAAATATCCATCCAGCTATGATAACAAAAAGAATAAAAAAACCTAAAATAAACCATTTATACTTTTTTAATAATTTCATATTCAACTCTCCCAGGTCAATTATACTATAAATCTTTTTTTTACACAATTTACATAATTATTTTAGTGCACATTATCTATCTAGTGCATCTTCGATAGCTTTCAATATAACTTTACTACTATAGGTTGCACCAGCAATAACGTCCACCTCTAATGATTGCTTTTCAATAACTTTATCTATAATAACTTCTGCAGGACCACCTTGTCCGTTTTCATGTTCAATAATTTTTATCTTACTTATTTTATGATCTAAGATAGCAACTTCCACTTCTACTGCTACCGGAAACACTTCATACCTACCAATATATTTTCCGTCTTCAATTTGAGTAAGATTTATTTCCTTTATTTCTACATTAAGCAACCCCTTAAGATTACTTTCAATTTTAGATATAATAGATTTTACANTAATGAAAATTAGGACAAGCGCTACTATAAAGACACTTAGAATTATTTTAGTGTTTTTTTTCGTACTACTTTGTTCCTTCTATTTTACTTACTATCATATCAATTAGATCATTAATTCTATCTTCACGACGTTTATTTTTCCAGTTTATTACACCACTTTCAATAATAGTGGCATCTTTTTGTTCACAAATATTTTTCATCTGGTTAACGGCATGAGTTCCACCTAACCATTTATATGGTAAAAACTGTGTAACAAAAGAAAACACCTTTTTACCTTTCATTGTTTCAATATTTTCTAAATAATTTTTCATCACAGGACACAATGTAAAAGCTTCTACAAAAGACGCAAAAATTATGACATCATATTGATTTATTTTGGGTTCCTTTGTAAGTTCTAATANATTTTGCTTTAAATCCCTAGTAGCTTCTACCCTCATAAGCGATACTTTATTGCTTGTCTTTTTAAGTTCCTCATAAAGTTTAGATGCCACTGAAAAAGTATTTCCTGTTTGAGAATAAACAATTATTCCAATCTTCATATAAACTCCTCACTTCTTTATCATCTATTAAGTTCTTTTAACAAATAGTCATTCAAAATTTTTGGATTGGCTTGCCCTTTACTTATTTTCATACCTTGACCAATTAAATATTTAAAAGATCTTTCATTACCATTTTTATAATCATTAACAACCTCAGGATTAGATGTTATAACTTCTTCTACTATTTTTCTAATTTCTTCCTCATCACTTATTTGTCTCATACCAGAATCATTAAGTAACGTTTTAACATCTCCGCCCTTGTCGATTAATTTGCTTAGTAATTCTCTTCCCATCTTGGATGTTATCTCACCAGTATCAATAAGTTTGACTAGATTGCTGAAATTATCTACATCAAGTTTTGTTTTATCTATTGTAATATTATGCTTATTTAAAAACATAAGTACATCGCCAGTCAAAAGATTAACACTAATTGTAGGATTTACACTATTATTCATTACCCTCTCTAGGAAAAGAGTTATATCCTTATGAGCTATCAAGGCATTTATAGATATATCATTTATACCTAAGGCCTGATATTTATCACGAATTTCATCTGGCATGATAGGCATATTTTCTTTAATATTATTTATCCATGTTTCATCAATAAATATATATGGGATATCAGCTTCTGGAAAATAACGATAATCTGCATTAGTTTCCTTGGTTCTCATTAGAATAGTTTCTGCCCTTCTCTCATCATACCTTTTTGTTTGTTCTTTAATCACTTCGTTATTATCTAACATTTTGGTTTGATGATCTATTTCATAATCAATAGCTGCTTTAACGCTTGAAATAGAACCTATGTTTTTTATTTCTGTTTTAACTCCTAATGTATCGCTTTCCTCAGATCTAAGTGATACGTTGGCATCACATCTCATACTACCTTCTTCTATTTTTACATCGCTCACACCTGCATATAGAAGTAATTCACGTAATTTTTCAAGATACAAAACTGCTTCCTGCGCACTTGCGATAACAGGCTTAGTAACAATTTCAATTAATGGAACTCCAGCTCTATTAAAATCAAGTAACGTTGAATCTCCCTCATGAATACTTTTACTAGTATCTTCTTCAATATGAAGTCTTTCAATCTCTATTTTTTTAAGAACTCCATCTACTTCTATTTCAACATATCCATCATAACCAATTGGAGTATCATTTTGAGTTATTTGATACCCTTTTGCTAAATCAGGATAAAAATAATTCTTACGATCAAAATAGATTTTAGACGCTATATGACAATTTGTCGCAATACAAGCTTTGATAGCAAGATCAATAACACTTTTATTTAATACTGGTAGAGTTCCTGGGTAACCTAAATCAATAACATTGGTTTTACTATTTGCAATTTCACCGTAAGTATTTAATGAAGGTGAAAATGCTTTTGTTTTAGTTTTAAGTTCAACATGTACTTCAATACCTATTGTTGGAATATAAGCCATCTTATCTAACCCCCTTAGGATTTNAATCAAGGTTAAGTTCATTTTCTATATAAGCTGCTAATTTATAAATTTTAGCCTCATCAAATTTAGAACCTATTATTTGCATACCAATTGGCATACCAGAAGAGTCAAAACCAATTGGTAAACTCATACCAGGAAGGCCTGCCATATTAACAGGAATAGTAAATAAGTCATCATAAAAACTTTTTACAGCATCATCTTTATATTCACCTAGATTAAAAGCAGTTGTCGTAGTAGTAGCTCCAATTATCAAATCATATTTAGATAATAGATTATCAAAACTATTACTAATTGCTTTTCTAATTTTTAATGCTTTATTATAATAGGTCTTAACATTAGGCCCACTTAAAACATATGACCCTATCATTATACGACGCTTTACTTCATCACCAAAACCTAAAGCTCTAGTATTCTTATACATTTCATCTAAATTAGTATACTCTTCTGCTCTATAACCATATCTAACACCATCAAAACGAGCTANATTAGATGAAGCCTCAGCTAGTGCAATAATTTGATAAAGAGGTACTGAATGTTCAATATAATCGATATCTACGTATTCAAAAATTACCCCTTTGTTTTTTAACTTATCAATAATAGAAATAATACAATCTTTAATTTCTTTGTTTAGAGCATCACTCATGTAGTAATTAGGTATAGCTATTTTCATACCTTTAACATCTTCACCTATAAGTCTTGTAAAGTCTTCTGCTTCTCTTTTTGAACTAGTCATATCCTTTTCATCATANCCAACAATTGCATTTAATAAAAGAGCATTTTCTAAAACATTTCGGCTCATAGGACCAATTTGATCAAGGCTTGATGCAAAAGCCACTAGACCACTTCTTGATACACGGCCATATGTTGGCTTAAGTCCAACTATACCTGTAAAAGATGCTGGTTGTCTAATTGAACCACCAGTGTCCGAACCTAAAGCAAAAGGCACGATACGTGATGAAACAGCACAAGCAGAACCACCACTTGAGCCACCTGGCGCTTTATCTTTATCCCANGGATTTAAAACNGGNCCATAATAACTTGTTTGATTAGATGAACCCATAGCAAATTCATCCATATTTGTTTTACCAATTATAATCATATTTTTATCATTTAATTTATCTACTACAGTTGCATTGTAAANTGGTATAAAGTTATCAAGCATCTTTGATGCACAAGTTGTTTTTAAATCTTTAGTAACTATATTATCTTTAATAACTATTGGAATACCAAAAAGAATATTATCTACTTCCTTATTCTCAAGTTCTAGTGCCCTTTTAACAGCTTCTTCACGATTTTTAGTTATAATACAATTCAAATCTTTATTTTCTTCAATTCTATCAAACGCTTCATTAACTAAATCAATAGGCTTAATCTTCTTTGCTTTTAAATAATCATTGATTTCAATAAGCGACAAATCTAAATACTTAGTCATTTATTACCCTCACCACTTCTATAAAATTCCCTTTTGTTTTAGGCGCATTCTTTAAGGCATCCTCGGTACTTAACATAGCATTCTCTTCATCTTGCCTATAAATACCAACATTGTCAGTTGGTGAAATCATGATATCTTCTGTTTCAATATCAATTTTACTTATTTTATCTATTTCATTTAAAATCTGTTTTAATCCATAACCAAACTTTTCTATCTCATCCTCATTAATATTAATTCTACCTAAATTAGCAACATGCATCACTTGTTCTCTTGACAAAGATTCCACATTATCCCTCTTCTCTGTTTTAACTAATTAAATTACTTTAATAATTATATCATAAACACCTATTTATAGTCATTCTTATTATAATTAAATCGAATTTTATATTAATGCAACTAATCAGTGAAAGTGGGCAAACTAAAATAAACAGTAGACAAATATTAGTTTTAAAGGTATAATTGTATGAGTTAATCTTTCAAATATTAACTATAGAAAGGAGAATTATGAAATTTTTTGACAATCGCAATACATTGATCTTTGCCTTAGGCGGCTTAGGAGAAGTGGGCAAGAATATGTATTGTATAATGCATAACGATGAGATTATCATTATTGATAGCGGCGTTATGTTTCCACAAGATGAATTAATGGGAATTGATTATGTAATTCCTGATTTTTCATTCTTAAAAAAGAACCAAGATAAAATAAAAGCTTTATTTATCACACACGGGCATGAAGATCATATAGGAAGTATTCCTTTTCTTCTGCAACTTATCAATATTCCAGTTATATATGCGCCTAAACAAGCAACTGAACTTATTAAGAGGAAGATTGAAGATCGTGGTGTTAAATACAAGAATATACAAGTTTATACTGAAAAATCAAAAATAAAATATAAGTATTTTACAATTGAGTTTTTTAGTACAACGCACTCAATACCTGATTCACATGGTATATCAATTGATACACCAAATGGTACTATTGTTATGACTGGTGACTTTAAATTCGATTGGACACCAATTGGACCAATGTCTAACATTCATAAAATGGCTGATTTAGGTAAAAAGGGTGTTAAATTATTACTCAGTGATAGTACTAATGCTATGGTAGAAGGGGTCTCTATGAGTGAATCAAAAGTTGATGAAGCTCTAGGTGATATCTTTGAAAGATGTGATGGAAGAATTATTATTGCAACATTTGCATCTAATATTTATCGTTTAAAACATATTGTTGAAACATGTAAAAGAAATAACCGTAAGATAGCTCTATTTGGACGAAGTATGGAAACATCTATTCAAATAGCTGTCGAAGGTGGTTATATCGAGAATACTGATATATTTGTTACACCAGAAGAAGCGAACAGAATGAAAAGTAATGAGATAGCATTGTTGTGTACCGGATCACAAGGAGAACCTTTTGCAGCTCTTTCGAGAATAGCGAATGGATCACACAGACAAATTAAATTGATGGATGGAGATGTAGTAGTATTCTCATCTTCAGCTATTCCAGGTAATGCATCAAGCATATCTAATACTATTAACAAACTTTATTTAAAGGGTGTAAAAGTATATACTAATACCCTATTAAGTGAAATTCATACATCTGGACATGGTAATAAAGAAGAACTAAAGCTAATGATGAGGCTTCTAAGGCCAGAATACTTTATGCCATATCATGGCGAGTATAGAATGTTAAAAGCACATGCTGATCTAGCAACAGAATGTGATATTCCAAAAGAAAATACCTTCGTTCTAGATAATGGAGATGTATTAGCTTTAACTAAAGATGGTATCAAACGAAATGGTACTGTACCTGCATCAGATGTTTATGTTGACGGTAATAGAATTGGGGATGTTGGTAGCGCTGTAATTAAAGATCGTCATATCATGTCAAATGATGGCATCTTAGTTGTTATAGCTAATATCGATATCAACAAAAATGAATTAATTGGTAACACTAATATAACAACAAGAGGATTCGTACTTGTAAATGAAAATGGAGAACTACTAAGTAGAATTGAATATATGGCAAATCAAATAATCAAAGTAAATCTTAAAAATAAAAAGATTAATTATGCTGATTTGAAGCAACAAATAATTTCTGAGGTATATCCATTTGTTTTAGAAGAAACAGGTAGGAAACCACTTATATTACCAGTATTCATGGAAATTAAGAGATAACTCAAAAAAATCTACGCTTTTATTTAGGGTAGATTTTTTGATTTTAATAAAATGATCATTTTTTCATAATATATATTTGTAAATGATGTAAGACCATAAAGATAAAAAAAAGTTAAGATTTCTTAACTTTTTATTTTTCTTCTTTTTTCTCGAATGTCATAGCTTCTTTTCTAGAAAGATTCAATCTACCTTTTTTATCATAACCAAGAGCTTTAACTAATATCTCATCGCCAGCTTTAACAACATCTTCAGTTTTTTCAACACGATCTTTAGCAAGTTGAGAAATATGAACTAANCCTTCACATCCTGGCCATAATTCAACAAAGCATCCGAACTCTTCAACCTTAACAACTTTTCCGTTGTATATTTTGCCTTCTTCTACTTCTCTTACAATATCTTTTATCATCTGTGTTGTTTTTTCTATTATTTCTTTATTTGTATGATATATGATTACTCGTCCATCATCCTCTAAGTCAACCTTAACAGCATTAATATCTGATACTGTTGTTACGCCACTAGCTTCAAGAATGATCTTAGTAATCATCTCTCCACCCTTGCCGATAACCTCTTTAATACGATTAGGATTAATCATAAATGTAACCATCTTAGGAGCATACTGACTTACTTCCTTACGTGCTTCTGGAATGGTTTCTTCCATAACATCAAGGATTTCCATGCGTGCTGTTTTAGCTTGGTCTAATGCTTCTTTTAATATTTGTTTAGTAATACCTTTAATCTTAATATCCATTTGAAGGGCACATATTCCTTCTCTTGTTCCTGCCACTTTAAAATCCATATCACCTAAGTGATCTTCTAAACCTTGAATATCAGTTAAAATAGTATAATCATCACCAGCTGTAATTAAGCCCATTGCAATACCTGCAACTGGAGCTTTAATTGGAACACCTGCTGCCATTAAACTCATGCATCCTGCACATATTGTAGCTTGACTAGATGAACCATTACTTTCTAATATTTCAGATACAACTCTTATTGTATAAGGGAATTCCTCTTCACTTGGAATTACTTGCGCTAAGGCTTTCTCACCTAAAGCACCATGTCCTATTTCTCTTCTTCCAGGACTTCCATATCTTCCCGTTTCTCCTACTGAAAAAGCAGGGAAATTATAATGTAACATAAATCTCTTTGCATCTTCGATACCTAAGCCATCTAAAATTTGATGTTCACCTAAAGCACCTAAAGTAGTTACTGCTAGAGCTTGAGTTTGACCTCTAGTAAATAAAGCAGAGCCATGAGTTCTTGGAAGAATATCAATCATTGCTGATAGTGATCTTATTTCTGTCATTTCTCTTCCATCAGCACGAGTACGTTCCTTAACAACTATTTGTCTAAATATTTCATATTCTATATTTGCTAATATTAATTTCACAGCAGTTGAAAGTTTATCTAATTCATCAGGTTTTAAATCCTCATTCATTGTTATATACTTATTTACTGTTTCATCTTTTATAGCTTCTATTGCTGCATATTTTTCTAATTTATCCTTAATACGCATTGCTTCATCAAATCTACTTGAAACTTGCTCTTTAATTTCTTTAGTTAATTCAGAAGATATCTCAAGAGTTTCATACTCCATTTTATCCAAACCAACTTCATCTATTATCCTTTGCTCAAAATCGCATAATTCCTTGATTGCATCATGACCAAACATTAATGCATCTAACATTACATCTTCATCAACTTCTTTTGATGATGCCTCAACCATATTAATAGCATCTTTAGTTCCGGCTACTGTTAAATCTATATCACTTAATAAAGCTTCTTCAGTTGTTGGATTAATAATGAATTCCCATTTACCCTACCAACTTTCACACATGCGATAGGTCCGTCAAATGGAGCCTTACTAATGCATGTTGATAATGAAGAACCTAAAAAAGCTGCCATCTCAGGCGAATTATCTTGGTCAACTGATAAAACAGTATTTACAACTTGCACTTCATTTCTGAAATCTTCAGGAAACATAGGTCTCATCGATCTATCTATCATACGAGCTGCTAAGGTTGCATTTTCACTAGGTCTGCCTTCTCTTTTTATGAAACCACCTGGTATTTTTCCTACCGAATATAACTTCTCGTTATATAAAACCATTAATGGGAAGAAGTCTGATAATATATTAGCCTTACTAGATATAACTGTTGTTGATAACACAACTGTATCACCATATCTAACTAATACTGCACCATGTGCTTGCTTTGCAAGACCACCAATCTCAACAGTAAGTTTCCTTCCTCTAAAATCATGTTCAAATATCTTATTTTTCATTTATTCCTACCTTTCAAAAGAAAAGACACTAAAAAATAGTGCCTACTTTCTTAAATTCAAATCTTTTATTAGTTTACGGTATCTTTTAACGTCATTCTTAAGTAAATAATTTAGTAAGTTACGACGTTTTCCAACCTTAATTAACAAACCTCTTTTAGAATGAAAATCATGTATATGCTCTTTTAAGTGTTCTGTAAGTTGATCAATTTCTCTAGTTAAAATAGCAACTTGTACTTCAACTGAACCTGTATCGCCTTCACTTTGAGCAAATTTCTTAATGATTGTTTGTTTTTCTTCTTTCTTTAAAGCCATTTTGCTTTCCTCCTTTATTTAAAATTCACCTTAATCCTCGTAATGGACGGAGTTCCCAGTTACCAAGATCAGGCATGTATTAATAATATACTCTATATTTTATGATAAATCAAGTTTTTTTAATACTTATTGTTTTGTTNTTAACATTTTATAAGGCTTTGCTTTGGTCTTATCTTTATCATATGTTTTATATATCGCTAGTAAAACACCATCTTGATTTACCATCATAGATATGTTGCTTTTAAACTCTTTATCGATTACAGCCCCATGTATGATTTTTTGTTCAATTTCGTAACTAACAATTACTTTTTCAATATCTGATAAGACCTCATCTATCTTAAGCAGTTCATAGTTATTATTCTCAATATCTTCCAATTTATAACAATCATCTATTATAAAAGAACCTTGTTTTATTCTTCTAAGTGAAGACATACATGCTGGATAACCTAATTTATAGCCAATATCTCTAATTAAACTTCTTATATATGTACCTTTAGAAACATGACATCTAAAAGTAAATTCAACCTTGTTTTGGTCCTTTTCTATATCACCTAATAAAGAAATACTATAAATGTTAATTTCTCTTTTTGGCAGTTCTACTTCTATATTAGACCTAGCATACTCATATAATTTTTTGCCCTTAACTTTAATTGCACTATATACTGGTACTTCTTGAATACTAGTTCCAAGAAAACCATTTAGTACTTCTTCTACTTGTTTTCTAGAAACTTCAACATTATCAACTTCGTTTATTATTTTTCCTTCAGTATCAAGTGTATCTGTTTCAATACCTAAAGTAACGGTGGCAATATATTCTTTGTCGTAATTAGTTATTAATTCGCTTATTTTGGTAGCCTTACCAATACATAATGCCAGGACTCCTGTTGCCATTGGATCTAAAGTACCAGTATGACCTATCTGTTTAGTTCGAAGAAGTTTGCCTACTTTATCTACAACATCCCTGCTTGTCATCCCTGCCTGTTTATCAATTAATATAATTCCATTCATGCAATCACCAATTACATCTTATTTTTTATTAATTTCTTTAATAATGTTTTCAATATTATTAGCATAATCTATTGATTCATCATAAACAAACTCAAGTTCAGGCATTGACCTTATTTGGAACTTTCTTCGACCTAATTCACCTTTAATAAAACCTGCTGCATTATTTAAATCAATAACTATTTTTTCTCTTTTATCATCAAAAATAGTCGTTACATAAACTTTAGCATGACTTAAATCGTTAGCTAGTTTAACATGTGTAACAGTTACCATTTTTAAATCTTCATCTCTTATCTCATTTGCTATAATATCGCTTATTTCTATTTGCAAACTGCTTGCTATTTTTTTTACTCTTATTGCATTCATATTATTTTTTCACTTCCACCATTTCATATGCTTCAATAATATCTTGCTCTTTTATATCATTATAATTCTCAATTGTTATTCCACATTCAAAACCAGATTTTATTTCTTTAACAGAATTCTTCTCTCTTTGAATACTATTGATGTTTCCATCGTATACAACAACACCATCTCTTATAATACGAGCTTTAGCATTATTCTTAATTAAACCACTAGTAATATAGCAACCAGCAATAGTACCTGTCTTAGAAAATTTAAATAGTTTTCTAACCTCTGCTTGACCAAGTACTTTTTCAACATATTCAGGATCAAGCATACCTTTCATAGCAGCTTCTAATTCCTCAATTGCCTTATATATAACATTATATAATCTTATCTCAACACCATACTCTTTTGCTACTTCAACTGTTGTGCTATTTGGTCTAACATTAAAACCAATTATGATAGCATTAGATGCATTTGCTAAAACAATATCACTTTCAGTTATTGTTCCTGTTCCACTTCTAATAATGTTTACCCTAACACCCTCAACTTCGACCTTTTCAAGAGAATTTTTTACAGCTTCTTCAGTACCCTTAACATCTGTCTTTAATACAATATTAATTTCTTTAATACCTTCTTGTATTTTAGAAAATAAATCATCTAATGTTAAAGCTTCTTTTGAAACATTACTCTTTTCCTTAGCTTTTACTTTTCTTGTTTCAGCTATCAAGCGAGCTTGTTTCTCACCCTCAAAGGCCATAAATTTATCTCCTGCTGAAGGAAGTTCATTTAAACCAGTTATTGATACTGGAGTTGAAGGAAGTGCTTCTACAATTTCTTCATTGTTATCATTCTTTAGTGTTCTCACCTTTCCAAAAGTAGTACCTGCTACGATTGGATCTCCAATACGAAGAGTACCATTTTGAATAAGTAATGTTACAACAGGTCCCATAGATTTATCTAATTTAGCTTCTATAACAGAACCAAGAGCATATCTATTTGGATTAGCTTTTAATTCTTGCATTTCAGCAATTAAAAGAATGTTTTCTAGTAAATCATCGATTCCCTTACCTGTAGTTGCTGATATCTTAACAAATAAAGTATCTCCACCCCATTCATCTGGTGTAAGACCATTTGCTGCCATATCATGCATAATTCTATCTGGATCAGCAGTAGGTTTGTCTATTTTATTAATAGCTACAATTATTGGAACATTTGCTGCCTTAGCATGATCAATCGCTTCTTTTGTTTGAGGCATAACCCCATCATCAGCCGCAACAATTATAATAACAATATCAGTTACACTAGCGCCCCTAGCACGCATTTCAGTAAATGCAGCATGACCTGGAGTATCTATGAAAGTTATCTTTTTTCCATTATAAGATGCTTGATATGCACCAATATGTTGTGTTATACCACCAGCTTCGCCACTTACAACATTAGCCTTTCTAATCGTATCTAGAAGAGTTGTTTTACCATGGTCAACATGTCCCATTATCGTAACAACAGGTGGACGAGGCAATAAATCACTTTCGGCATCTATAATCTCTAAATTTTCAAAATTAGCCTCATCTTGTGTTTCACCTTTTTTTAGTTCTTTCTTATAATCCATAACTAAAATAGAAGCATCTTCAAATGTTATNGGATCATTAAGACCTATCATTAGACCAAGACCAACTAATTTTTTAACAAGTTCCACCCCTTCTACTGAAAGAGAGTTCGCTAGATCATTTAAAGTCATATCCTTGTTATAGATAATAACATTGTCATCTTGTTCTGCCTTGTTAGAAATTAGTTTTTCCTTGTGTTTATACATTTGCTTTTTACGATTAGCTATATCATCTTTTGATGTTTCACTCTTTTTCTTTAGTTTTTGCTTTTTAATAGTATCATCAACTTTGATATTTACTTTAGAAATAATTTCTTCTATTTCTTCATCATCAATCATTTCTTCTTCCACTACTTCTTCTTCACTTGAAAAAACATTATCTAAGGTTATAATGTGCTCTTCATCAAGCATATCATCTTTATCTGATAAAGGAATCCCTAATTCTGCACACTTCTTTAAGACTAAATCAACATTTTTTCCAATGTCATTAGCATATTCTAAAACACTCATCATGTTTATCACCTCTTTCGTTATTTTTACTTACTTATAATGCTTTCTAATTCATCATATACCTCATTTGGTACTTCAATTTCTAAATGACGATCTATTTTTTTGCTTATTCTCGCCTTCTTTAAGATGTCTAAATCCTTCTTAATGTATGCGCCTCTTCCATTAGCTTTACCAGTTAGATCAACAAAAACATCACCATCATTGTTCTTCACAACCCTTAAAAGTTCACTTTTAGGGCATTTTTCATTACTTACAACACATGTCCTAAGTGGTACTTTCTTTATTTTCAATTTTACTCATTCCCTTCAGTTTTTATGCTGATACCGTAATCTTCCATTTCTTCTGGTGTTTTAATATTTATATTATAATGAGTCAATTTGGTCGCTAAACGAACATTTTGACCCTTTTTGCCAATTGCTAAAGATAAATTTTCTCCTTCAGCCATAACAATAGCTTCTTTACGTTTTTCATCAGTGATAAAAACTGAAATATCACGAGCTGGACTTAAAGCATTTTTAATGAAAACCGCTGGATCTTTGTTATATTCAATTAAATCTATTTTTTCACCATTTAATTCTTTTAAAATACGTTCTATTCTTTCACCACGTTCACCAATACAAGAACCAACAGCATCTATTTTCTTGTTTTCAGAGTAAACAGCCACTTTACTTCTATTCCCTGCTTCTCTTGCAATGCTGTATAAAACTACATGGCCATCGTGAAGTTCTGGAATTTCAAGTTCTAATAGTCTTTTAACAAAACCATAATGAGATCTTGATAAAAGTACTTTAGGACCCTTAGGGGTGTTTTCAACCTTTGTAATATAAACTTTTAAAGAATTACCCATAACAATTGTCTCACCAGGTATAATTTCCTTCTTTGGTAAAATACCATGAGTACGACCTAAATCGATATAATAATTTAAGGCATCCTCTCTTGAAGCCATTCCAACAACAAGTTCATCTTGTTTTCCCTCAAACTCGTCCATTATACTTTCTCTTTCAGCTTCTCTAATTTTTTGCATAACAACTTGTTTTGCAGTAGATGCAGCTACACGACCAAAATCCTTTGGTGTAACCTCTTCTTCGATAGTTTCTCCAACTTCAATTCCTGGCACTATTTTTTTAGCTTCTTCTAAAGTAATTTTAACAATACTTTTAGGATCTACCTTTTTTTCGTCATCTTCACCTTCTATTTCTTCAACACTTTCAAGTTCTAATTCAAGATCCTCATCATCCTCTATTTTATCTACTACAGTTAAAACCGAAAAAACTTTAATCTCTCCTGTTTTTCGATTTATATCAACTCTTACATTAGTAAGAGAATCAAAATTTTTCTTATATGCTGTTGCTAATGCTAATTCCATCGCTTCAAAAACAGTATCACGCGAAATGTTTTTCTCCGCTACAATATGATCTACAGCTCTTATAAATTCTGCTGAATCCATTATTTACTTCCTCCTTTTTCTTTAGAACACACATCCAAAACATATGTATCGTCTATAATATCTTCTTTATCTATAATAGGATTTATTATTTTGGTTGCTGCTACACAATCATCAACATCCACATATGGTGCTTTATCAATAACTATTCTCAAAAAATTTATGCCATCTTCTTTTACAAAAACAACATCATCTAAAATGATACTTATATCAGATAGCGGTCCTTCAATTAACTTTCTAATATCCTTTCCTTTTTTCATAAATCTCTCCTCAATTTTAAAGAGTGAGATAATCTCACTCTTGATGTCTAATATATTATACCATATATTTCTAAGTTGTGTATATTTTTAATCATCTTATAATAATTTTTGTTATAATAGAAATATAATAGGAGGCCATAATGAAGAATATCTTAAAATCAGTACTAGTTATAATATATTTTTATTTATATAAAATATCAATTNATATTCCTTTTGCATTACTTGATTTCAATTACGAAGACATACCTGTTTTTTATAATATAATCACACAGATTGTTTTTGTAATTTCGCTTGCAATAATATATAAAAAGGACTTAAAGATATATCTTGAGGATTTTAAAGAAAATGGAGTTAGCCATATGAAAGTAGGATTTAACTATTGGCTTGTTGGCTTGTCAGTTATGATAGTATCAAATATAATTATTGGCTTGTTTTCACCTCTTAGCTTGCCTGAAAATGAACAAGCAGTTAGGCACGCTTTAGATCAAAACGCTATATACATGGCTATTTCAGCTGTCCTTATAGCACCAGTTATTGAAGAAACACTATTTAAGAAAACCCTTTTTGATATGATTAATAATAAGAAATTCTTCGTAATCATAAGTGGCATTATATTTGGAGCCTTTCATATTATAGGTAGTGCAGAGTCCCTTTATAGTTGGTTGTATATAATACCTTATGCTTCTTTAGGTATAGCGTTTTCATACACTTTTGTAAAAACAAACAATATCCTAACACCTATTATTATGCATTCATTTCATAACTTAATAACAATTTTGCAAATATTTCTTTTATTTTAGGAGGTTACAATGAGTACCAAAAGACGTTTAAAAACAAAATATAAAATAATAATTCTTTTTTTACCACTTTGTATTTTTGGCCTATTATGGTCACGTTATATAAGTACATCAGGACTTGTAATAAAGGAATATAAAGTTGTAAATAAAAAATTACCAACATCATTTAACGGACTTAAAATTGTTCATTTCACAGATACACATTATGGAAGAACTACAAATAATAATGAATTTAAATACTTGGTAAGTGAAATAAATGAATTGAAACCAGATATTGTTTTTTTTACTGGTGATTTAATAGATAAAGACACTGTTATGAATAATAAGAAAAAGAAGGAATTAATAAAACATTTAAATAATTTAGATGCTAAGATCGGTAAATATGCAATAAGCGGAAACCACGATTTACAGTTTGATGAATATGATGAGATTATAGAAAAAAGCGGTTTTCTAAACTTAACTAATTCATTCGACATTATTTATAGTAAAGAAAATGATTCTATATATATAGCAGGATTAGAATCGGAAATAATTGGTTCCCCAGATATAAAAAGTATCATGCAACCAATTGAAACTGGTGAAAAAGAAGATGTTCCAGGTTACAAAATATTGCTTTTACATACACCTGATACAATATCTAAGATAAAACACAATACTTTTGATTTAACCCTTGCAGGACATTCACACAATGGTCAAGTAAGAATTCCTTTTATTGGTGCAGTAACTAAACCTAATGGCGCGAAAAAATACTATAATGAATATTATAAAGTTGGAAAAACCGACCTATATATATCAAGTGGTATTGGCACTTCTACTTTAAATTTCAGATTATTTAATAAACCTTCATTTAATTTCTATCGCCTTGTAAATAAATAAGCAAAATACTCACTTTATACCCCCTTTTTCATACAATGAAATGAAAGGGGAGATTTACGATGTACGGAAGAGGACGTCCTTTTAGACCTCGTAGAGGATATAACTTGGGATTTGGATTCGGAAGAAACAACTTCTTATTACCATTCACTTTAGGTGCTGTAACGGGTTCTTTTTTCAGACCACCTTATCCATATTCTTATTACCCATATCCTTATAGTCCATACTTTTTTTATTAAACTAAAAATCCTTATGATAAGGATTTTTTTAATGGTATTGTTATAATTGCTTTAGTCCCGGTCTTAGAAGAAGATCTATAGTGTAATTCACCTTCATGAGCTTCAAGTATTTCTTTAGATAGTTTTATACCTAGCCCTGTACCATTCTTCTTAGTCGTAAAGAAAGCTTCCCCTACTTTACTTTTAGTTTGTTTGTCCATTCCAACCCCATTATCAGAAATGGTAATTACTAAATTATTTTGATTAATTTTTGAGTCTAATCTAATTAGCCCCTTTCTTGTTGTAGGAATAGACTCAATGGAGTTCTTCACTATATTTATAAGTACTTGTTTTAACCTATCGTAATCTCCTTCAATATAAATCTCTTCTTCGCTAACATCATATTTAAAATCTATCTTTTTTTCATTAGATAACATTATAGTGATTTCCGATATATCATTTAACAAAAGTGAAATATCCATCTTCTTTTTATCAACATCAAGCTTTGTAAGATTCATAAAATCATTAATGAGAGTGATAGTTCTTTCTACTTCCTGCCTTATAATTGGTATATACCTTGTCACATGATCCTTATTATTATAATCACACATATCAAAATATCCTTTGCAAACCGCTAGAGGATTTTTAATCTCATGTGTTATTTTAAATAGCGAATTCCTCAGTTGTTTTTCTCTTTCAAGTTCTTTTATAGTTAAATGAAGACTTACTATCTTTTCACTCTTTTTGATCAAATAGCAAAGGATTTGGGTAATAGCATAATATGCAAAGGAGACAAGTATAATTTCTTTTAAAGATTTAAAATTATCTATTTTAAAATAATTAAATTCGTATAAAACAAAAGTTATTTTGATAATTACAAAAAAAGTTATTTTTGTCGAATTGCTTATATTGTTTTTCTTAAGTAGGTAAAATAATAAAAAATATATTATCATTTCTAATGCAATTAAATAAATATTAACATTAAATATGCAAAAATAATATAAACCTATTAATAGTGATAAAGATATATATATACTCTTCTTTCGACTTAAATGCGCAACTAAAAGTGGTATTAACATAAACATCGCTTTAATATATATATACTCAGTATCTATTTTTAATATCAAATAAAGTGTTGAAAAAAGAGCTACATCAAATAGAATATCACTTGTCTTTCTACCAATGTTTTGTTCATTAATAAAATAAATATAATAACAGAATAATGGAAACAATATAAATATAAAATTCAAAAATAATGTTTCTAATATATTCATAAAATCACATCCTTACATTTCAATTATAAAAATGAGTTCAGTAGAATAATGTCGAAAAATAAAATAATTAAAAGTATATTGTTTTTTTAAAAAAACATTTATCTTTTTATGTCAAAAAAAAGGTAGTAACTATTTACTACCTTTTAAATCCTCAATATATTTTTTTAATTTTTGCCCGTCAGGTCCTAATATTATCTTTAATTGATTATCAATTTCAACAATACCCTTTGCCCCCAACTTTTGAATAGCTTCTTTATTAGCTAAGGTAACATCATTAAGCGTTACTTTAAAACGAGACATATTAACTTCTATATTGATAATATTATCTTTTCCACCTAAGCATTCAACTAATTTATTAGCTTCAATATGAAAATCCTTTTTATTTGCTTTTAAAATTACTAACGCAATTACAAGCAAAACAATAGCTATAATTAAATATTGTAAATATTGCACATTTATCACCTATAAATATTATACTATAAATCGATTTGAAATAAAACAACAAAAAACTTAGGTCTTAATTACACACCCTTTTAATCTCTGAGAATATGTTATATTGAAAATAAGTAAAGGGGTGGATTTTATATGTGTAATGAAAACAAAGACTGCAAATGCATAAGTGATATCCTAAAAGTAATAAACATTCTTCAGAAAAAAGCTGAACACTTCGATGAAAGTGACAATAGATGCGACAGACCAAAGCTTGATTGCGACAAACGCAAAGGCGAATGTAACACTAGACCAGTTCAATTAATACTATGCTGTCAAAATGGCGATAACCCATTGGTAATGCCAACTACAACAGGTGTAGCGCCACTTGGTGATGCAGGTTGCCCAACACCAGCATTCTCAAGTGTATTTAGAGTAGAAAGGGTTGACGACTGTTGTGCTACTTTTAGAGTATTAGTGCCTAAAGAACATCAAAAAGTATCAGAATTTTGTTGTAAGGAAGATTTTAAAGCTACCGATTCATTCTTCACTGTAGATTTAAAATGTGTTTGTGTAATTAGATGTCTAGATGATACATTTGTNGATTGCGTATAGTTAAAAAGGTCACATAAGTGACCTTTTTTTTAAAGNTCAATATCCTTTATATTTTTTATATCAATTAGTTCCTCATCAATAGTAATAAGTTTGCCACTTGTCTTTCCAATTATATTCTTCTCAAGTTTCCTACCATCATTTAAAGTAATAGTTGTTGCTATTTTGTATACATAGTTTGGTGAATTGAACAAGCTTTTAATCTTTTCATCAATATCTATTTTATCTTCTACAACCTCTATATTATCTTTATTGCTATTAAAAGAACAATACANCGTCTCGTTGTTACAAATTTTTTTGTCTATTTTGTTAACGAAAATGTTAGGCAACTTCTTTTTCATAAATCAACACCCTTATCTATCATTAGTTTATGCATTAATAATTCAAAAGTTGCAACATGAAATAGTTAGTAGATGGTATAATAAATATATGGTGGTGATAAGATGAAAAAAATATCAAGATATAAAGTTGAACTAAGCATTTTAATTCCTCTTATCATTCTTGCTGTGATAAGTGTAATAACAATATTTGGGGCAACTGATATAATTAAGGATAATTTTTCAAATGCTTACCTAAAACAAATATTATGGTATATCCT
>JGI24710J26742_10000723_pt1 | contig 30975 bp, 27 predicted proteins | sample BioPla2DNA2_FD_26742 | JGI IMG/M metagenome (IMG submission 26742)
TGTAACAACGAAGTGTTACCCTACAAGGGGCAGTCGGAATTTTATGTTACCTTTTCAGTTCGGTCAGAGAAAAAGTGTCACCCTCTAGGGGTGCATATCACTGTGGATGAAAAATATTTTGTCCTTTTCCGTGTATTCCGTGTGTTCTGTGGTTTAAAGAGGGTTTTGGAAATTTTTTAGTGTGTTTCGTGCTTTATAGAGGTTCTTTGTCTTTTCCGGTTTTTTTCTCGTAAATGCTTTTAAGTCTACGTAAACGGTGATTTACAGCAGACTTGCTCAGAGGCGGCTCAAATTTCTTTCCTAGATTTTCAATGCTCAAAGAAGGGTGGGTTATTCGCATTTTGGCTGTTTCCCAGAGAGCCGGTGTCCAAAACTCCTGATCTTCCAGTTTCATCAGATAGTCAATGAAGGCGATTGAATCTTCTGCGGCGTTTACTGTTCGCTTGATATTGGCAGTCTCAAAATTTATTTGGCGGTTGATATCGGCTACTATCTTCCTCGTGGCTATAATGTCAGATACTAGCATTGCTTGTTCTATTAGAGATATTTTTGAGAGGAATCTTTCAATTTTTTTGCCGCTTTTTAAATAATGTGAATGGAATTTTCCGTTTAGATAATACTTGAAGCCGAACTTCATTCTTTTAGAAATTCGTGTGAGGACAGAGGAAAGCCAAGGATTCTTTAATCTTATTTCTAAGTGAAAATTATCTTCAGGAATTTGCAGATATCCATATGTAAAAAAAAGACCTTGTATAAAGGCTCTTTGGCAGTGGCGTGACTTTTTGCCGGACTTTTGTATTCGTTCTATAAAACGTTTTCGCAACTTAAGAAAGTCATACTCATGAAGGGTTAGCTTGCCATTTTTAGCTTTTAAAACCGCTTTTTGGGGCAAGAATTCCGGAGCTGTTTTTATGAATTTTGCAGCAATATCTCTTTCAAGTTTTATGTAAGGAGTAAAACGCAAATTGCTGAAAATAGCAGTTATTAAGGATTCTTTACAGCAGGGCAAGAGCATTCCTGAAGAAAAACTGTCTAAAAGAGCTTTTTTCAGTTTTACGGAATATTTGTTGCTCATTCTTCTTTTATCTTCTCGTGAATGACGCTGGCTTTTTCCGTTTTCAGTTCTCCCACCAGTTCATATATTATGCTGCCCAGCAGGTTTGGGTTGTGACGCAGAAGATCTGACTCTTGGAGCAGGTCTGTGCAAATAACTCTTATTCCGAGGTTTTTGATCCTTTTTACAGTAGGTGGCACCCAGTATTGCTCTTGTGATTCGTATTTTTGCATGACGGGTTTGGCAGCTCTTCTAGAGTTGACTATTACTATGTCTATTTTTTTTAGAGCGGTAGTGTCGAGGAGGGTTTTTACGTGATCATAAGCAGTGAAGTAGTCGGTTTCACCAGGTTGTGTCATTACGTTGCATATGTAAACTACTTTACCCGAGGAAGAATTTATATGTTCACAAACCTCGTCAAACAACAAATTTGGTATCACGCTTGTATAGAGGCTCCCTGGGCCAAGAATAATCACTTCCGCATCATCTATAGAGCTTAATGCCTCTTGGTTGGGCTGAGCGTGATTAGGTATAATCTCAATTTTTTTGATCTGTTTTCTTGCAGTAGCTATGGCTGTTTCTCCAACTATTTTGTCACCATTTTTAAATGTTGCGGAAAGCTGGATATTGTCAGCGGTGACAGGTATAACTTTCCCTTTGATGGCCAGAATGTTTCCCGCTTCGCGCACGGCACTGTTGAAGTCTCCTAAAACCTCTGTCATAGCGGCGATAAATAGATTGCCAAAACTGTGTCCGTCTATGTGAGCCCCTTCTGTGAATCTATACTGAAAAAGCTTTGAAAGCAGGCTTTCTGATTGTGAGAGAGCTACTAGACAGTTCCTTATGTCACCTGGCGGCAAAATTTGCATTTCTTTTCTGAGACGCCCAGAGGAACCGCCATCATCAGTGACTGCTACTATTGCGGTTAAATTTAAACGAAACTCTTTCAAACCTTTCAAAAGTGAACTTAAGCCTGTGCCGCCGCCCAAAGCGACTACAGAAGTTATGTGTTCTTCTGTTTTTTTTCTGCTGAAAACGAAATTACGCAACTTTGTAGCTATGCTTTTTTCCTGCATTTGCAAGATTGAATAAATGGTCTGGAAGCCTTTTTTGATCCAGTAATAGCTTATTAGAAGCAAAGTCAGGGCTGTGAAAGCCAGAGCTCCGGGATGAAAAGTTTTAAGAGTTTCTATTGAAGCTGGAGCAGATAAAAGCAGAGCCAAGGCGACCATTACAAAAGCTGCGCCTGCCATTAAAAAGCCCATGAAAAAGAAAAAGACCCATCTCTTGGAACGGATTTTTCTGCCGAGAAGTTTGCCTAAGCTTTTTCTAAGAGCTACAAACATATTTAAAATTCACCGTTCATTTTGGCTCGCATCTTTCTAGAGAAAGTCTCTGCCGAGAATATGCCCATTCGCCGCAGATAGAAGTTCATGGCAGCTGTTTCTATTATTACGGCCAAGTTTCTGCCTTCTCTTACGGGGATTGTGGTTGAAGGTATGTCGACTTTAAAGTAATTTACGGTTCTTTGAAAGATTCCAAGCCTGTCGTATTCTTGTTGCTGGTCCCAAGGTTCCAGTTGTATTACCATATCCACGTCGTGTTCATCAGCGGTTGCGGCTATGCCGAACAAAGATCGTATATCTATAATGCCCAAACCTCTGATTTCCATGTGATGGCCTATCATTTCGTCAGGAGAACCGACAACTTTTGTTTCAGAGACCTTTATCAGTTGAACAGCGTCATCCGCTACCAGCCTGTGTCCACGTTTGATTAACTCCAGCGCGCATTCGCTTTTTCCTATGCCTGAATGCCCTAAAAGAAGTATGCCGACACCGTAAACTTCGACAAAGACGCCGTGAACGCTTTTTCTTGGGGCAAATCTTGCATGCAGATAGCGAGATAGAACATACATAAATTCGCCTGTTTTTGCCGGAGTGCGAAGCAAAGGTACTTCTTTTGTTTCGCAAAGCTCGACCAATTCATCTGGCACCAGTAAATCTTCAGTTATTACTATGCAAGGTATGTTGAAGAATAAAAGCTGGCGGAGACGAACAGTTCTGGTTTCAGGAGTCTGTTCTCCAAGATAAGCAAGCTCGTTTCTGCCAAGTATGATGATTCTGTCGTAGCCGAAATGTTCAAAGAAGCCTACCAGCTCAAGTCCGGGGCGATGAGTTTCAGGAGAAATGATTTTGCGCTCTAGACCCTGTTTGCCTGCTATTACTTCCAGATCTTGGTCTTGAACTATTTCTCTGACTAATACCAAAGGCATTTTTTATGCACCTTTCTGAAACCTAGTAGCCTGTTGCAACTAAATGTTTCTTTTTGAAAAGAAGAATTTATTATCCACAGATGGACACAGATTTACACAGATTTTTGTTTGAACATAAATTTGCAATTTATCTCTTTATTTATGCCATCTAAGTATTATTAGGATTTTTTTTATCAGCTTTTTAGCTGTTTATTAGCTGCTTAGAACAATTATTAGTTTCAGCAATTTAGTCTAAACAGTTCAACTTGCCATCCGCCATTTATCACGGTGCGATTTAGCAGCAGCCAACAATGCTTTATTGTAGAGCAAAATCTTTTTATTTTCCTTCCTTTTCATTTTTTGTAAAGAACAAATAAATTGCGGGCAACAAGAACAAAGTCAATAAACCCGAAAAGAATATGCCGCCTGCCGAGGCAAGACCAATAGCGGTTCTGAATTCGCTTCCGAGAGTTGTGTCTAAAGCGAAGGGAAGCATGCCCGTGACTGCTGCGAGAGTAATCATGGCTACAGCCCGCATTTCATGTTCCAGAGCTTCAAACATAGCTTCGTGAGGCTTCATGCCCGCATCTCTGTTGACTTGAACTCTGTCCATAATTAGAATTGCCATGTTGACTACAATTCCTATCATCATAACTCCGCCAAGAAGTACTAATACTGACATGGTTTCGCCTGCAAAGTGCAGAGTCCACAAACTGCCGGCAAGTCCCAGCGGGATAGTAATTAATATTATTAATGGTCTTGTAAAGGAATTCAAGACAGAGGCTAGCACTAAATATGTAAGGACGAAAGCCATTATTCCGACCTCGGCAAAATCTAATATTGCTTCGTCAAGTATTTCTACTTTCCCGGCATATTCGGTACTGTAGCCAGGAGGGAGAAGATTCTCTTTTTCTATATGGTCGAGCAGACGTTGAGCGGCAGTGCCTAGAGGTGTTCCCTGAGCAGGATTAGCCATGAAGTTTATCATGCGTTGTTTGTTGTGACGGCTGATCAATACAGGAGCCGACTCTTGTTTCACCTCTGCAAAGTTGGAAAGAATAATAGGTTGCCCGACTGGGCTTGGCAACTGCATGCCTGATATTTGTTCCGTTCCTTCTGCTTTTTCTAATTTTACTCTTATATCACGGCTTCTGTCACCGGTTTTCATAGTGCCAGCGACAGTGCCTTCTATATTGGTTCTGAGAGTCAGTCCCAAGGCAGCTGAAGGAACCTTGAGATCGCTGAGTATAGCTCTTTTGGGTTTTACAACCAGCTCGTTTTTAGGCGGCATAACGCTTGTTTCAATATCTTGGAGCCACTCAAAATTTGCAGCATCTGCCAAAAGCCTGTTGCCGATTCGATCCAGTTCGTTTAAGTCATCGCCTTTGATTAAAAGCCGCATGTTTGCCCCTGAACCGCTGGGGTCAGGAAGCGACGTTGTGACAGACATGTCAGGTATTGCTTTCAGCATTTCAACAAGTTCGTCTCTTAGAGTAAAGATGGTTTTTTTACGCTCATACTTTTCAGAATATTTACAAATAGCCTGTGCCAGATAAACACCTTCAGAGTTTTGCCCTAAGCCGCCGTCAATTTTTCCGATTGTGAAGAGGGCTTTTTTCAGTTCTGGAATGGTTTGTATCAGAGGCATTATATCTTTAATTCTGGAGATGGTCGTTTCCAAAGCGTAGTCAGAAGGAAATTCCATCTTGACTGTAATTTCTCCTCTGTCTGAAATGGGCAGAAAAGTAAAACCTATTGAGGGAACCAAGGTAAGAGAATGGAGAAAGAGTAAGACAGAGATAAGTATAACTGCGATTGTAAGGACTTTGCTGGATACTATAGCCTTGTTGATTTTGAGGACAAAGGCAGTGAATTTGGAAAATATCTTGTTCCAAATATTTTCCATTGAAATGAGGAATTTTGGTCGTTCCGTGGAGGGCTTCATTATTAGAGAAGCCAGTGCGGGGGTCATTGTAAATGAAATGAACAAAGAAACGATTGTTATAGCAATTGTAGTGACAGAAAATGGGATTATGAACTGCCCTAAAACGCCTTTCATTTGAAGAATTGGCAAGAGAACCACAAGGTTTGTGCCTGCACTGGCTATGACTGCTACTAAAATTTCTTTAGAACCTGTTGTCGCAGCTTCTTTTATAGGCATACCTTTGTTGATTTTGTCTATTATATTTTCCAGAACTACGATCGAGTTTGTTATAAGTATGCCTATAGAAAGCCCTAAAGCCAAAAGGGTGGATGTGTTTAGAGAGTAGCCGGACAAATATAGCAAAAATATGCCTATGAGCACTGTAACTGGCATGGTTAGAGCTACTATGAAGGTTGAACGCAGGTTGTATAAAAAGAAGAACATCAAAATAGCTGTGAGCAGTATGCCTTGCCAAACGCTGCCCGTAGCGTTGTCAACTGTGGAACTGATATATTCTCCGTTGTCCGATACCAGTTCTATTTCTATGCCGCCAGGCAGATTTTTTTTCATTTCGGCTATTCTGGCCTTTATTTCTTTGACCAGCTCTACTGCATTTCCTTCGGCTTTTTTTACTATTTGAGCTGCTATGCAGGGTTTTCCGTTTAAGTAAGCGGCTTGCCTTTTTTCTGCTGAAGTTAAAATTACGCGTCCAACATCTTTTAAGCGGCAGCGTTGCCCGTCTTTATTAGCTATTTCAAGGTTTTCAAGCTCGGCAGGGTTGCTGAAATCCGCATCAAATTTGACGGAAAACTCACGGCCGTTGTCGGTTATGTGTCCCGCAGGTATAAGTTTTACTTCTTTTTGTATACTTTCAACCACATTCAGAGAATGAAGTCCACGGGCTGCGAGCTTGTTTCTGTCTAAAAGAACTTGAGTTTCTAATTTGGAACCGCCTGTCAGTCTTACTTCGGCAACGCCTCTGACGGCTGCTAGTCTGTCTCTAAAATCAGTGTCGGCATATTCGTAGAGTTCATCTTCGGGAAGATCTCCGGTAATAGCCAAGTTCATGATAGGCAGGGCATTTATGTCGTATTTGAGGACGTGAGGGTTCTCTACCCCTGTCGGAAAATTGTTTATTATGAGATTCAGTTTTTCTCTCACATCATTGGCGACTATATCAACATCAGTTCCTACTTCGAACTCCAAAAGAACTAAGCATAGATTTTCAGCACAAGTGGAGGTTATATTCTTGAGAGCGTCTAAGGAGGAAACAGCGTCTTCAATCGGTTTAGCGACATCGGTTTCAATTTCTCCGGGAGCGGCTCCTGGGTAAACGGCTATAACAGTGACATAGGGCAAGTCTGTTTGTGGAAGTTCTTCTACGGGCAGCTTGCGATAAGAGTTAATGCCCAGACCTACTAAGGCGATTACAAGACAAAGTATTGCTACGTAGCGTTTGACTGAAAAATCAACAATATTCAATGTGAGCCACCTTGAAGCACTTTTATTGCTTGTCCGTCGTTCAGCATGCTTTGTCCTTGAATAACAATTTCGTCGCCTTCTTTTAGTCTATCGGATGAAATTTGAATATAAGAATTGTTTGTCAGGGCTGTTTCTACAGGAATCATAAGTGCTTTGCCATTCTCGGCCTTAAATATATTAAGCTTGCCGCCTCTACGGACAATGGCATTTGCGTTGATAGCCAAGCCTTCAGAGGAATCTAAAATAAGACGGACTTCCGCTAAGCCGCCTGGGACCATAGTTGCGTTTAGATCTTTGAGTTTGCATCTGATTTCAAATGTGCGCAAAGCTGGCAGTATCTCAGGGCTCTTGTAGGTGACTATGGCATCGTAAGATATTCCTGCATAGCCGGTGGCTATTGCTTTTGTTTGACCGGCAATTATACGGTAATAGTGCTCAGCAGGGGCGTAGGCAATTATTTCTGTGTCGTCAGTGTCTTTTATTATGATTATAGGTTTGCCTGGAGCTGCAATTTCACCAGGCTCTTGGAGTTTGTTGGAAACAACGCCAGTGAGAGGGGCGTAAATAGTTGAGTCTTCGAGGTCTTTTTCTGCTAGTTTTAGAGCCATTTCAGCTTTCTTCAACTGCTCTTTTTCAAGTTCTATTATGGTTAAAATATGTTCAAAAGTAGCTTCTGAGACTTTGTATTTCAGTTGAGCCTTTTCGTAGGTGTCTTGGCTTGCGGAGTCCTTTTCCCAAAGTTGGCTGACTCTTGCTAAGTCGACCTTGGATTTTTCAAGGTCAGCCTCAGCTTGTTTCTGTCTGGCGCTCTTTTCTTTAAGAGAGAAGCCGGCAATGGCCAGATCCTGTTTTCTAATTTCTACATTTGTCTGAAGTTTTAGAGGATCTATGACAAAGAGTTTGGTTTTTCCCGCATAAACTCTCTCGCCTTCCTTTACAAAAATTTGTTCTATTGGGCCGGGAATCCTGGGGGAAACTCTTGCGATATTGGCTGATTCAACACTGCCTTGCAAAATCAGAGAATCTTCAAAAGTCATTTTAAAGATTTTGGCTGTATAAACAGGAATTGCTCCAGGAGATGAGGCAATAGCCGGAAAAGAAGATGAAAATAAAAAAAGACTTACTATAGCAACAAGTATTAAAGTCACGAAAAGCTTCCTTTCAAAATCTCTATAAGAGCATATTATAAAAAATATCCTCAAAAAACAATATCTGCTGATTTTTCATTAAAACCTGAATTCTCGTGAGACGTTTATTTGCCAGCTGCCGCGGACAGATTCTTTCGCTTTAGGTTTCAAGGGAGCGGGAGGAGTTGGAGGAAGAGGCGGCAGAGCCTGAATATTTGCTTTCTTGCTTTCAGCAAGAGGCAGTATAAGGTTTAGGTTTACTGCCCATGATCCAAAGCGGTCATGTTTTTTTGTAGTTATGGACATTCGATGCAATTTAAGCTCCGTTTTTCTTAAAGCGCTCTTATCAATTCGTGTGGCAAAAAGGCCTTTGTATTTTCTGCTATTCAAGGCAGATGTGCCTTTAAAAGTTAAAAAGGAATATTGTCCTGCAAGCTCAAAGCGGCCGAATTTTTTTTTGCCTCCTAATCTTGTTCCCCAGCCGCTGTTTGGCTGAAACTTCAGGTCGTAATCAACTTGATTTGTACTGAATAGAAAAAGCGGATCCAAAGTTATAAGATTTGTTTCCATAGACATAAAGCTGTCAAAATCCGTTTTTGAATATTCAAAAAAACATTTGGCAGAACTTAATGGAAATGCAAATCCAAGAGAGTTTGTTGTCGCTTTTAGCTTGGTCTTGCTGTAGCCGAATTTAAACTTTTCATCTTTGAGGTTTATCCCATTTCCCTCATCAGTGCTAGAATAGTGACGAAAGTAAGGAATAAATCTCTTGCTTCTTTCCCAGCTGACTTCTGCTGCAAACTGCTCAATTTCTCTATCCAGATTCAAAAGCAAGCGCATTGCAGGAGTTTTTGCGGTAAGGCTGTGTTTCGGTTTGGATGAACTGTATCCGAAAAGGAGTTTAAATCTTTTTAACTCTGAAAATCCGCGCAACTTAATTTGTTTATATTTATTATCCAGAAAAAGCGGCGGGTTTTTACCCAGAGCTGAAATAAGATCTTGGTGCAGATCAAAAAAGCCGTGATAAAGGCTGTTCCCTTTTTCCTGGCTGATTTCTATCGCAGAGTTTTTCCTTTTGAATCTAAGAAAGATTTTTCTTGTCTCAGCATCTGAATCCAAGTTAAATGATTCGTTTTTTGTTTCGACAGAATTCATTCATTTGTGTTTTTCAAAATAGCTGTTTTTAAGACCGAAGAGAAAGTCATTTGCTGGTTCAAGGGAAATTCCGGTTTTGAATCTGTATCCGGAAAAGTCGTTTACAAGAGATTTATCAAGCCATTTTTTATAATACTCTTCAAATGAATATTCTATTTTTGCCAAAGGCGTTTCAACTGTCCAATCAGGATTTTGTATGGCAATAGGGATTGGCGGCATTGCCAAGTTATCGAAGAGATCGGCTCCATGGGCTTTATGATTTGCGATTAAAAAAACTGCAAATAACACCAAGCTTATTATTAGATATACTTTTGGAGAGTTTGACACGAAATAGGCTCTCTCGTTTAATGCAGAAGGGGCCGTCTCAAGTTTGAGACGAGCCCCTGCTGTTTGTTTATGGTTGCTTTCTTAATCTTCAACGAAAAAATCGATTGGAGATTCTGTATTTTGATCCATGAGCAAAGTTAAAGTTCCGTTAATGTCGACATTGAACGTGCCCATGCTTGTTCCTGTATTAGATTTGACATCGCCGTCGAAAACTTCTCCATTGGAAATGCTCATATCGGTCTTTGTCTTTCTGTCGAAGAAAATAGTTTTTGTCTTTCCGCCATATTTTATAACGGCTCTGACATTGATGCTGCTGCCTGTTTTTTTGGTGCTGGTATATTCAATGTTGAGAGTTTCTTCCGGAGTCGCGCTTGCTTCTTTGGCGATCTTGACTATGCCTTCGATTACAGTTTCTCCATCTTCGTTTACTGTAACTTCTTCTGAGCCGCCATTGAAAGTATATTCTGCTTTTATTTCTTGTTCATGCTTAGTTGTAACCTTTGCTCTGGAGTTCTAAATAAACTGCTTATAAAAGCTTGTTTTCTCAGAAAACATCTAATAAAATTTTGAAGATTTGTAAGAGAAAAATTCAATTTTAATTGATTTGTTGATTTATAAGAAAGGAGCATAGAACTAGAAAAAGAATCTAAATAATTTCACTGTCCACGGTTCACTGTATCCTTTGCATTTTCTTTAAATCTTTGCAAATCTTTGAATGTAAGGCAAATAGTGATATAAAGTGCTTTTGAAATTAGAAAACATAACTAAAAGCATAAACCGAAAGATTCTTTCTCTGTGTTTCTGTGTATTCCGTGGTTGAAAAAGTCTATGAAACTTTTTACTGCTGAACAAGCAAAATTAGCTGATTCTCACGCTATAAATGAAATGGGAATTCCTTCGGAAATTCTCATGGAAAATGCCGCTATAAGAATATTTATAGAGCTTGAAAAGCTTTTTGGCGGCAAGGTCGCCGGCAAGAAATTCGCCATTCTCTGCGGCAAAGGCAATAACGGCGGAGATGGACTTGCGGTCGCAAGGCATTTGCTTAATAAAAAAGCAGATGTCAAAATTATTCTGGATGCAGATGAGTCTAATATGACTTCTGAAACAGCTTTGAATAGAAAGATTTTGCTGAATTTGTCTCAGGCAATACCTTTTTTGAGTTCTTTTTCTTCCGCAGAAGAGGCCGCAAAGTATTTTGGCGAACCTGATTGCATTGTTGATTGTCTTTACGGAGTCGGTTTTAGAGGTAAGATCAAAGAGCCTGCGGCCAAGCTTTTGATACTCTTGAATCAAATGTCGTCTCTCAAAATAGCGGTAGATGTGCCATCAGGCTTATCGGCCAATGATGGGCGTTTGGCTGATTATGCTTTTGAAGCGGATTATACTTTTACTCTAGGTACTGCTAAATTAGGGCTCTTTTTACCGCCTGGCATTAAAAATGCAGGCAAAGTTAAGCTATTAGATATAGGTCTGCCTAAAGTATCTCTCAAAGCGCCTTTTAATGAAGGCGGCGAAACATATTTGATCAATCGCGGATTGGCAAAGAAACTTTTGTTTCCGCTGAATGATTTCGCCCATAAAAACACTTATGGCAAGACTCTTATAATAGCAGGTTCCGAAGAATACAGAGGAGCTCCTTTGCTGGCTCTTGAAGGAGCTATGAGGGCAGGATCAGGCTTCCCTGTGCTGGCTTTACCTGATTGCCTTAAAGGTTCTGTGTCTGTGCCTGCAGAAGCTGTAACTATTTATTTGCCTTCTGAAAATGGAGAAGTAAAAATAGACGACAACTTGGCATATGAATTAGCACGAAAATTCAAAGTAATTTTGGCTGGACCAGGTCTCGGAAGAGGCAAAACTGTTTTTGAATCAATTAGAAATTTGTGTTCCAACCAATATTGCGAACTCATTTTGGACGCTGACGCTCTTGATGTAATAGCTCAAGAACCAAGCAGTTTTAATGTCAGACATGTTCTTTTGACACCGCATCTTGGTGAGGGGGCAAAGCTTTTGGGGAAATCCGGCAAGTCAATTGAGAAAAACTATATCAAGTCGGCAATGGCATTGTCGGATAAATATTCACACTATGTTCTTTTAAAATCCTCTGTCAGCATCTTTTCATATGGAGATTTTTATTGTTTTGTGAATCCCGCTGCTAATGCAGGAATGGCGAAAGCTGGCTCAGGTGATTTGCTTGCAGGCATAATCGCAGGCTTGGCATCTAAAACTGGGCTTGTAAAAGCCGCAGTTATAGGCAGCTATCTTCATTCAGAAGCAGGAAGACTAGCTGCTAAAAAGCATGGAAAGGACTCAATGAGAGTTTCCGATATAGCAAAAGAGATCGGAAATGCTTTTAAACGGCTCCGAAGCTAGTGCTGTGTTTTATCTAAAACATTTATTTCTAATTTAATTAAGCTTGCCGCCTGCCACGCACCACTCGCCACGGTGCGATCTCATAAGCGGATATTGTCTTGTGAATTTTGAAAAGCAAACAAGGAAATAGCTGATAATATTTATGCCGCCGCACTAGTTTATCGGGTGAATCAGAAGAGGTTGAAGACCTTCATTATAATCATTATGCCCATCAAAATTGCGAACACTATAATGTTTTTAACAGGACTTTCGTAATTGGGATCTTGATTCTGTTTTTCTTTGTCTGACAGTTGGTCTTTGTTTTTATCTTGCTTGTCGCTGTGCATCTGAGTTTATTCCTTAGATTTAGTTGCAAGGTCTTAAACTAACACATTTGTATAGGCGCTTGCAAGAAATTCTACTTTAGGGTATGTTGTCAGCTGTTCGGGTGCCTTGGGGCGCCAGATTATAGACATATAAAAATCCGGAAATTTATAATGCACCTTAAATCCCTTGAACTTATGGGGTTCAAATCCTTTGGCAGAAAGACGGTTTTTGAATTTAGCAAAGGTCTGACTGCGATAGTGGGCCCAAACGGCTCCGGAAAGAGCAATGTTTGTGATGCTATACGTTGGGTTTTAGGCGAACAAAGCGCTAAAACTTTGCGTGGCACAAAAATGTCTGAAGTTATTTTTGCCGGTTCTCCTGAGCTGAGCGCTTCTGCATTTGCTCAAGTCAAACTTACTCTGGACAATGAAGATGGCGTTTTGCCTATAGAGTTTGCTGAGGCTGAGATAACAAGACAACTTTATCGCTCAGGCGAAAGCAACTATATCCTTAATGGCACTAAAACTCTGCTTTCTACTCTCAAAGAGCTTTTGATGGATACAGGGATAGGCAAAGACGGCTATTCTATAATAGGGCAGGGGGATATTGACGACATAATTTTCCAGAAAATCCAAAGCCGCAGAGCCTTGGTTGAAGAAGCTGCCGGGATTACTAAATTCAAGCATCGTAAAGAAAGTGCTGAGAGCAAGCTGAAAAACACTCGCGACAATATGTTGCGCATAAACGACATAATATCCGAGATAGAAGGGCGTTTGGAGCCTCTCAAAGAACAGGCTGATAAGACTTTGCGATACAGAGAGCTTTCCGGAATAATCAATGAGTTGGAATCTGCTCTTTTGCAATTTGATTTGGCGGCTTATTATGCCGAAAGAAGCAATATAGAATCCATGAAAGCTGGCTTGCAGGCAAAAATTGAAGAAATAGAAGCCTTCATGGCAAGCGTGGATGAGAAAAAACAGAGAGCCGGCGATGAGTTTGCTGAGTTTGAGAACGCCTTGCAGCTCAAGAAAGATGAACTGGCTAAAGCTTCTGCCGGCATTGAAGAAAAGAAAAATAATGTTTCAGAGATAAAACAGCGTGTTAATGGCCGCTCAGCAAGAAATGAAGCTATAGCTGAAGAGTTGGCTGCCATTGAAACGAAGTTGAGCGAAGGCGCGGCTGAAATAGAAGATGCTAAAAAGCGTCTCGCAGATATAGAAACAGCTAAAGCTTCTCTGACAGGCGAAACCAAAGAAGCAAAAGCGGCTGTGGAGAAAGTTAAAATAGAACTTTCTGACTATGAAAGCAGTCAGAGCCAAGATAAAGACTCATCTTTTCAACTGGCTGTAAAGATAGCCGATCAAAAAACCAGAATTAACAACGCCTCTCAACAAGTTCAGATGTTGGAACGAAATCTTGGCAAGGGCGAATCTGATGTCAAATATGCCAAAGATTCTATTTCAACTCTCGAAAAAGAAAACGAAAAAATAGCGGCCGAAATCAATATCATCAAGGCTGAGATAGAATCCAACACAGAAGCCTTGAAGCGTCAGATGAAAGACCTGACCGAACTTGAAAGAGAAGGCAAGAATGTTGATGAGAACCTTATGGCTCTCTCAGACCAAGTTAAAATCCATAAGGCCAGACTCAATATTCTCGAAGAATTGCAAAATAGTGCCGAAAACGGAATCTATCGTGGCGTTCAAGCGGCTCTGGCTCTCAAAGATACTGGCAGATTGCCTGGAATTTATGGCATAGTCGGCAATTTGATTAAGGTGCCTGCGGGTTACGAAACAGCTTTTGAAACAGCTTTAGGCGGAAGCATTCAGGATATTGTCACCGACAGTTCCGATACTGCGAAAGAAGCCATAAATTTCCTTAAAAGAAACAAAGCCGGCAGGGCGACTTTTCTGCCTCTCGACATAATGACAGCTCCTAGAGCATTGGATAAGCCTGCAGCGACAGGCTGTCTTGGCACGGCTCTTGATTTGGTCGAGTTTGATGCGAAATTTTACACTGTTATGAGCAATCTGCTCGGCAGAATTTTGATTTTTGATAATCTGGATAATGCGGTTGATTACACCAAAACCAGCAGAAACTTTGGAAGAATAGTTACTCTTTCTGGTGACATAGTCCGATCTTCGGGAGCCATGACAGGCGGGGGCGAAACTAAACGCGCAGGCGGAATACTTGCTCAGAAACGTGAGCAGGATGAGCTTGCTGAGAAGATCGAAGGTCTTGAAGGTAAAGAAAAGGCTTTGAAGAACCGACAGCTGGTTATTTTGCGACAAAGACAGGAGCTTGCCGCTTCTGTTAAACATCTTGAGGATACTTTGACTAGAAGTGAGCAGTCATTGAGCTTTTTCGAGCGAAATCATGAGAAAAACGCTGAAGCTCTCAAACAGAAAAATGAAGAATTTAAACATCTCTTTAATGACCATGAAGAGATAAACTCCAGAATTGCTGATTTTAAAGAGGCTTGGGAAAAAGCTCAGGCAGAGCTGGTCGCTCTTGAAAACGAGGAGCGTCTCCTTTCGGCAAAAATGTCCAATGTTTCAGAAAAATACAATTCCATTCAAGCAAGGCTGGTTCAGCTGACCTCAGTTTACAATGAAAAACAGATGGAAGAAGCTAAAATAGACGAGCGTAGAAAAGCCGTGCAAAGAGAGCTGGAGTCAGCTCTCAGAAGGCAATCCGATACAGAACAGCGTAAGATTTCCGCTTCAGAAGAGATTGCAAGTCTTAAAAATGAAATAGCCGGCTATGAGAAAACCTTGAAGGATTTGGCTAACGAGCTTTCAGAAGCGGACAAACAAAGAGAAGCTATGGAAAAAGTCATAGCAGAAACTGACGCAGAATACAAAAAACGCTCCAGAGAAATGTCTGGTCTTGAAGCTGCTTACAGAAGCAGAGCGGGCATCAAAGAAACAACACTGAAAAAGCTTTCCGAACTGGATATTAAATTGGCTGAAATCAAGACCAGAATAGAAGCAAAAGAAAGCTCTCTTAGAGAAGATTTTAATATGCTCGTAGACGAAAACGCCATAATGGTGCAAAAGTATGAAAACCGTGAGGATCTCTCTGACCAGATAGACAAGAACAAATTTGAACGTGAACTGCTCGAACCGGTAAACCCATTAGCGGTTGATGAATATGAAAAGACAAAAGAGCGCTTTGATTTTCTGACTTTGCAAGTGCAAGACTTAGCATCGGCAGCGGCTTCATTGGAACAAGTAATAGCCGAAATAGAAAAGATTTCCGCAGAAAAGTTCACGGAGACCTTTGAGCAGATTAAGAAAGCTTATTCTGATATTTTTGAGATTCTCTTCCCGGGCGGTGAAGGCACTCTAAAATTAAAAGACCCGAAAAACCCTCTTCAGAGTGATATAGATATAATTTGCAGATTGCCGGGTAAAAAACTTTCTACCTTGGAACTCTTTTCTGGCGGAGAAAAATCGCTTATTTCTATAGCCATGCTTTTTTCTATTTTGCAGGTTAAACCTCCAGCTTTCTGTCTCTTGGATGAAATCGAAGCTGCGCTTGACGAAGCCAATGTGAAGCGTTTCAACCGAATGCTCAGAAGTTTTGCCGATAAAACCCAGTTCTTGTTGATAACTCACAATAAAGAAACTATGCAAAATGTCGATGTCATATATGGGGTAACCATGAGCAAGAATGGTATATCCAAACCAGTTTCAATTCGTCTTGAAGACGAGAATAAAATTAAAGAATTCACTGTCGGAAAAGGCGAAGTAAGCACTAAAAGCTATAACTTTGCCAGAACCGCCAGCGGAGAAAACTGAATGCAGAATAAAACAGATAACGAAAAAATTGAAGAAAAACAGCCAGAAAAGAAACATAAGCGTAAGTGGCAGCTAAGAAGCGATTACAGAATTCTTATATTGACTTTGGGACTTTCGCTCTTTTTTGAAGCTTTTTTGATTTACAGCTCCTACAGCGCTGATGTTGCTGAGCTAGCTAATACTGCACAGGAAGCTGTTTTTCCTGTGTTTTCTTTTTCTTTTGTAACAATATGCGCTTTGGTTCTTGTTCTGACAGGCTTATTTGCTTCTATGTCCGAGGAAAGCAGCCTTGAGAAGTCTCCTTCTGACGAAGAACTGGAGAAACTGGAAAGACTTTTTGCTGAGCAAGAAGACCAAGAAGATGTCTCAGATCTGGAGTTGCTTGACGGGGTGGAAGATACAGAAGAGTCTCCCAAGCCAGAAAAAGCTCCTGAACAAAAAACGGAAGCTCCGAAAAAAGCTCAGGAAGACGTAGCTGCTCTTGCCAAGAAAGAAACAGAGAAGGCGCAAGAGCATGAAGAAAAGCTTTCTTGGACACAGCGTTTAGCAAGAGGGCTTTCAAAAACTAGAACAGGTTTTGTTTCTAAGCTTAAAAAGCTTTTGCTTGGTTCTCCGAAAATAGACGAAGAGCTTTTGGAAGATATAGAAGAAACCCTTTACAGTGCCGATATAGGCGTTCAAACTGTTCAAGAAATAGTAAATCATCTCAAAGAAAAAACAGAAAACGGTGAACTGAAAACATCACAAGACATAGTGGCTGCTATGAAAGAGCGTTTAGGCGAGATGCTTGACGAGTTTGAGGCAGCTCCAGTTTTGAATCCTAACGGACTCTCAGTTTATCTGATTGTTGGCATTAACGGAGTAGGCAAGACTACTACTGTAGCTAAGCTTGCTTCTTATTTCAAATCAGAAGGCAAGAAAGTTATGCTGGCTGCCGGAGATACTTTCAGAGCGGCTGCTATAGATCAGCTTTTGATTTGGGGTGAACGTGTCGGAGTTGAAGTTATAAGCGGCTCAGAAGGCGGCGATCCCGGCGCTTTGGTGTTTGACGCGATACATGCGGCTCAGAAAAGAAATGCCGATGTTTTGCTTATAGATACAGCAGGACGCATGCACGTAAAAGCCAACCTCATGGCTGAGTTGAAAAAGGTTCATAAAATCGCTTCTAAAGAGGCCGAAGGCGCGCCTCACGAAATTTTGCTCGTTTTGGATGCTGTTACAGGACAAAACGCTGTTCAACAGGCTGAGCAGTTCTCAGAGATTTTGCCTCTTACTGGCCTTGTTGTAACTAAGCTTGACGGCACGGCTAAAGGCGGTATTATATTTGCTGTCAGCGGAAAAGTGGAAGTTCCTGTGAAGTTTATCGGAGTCGGTGAAAAGATGGAAGACCTTCGACCCTTCAAATCCAAAGAGTTTCTTGAAGCTCTGTTTGCTGATACCGAGGGAAAAACCAAGCAAAGCGACTATAAAGTCCTGTGAAATCAGGGCGTAGGGTGTCGGGGGTAGGGGATTAGAGGATAGAGGATAGAAAGAACAAATACCCAAATACCCAGTGGTTAGTGCTTTGTGATCAGTGGAATTGTTTTACAGAGCTACTGCTATTCTTCATTTTGAGTTATAAAACCTATTAGCAATTCCTGTTCTTTTTCGAGTTTTTGGGGCCTGCTGTTGCAAACAAGCAATAAGTAATCAATGACCTCTTCCGGGCCTACATTGCCGCCATTCCATCTTTCTAATCTTAGTGATTGTTTCATAAAGTTGATCTGTCCCATTAAAATGTCTCTCGATATTTTTTCTCCCTTAAGAAACTTGCTGGTCATTTCTAAGAGAGCAAGGGCGTCTTGGAAAGATCTGGGATAGGCATTGGCTTTTGTTTTTTGTTCATATTTTTCAGCGGGGGCTGTGTTTATTTTGATGGGATTTGTTATGACTGCTATTATAGCAGCACCTACAGGATAGAGGGGAACCAGGAGAATTCCGGGGTAATTGCCTAATGCTCTGAAAGAAAAAACGACGCATAGAGCCCATTGGAGGATTATCGCTTTCGGCAATTTGATCTCGATCATATTATCTTTTCTGCTCAGTACAATAATTATTCCGAAGGCTAGGAAAGTCAGAAAGTAGCCTGCCCAAAGATTTGATTTTTCGAAACAGAACACTGCTATAACCTGTCCGATTAAAGCTAGCAAATGTAAAAGTTCTCTGCCAACTGTTTTTGACAATTTATTGCTGCTGCCCAAAATATGACTCCTCTTTTATTCTTAATAGAAATAGTAATTTCTATTACTTTATTTTATAACTGGCTTTGTTTCATTTTCTATTATGAGATTGCCAAAAAAATCTTCTTCTCTGCAATATATCAACCTGTCACGTGGCACTTTTAGCGAATCATAGGCCTGCGAAATGTGGGCAGGCTCTCAGTCTCTTCTGTGGACTGGCCGCTTTGCTCAGGGGTTTCTGGTTATATCTTATCTTCAGGCTCTTGAATAAATTTGTTGAGCAATTCTTTTTCTTTTTCAAAGTTTTCTTTAGGATAGACTTTGCAAAAATTTGATAAAAAATCGATTATACTTTCTGTTTTGTTAGAGCCGTTTATCAACCCTTTTGCAGACATTGCTCGCTCAAGATGAAACAAACGTTCTGTTATGATGTTTCTGCTAATTTTTTCTCCTTCTAGCAGCTTTTTGGTTGTTGTTAAGAGAATAAGCACGTTTCTGTAGGCTATGAAATATTTATCTTCATTTGTTTCACTTTGTTCGCTTTCTTCATTCTCTTCTGTGTATGTGTCGCCATCTTCGGGCTGTGCTTTTTTTATTCCCATATAAATAGCGATTTCATTAGAGAATTTGGTTATGATAGCACACAAAGTTATATATATGATAAAGGGCAGGATTTCAAGACGGGAGTCGCAATTAACAGTGCTAGGCTGATCATTGATTGTCTTTATTTGCAGTAACATCAATACTAATGGGACATCTTGCATAAGCTTCAGTATTTCGGCCAGAAAAATAATGAAGATATACAGCAGGAGAAAGAATGGGAATACTGATAAAAAGCCAAATGTATTAATGCAATTATTTAGAAATAGTTGTCCGGATACGGCTAGGGCCTGTTGAACATTCATAGTTTCAACCAAACGTATGCACAGGCTAAAGCAACATTGCTACTGTAGCTACTTTTTAGCTTATCATAGCGAGTTGCTAAGCCTCTAAAGTGCTTTAATGTCGCAAACATATTCTCCACGACATGCCGCACTTTATAAATATGCCAGTCCATATGGCTATTGCCTTTTAAACTATTCTTTCTATTAGGAATGTTTGGATGAACTCCGTTTTTTAATAAACTGGTTTTAAAATCTTCCGAGATATATCCTCGATCAGCATTAAGGATTTTTGTCTCCTTTAACTCAACTTTTTTAATCAGCTCAGGAGCTACTTTAACATCATGAGTCGTTCCATCACTTATCAAAAAATCCAAGGGATTTCCATGAGCATCGACGATCACATGAATTTTAGTGCTGTTACCGCCGGCACTTTTGGCGATAGCCTCTGATTTAGGACTTCTCGCACCAGCACTACTTTGATGCGCTCGAATGTGGGTTCCATCAATAGATAACCACTCCATATCCGGATCTTTAATAAGTTGTTTAAAAATTTTGGCGAATTTATCCAATTTTGTCCATCTTCTAAAAGTTTTAAAAACGGTATTATACTTTCCAAAGCATTCTGGTAAATATCGCCATGGGCAGCCTGTTTTCAGGCGATATAAGATTCCTGTGAAAATATTTCTTAAATTTGGTTTGTCATAGATATTCAAATCTAGGAGAATAGGCTTTAGTTTCAACCAAAGCTTGTCATTAAGTAATGTTTGAAGCATAAGAATAGAAAGTTAGTGTTGTTTATTTTGCGATTACATTTTACTACTCTCTATTTTTTTATTTCAAATGTTCAACAGACCCTAATCAAATGGAGCCTTAGGTATGAAGTTTGCTTCATTTATTTGGTCTTTTTCATTTTCCATAACTTAATTTGTACTTTATTGAAGTCCCGCTATACCCTAATCTCTGCTCCCAGATTTAAAGCTATGCTTAAAGTCCAGTTTGCGTTATATGCGGATGAAAATTCTAAAAGAAACTTTAGATGTTAAAGCTCTGGTTATCTTATTTGAATACTTTTACTCTCTTAGGTGTGTCTTCTCCTTTGGGAGCGGGTTCTTCCAAGATGTTTCCAAATACCATTTGAGCTAAGAGCTGATATTTTGGTTCTATTTGGAACATTTCCCGCACTTTCTTGTCTATAACAGGATTGTAGTGCTGCAAAGATGCGCCAAGCCCCATTTCTCTGAGAGCTGTCCAGATGTTTATTTGCAGCATGGCGTTGGCTTGCTGCGACCAAGGCTTGAAGTTTTCTTTGTATCTTGGAAATTTCTCTTCTAAACCTTTTACGATTTCAGTGTTAGAGAAAAATAGGATGGTTCCTGCTCCTGCTTTAAAAGAGTCTATCTTTTCTCTGGCTACTTTGCCGCCAAAAGCGTCATATGCGGCATCCCATAGTTTTTTGTGATGCTCTCCGAGAGCCAGAACAACATATTGTGATTTGGAGTTAAAAGCATCAGGAATGAGAGCTGTTATTTCTTCAACAGTTTTTATAATTTCATCTTGAGAGACTTTTATATTGTCATCTATTGCATAATAAGATCTTCGCTTTTTCAAAAGTTCTATGAGTTTCATTGTGTTTTCTCCTTCGTTTATTAAAATATATTCTGCGACCAGTATTTCGTTATTATAGCCTATTCTTGCTCTTCTTCCTCTTCTTTATAAGAGTCTGTCTTTGCCTTTTCTGCCTCTGGCTTATCTTAGATAAATATATTTTTGCCTATGTTTTCTATGCAGGCTGTTTGTTGCGACAGAATCAAAATTGGCACTTACTCACCGCCAAGCATTGGAAAAGCTTCTCTTAACTGAACAACTCCTTTTCCCTCTAATTGAGCGAGTAAGTTGGTGTCGAGTTTTTGATTAGTCAGTGCAAGAGTTTTCTTCAGGTTCTTCAAGCATTTTGCCGGTACGATTACGCTCGAAATAATAGCCGCTTTGTTCCAGCCATTCTAGGGTGTGAAAAGATTCCCAGGTTGTTCCGCGCCAACGTGATTTTTCTGGCGGTTCAATATTGTCGAGCTTTGTTGGCTTATTTTTTGCAACATCCAGCAGACTGAGGTCAATATAGGCATTGGTAAAATCTGCATTGCTTAGATCTGCACTGTGGAATTTCATGTTTTGGATATATGCTTTTCTGAAGCTTGCTCCTTGGCAGTCAGCTTCTTTGAATGAGGTTCCTATAAGGTAACAGTCATCGAAGATCGTGTTTTTGAGAATACTATGGTCAAATTTTACTGAATAGAAATAGTAACCGGTAAAATCGCGCCCGGAGAGATCTGTTTGGCTGAGATGGCTCCCGGAAGAATATTCAAAAAAGGCGATTTGACGCTTGAAGTGTCGGCGGACTACAAACTTGTCCTGAAATACGGCGCGGATGCGACAGGCTTTGCTCAGGTGTCGGCGGATTTTGAAACGGACAGGTTTCGAAATATTGCTTTAAGCGTTTCTTCTGACTCAGACGGCGCAAAAATAGGTTTGCGGGTCGACGAAATGCCTGAAGCATCGGCTGTTCATGAAACAGCTTATTCCGGCAACGATTCCTTAATTCTTGGAGAAGCTGTCCAAGGGCAAGATTTCTGTCTGGCATGGTTCAAGTTCTTAGCTCCGAAGCTCACGGAGAAGGAAAGCAAAACCTTGAGTATCTTCAAAGGCTCCGATGTTCAGTATATACCTGATGTAGAAATACCAGATGTGGACTTGACAGATGTGTATAGTATGCTGAAACAGCCTCAAGGGGCGGTGTTCAGGCTCGGAGTGGCGGGCTCCGATAACACAAGCTTAAATAAAACCGGCGGCATCAGAGATGTGTCAGGCTACGGTCGTCACATGAGTAAATGGCTTCATCCGACAAAAAACACGCCTGATCTCACCATAGGCAGTAATGACTCCGCGGGATTTTATATCGATCTTGAGAACCATAGCGACAAGAAGCTGGAAATTAAAAACTTGCCCTTGATCGCGGGTGAGCGGACGGTTCACATATCTCTGGATGTGTCAAACCATTTTGCAAGCTGGGTTCCGATTTGGATCCAATGCCCCGATATACTGAACATAGGCGGCAACTTTATATCGCTTCAATGCAGATATACCGGCGGAAACATAGCTTTCAAATTTGTCCGAAAAGCCTCCTATATTAACCATGAACTGGAGACTCCTTACACACCCTACAGCTCGCTTGGCAAGCCTATAGATGTGACTGTAACTGTCAAGGCGGGCAGTTCAGCCGAGTGTGAAGTATGCTTATGGGTTAACGGGGATAAAAAAATCACATTCCCTTATGAATACTATACAGTCGATAATCTAAATACTAGCGATCCGATATTTGTGCAAAACGGAGGAGTCCGACCTCTCAGAGTATATGACTTCGGCGTGTGGAATCGGGTTCTTTCTGATGCGGAGTGCAAAACATTGAACGCAATTCCGGGAACAAAACTTTCGGCGCGTCCTCAAATGATCGACCTGAATGAGATGGAAGCTCGTCTCACAGCTGATAACTCCGTCACTACCCCCATGGTAACTGACGGCGCGATTACCTTGCCAAAGCTGGGACAGGATGTGACAACTGCTATAGAACAAGCGGGCATTATCCCCGATGGAAGTATAACAACTCCGAAGATGGCAGACGGAGCCGTGACACCGGAAAAGCTAGCTCAAGCGGTATTGGATTTGATAAGCAGTGCAAGCGGTTTTGTAAAAATTAATTCTATCACCAAGTTTAAGGTGGGAGAGGGGCAAGAGTCGCTAGGAGTCACTATAAAATTCAGCAATAATTTAATGCTTCAATTTAGAATATATGATCATGGAACAGCCATAGAGGATTATGCAGTCTTCTTCGATCCTTTCAAAGATACCAACTATTATTTTGCAGGATTTTTCGGAAGATATGAACTATATCACCTTAGACAGATCGAAAAAACAACATCACACATGAAAATAGGAACAGGAAACACAAGCGACAAACTTTCTACAGTTTTCTGGATGGCTATAGGGGAATATCAATAAGGGAAGGAAAACTTATCATGTATACTGAAAATCAAGTATTTAAAAAAATTACCCGCCGGAAGCAGTTCAATGGTGCATTCTTAGCAGGCACTATATATCTGAAATTGAACCCGTTGACGGGCAAAGGTGCTTTCAAATAAAGAAATGTCCAGAGCTTACGCCGGAACAGGCAGCACAAGCAAAGATTGCTGAACTTCAAGCCTATCTTTCAAGCACCGACTGGTATGTTGTCAGAGAAGCGGAAACAGGATCCGAAGCAAACCCGATTCCTGATGATATAAAAGCAGCAAGACAGGCGGCCCGCGAAGAGATTTCTCGGCTGAGGGACAATCCTCAATAGGAGGCATCCTCAAATTTGACAATTAACCGCTTGCCTAAGGCTCTGGCGGCTTTGTCCAGTTGGCGAAGCGTGGGCCAGTGTTTGGGGTCTGTCAGTTTGTCGGCAACAGGCCATGAAGTATCCATTGCGCGGGCGAGATCCGCCGTGTTCTTACGGGTCTCGTCTTTCGCGTTGCGGACTGCAATCGCGGCTTGTATTTGAGGCGAAGGAGCGACTTTATATTTCGTATCCGCGTCGGAAGGGGCGGGTATGGGCGCGTCGTCCTCAAGAAGACAAGTCAAAGTGAGATTCAAAACATCCTGCGCCATATAGAAGCATTCATCCTCTGAATCGCCTTCGGAGTAGGTTTCGGGAAAATCAAGGAAATTTATGAGAAATCCGCCTTCTTCGGCCGGCGTAAGTTTAAAAGGGTATTCAAAGTTCATAGCAGCTTTAAACCTGTGCTCCTTTCTATGCTTTTAACTGTGCCTATTTTAAGGTCTTTTGAGCCATGAAAAGGGACTGTGACCGGCGGAAAGCCTTCTTTTACATATCTGCGGTGACTGCCTGATACAGCCTTCAAGGTCCATCCGTTTTTCAAAAGTATTTTAATTATTTCCTTGGCTCTCATAGCTGAATTATAACGTCTAAAGTGTTATTTGTCAAATTATTTTGGTATAAAATATAACTTAAAACTTATATGTATTTGTTCGAGAAAGGGGCCTGACCTATGGCGCGGACTACAGAAGAGAGGTTGGCGATATTGGAAGCCGAAGGTCAACATACCAATATACTTTTAAGAGATATACAGCAAGATGTAAAAGACTTGCCCGACAAGCTCAAGCAGGAACTGAAGGAGGACCTGACCGAAGCATCAAGATTCAGAGTGGTTACACACACAAATGAATGCCGGGCTGATAGAGAAAGGGAACGCAAGGAGCTGAAAGAATTTCTCGTGAAGCTTCTTCATGAGCACTCAAGCAACAGCTCTGACGGCAAGAAGCCTTCGCGGTTTGAGAAGTTTGTCATAGGCATTTTGTCTGTCGGGGCCGCTATCGGCACAGCAGTCTATACTTACATAAACGGAGGGGGAGCATGAATTTTAAACTCGTTATCACAAGACAAGAATATATGAAAGACAGGACACTCGGCAGACTCATTGTCTTCAGAGAAAGAATCAAATACGCGGATTTCTTCACGCTGGAGCTTCCTTGGCTCGATAACAAGAGAAATATATCGTGCATACCGCAGGGCGTTTACATAATAAGAAAAAGATATTCAAGGCGATTCGGCGATCACTTTGAAGTTTTAGGTGTTCCTGACAGAACTTTGATACTTTTTCATGTCGGCAACTTCCCTGATGATACCGACGGCTGTATACTCCCCGGGTTGTCTCTTGAAGACATAGGCACAGAGAAAATACCGAAAGACGGCATAAAAGAAGTCGCTGACAGCGGAAAAGCCATGAGAATGCTCAATGAAATGATCACCGACGATGAAGCGGAACTTATAATCTGCTGAAGGAGGGTATATGCTTGCGAAAATCAACGGTTTCTTCAGAACTTTTTACGGAGCCTTTCTTGGCTCTGACGGCATCATGAGCGCCACAAAGATTCTTTCCTTCACGGGTTTTATATGCTTTCTCCTCGTTTCTTTTGTCATTCTCTGGAAGGCGCCGGAGAAATTCAACTACGAGCTTTTTGCCATACTGGCAGGCGCTTAATTTTGACACCGGAGCCTTCCATGATGGCATCAAACTCCTTGGTGTAGAGCGGGTCCCGATCATGGATCAGGTATTGTTTGCCCAGAAGAAAACCATCGAAGGCATCGGTCTGATTCCTGGCCATCTGCGCCATCCATTTACCGTCAGGATCATGAGCAATCCCAGCCAGCTCCACCTTGCGGGTTTTGACATCAATGAAAAACAGAACCATGTATCTGAGCAGAGCTGTTGGTGTCATAACCTCCACGGTGAAAAAGTCCGTGGCAGCCAGCGAATCAATATGGGAGGAGATGAAGCGTTCCCAGTCGATTCGCTTCTTCTGCTCAGGATCGGGAACAATTCCATAGTCATCCAGCACCCGTTTAACCGTCGAGGCGGAAACCTTCATTCCCAGATACTCCATGGTGGAGGCAATGCGTTTATAGCCCCATGATGGATTCCGCTTTGCAAATTTCAGGATGGCATCGACATATTCCTGCGGGACTGGTTTGGGACCACGCTTGTTTTCAGGTGAGCTTTTTGAGCTGTCATACTTTTGGCCAACCAGATTTCTGTGCCAGCCGAGAATGGTTTCCGGTTTGAAGATTCCGGCAACGTCTTCCAAAGCATGTTTGTCCAAGGAGATCGCCTTTTGAGACAGGCGCTTTTTCTGCTGACTGGAGAGTTTAACCTGTTTGCAGTGGAAATCATCCCTGAGCACCTCCCGTAAAACAGAATTTTCCTCCATGCAGTACTCCAGCGACTTTTGCAGGTTCAGGAGAAGATCCTTGGTTGTGTCGTCAGAAACGCCTTTGATGATGGCTTTAAATTTGTTGTAGGTCTCCTTGATCATGATTCATCTCCGTTAAGGTGTTCTATTTTCATTCCAAGATCTCACCAAAACGGAGCCCCGCATAACCGGCTATATCTTTTACAATTCCCTCAGTGTCGCAAGTCTTTTCATTCCTTAGCCTTGTGGTCCAGTTGCTTTATCAGCAGGTCGAAGTCGCTTTCAAAGAGTCGATCTTGAACAATACGGTATTTTTCAAACTCGCTTTCGGCATGAGCCTTTGCTATTTCCGCCGTCACCTTACCTGCGTCCTGCAAAATTTCCCGGTCAGTGGCTTCGATGAATTTGTTCAGCCGTGTTTCCCAATCCTGCATGGTCATCGGCATCTTGCGCAGGGCCATATCTTCCGCTACATCCAGATAAGCCGAAACCAGACGCTGAAGCTGGGCCATCTCATTTTCGGTCAGGTAGTTTTTAGCCACGCTGACGTCAAACTTCTGGATTTTACCTTTCGGGGCATCTTTCCAGGTCGTCAGCCCCATGTTCTGCTTTTGGTGGTCTGCTCGGTCGACGATCACTTCGGCTGCTGTCTGGCCGTGAATGGCCCAGTGCAGCTTGTTTTGAACCGTGGCAAAGAAGCGTTTGGTTGCCTGCGCTGTCACATCATAGTCGATGGATGTCGCGTAAATGTCGGTAATCTTCTGGTAGAACTTGCGTTCACTCAGGCGTATTTCCCTGATGCGCTCCAGCTGTTCTTCAAAATATTGATCCGTCAGGATGGAGCCACCGCTTTTTATGCGTTCATCATCCATCACATAAGCCTTGATGGTGTACTCCTTGATGACTGTGGTCGCCCATTTGCGGAACTGAACAGCACGTTCGGAGTTCACTTTGTAGCCAACAGCGATAATGGCCGAGAGATTATAATGCATGGTGTTATAGTTCTTGCCATCAGCGGCAGTTATCCGGAATTTCCGGATAACTGAATCCTCCTGCAACTCGCTGTCAGCAAAGATCTTTTTCAGGTGTTCATTCACCGTGCGCACGTTCACGTCATAGAGCACGCCCATCATCTTTTGGGATAACCATATGTTTTCATCCGCGTAAACCGCCTCAACACCGCCTTGGCCGCTTGCTGCAACGAAGGTCAGGTATTCGGCTGCCGAGGAGCGGACAATGGAGGTTTCTTTTGCCCCGGTCTTTTGAAGTTGTTTGTTTTTATCTTTCTTCATTCCACACCTCCCCAATTCTGATACCTGTCCCGGGACCAGCGGAGGTATTTCATCAATTCCCAGTTGACGGATTCGGTATCGAACCGCTCGCTGTCGTAATCGCCACCAGACCATTCCATGTAACTTTCGTGCTCTTCATGGCTCGGGTCCTTCAGGGCGTTGCAGAATTCAAAGTAGCCGGGGACACCGCCAACATCTTCCGGCGGGCAGGCCCGTTCGCCTTCAAGGCAGGCGAGCTCCGTTCTCAGTTCCGGATTGAAATAGCGGTTTTCTTCGAGAACAAGCTCATGTTCCCAACTGTCACCGAAATCATACAGGTAACGGAAGATGCGGCCTTTCTGTTTGATCAGATCTCCAAGACGGTATCGTCCGCAGACCAGTCCGTCTTCTTTCGATTCAGGGTATTCGGTGTAGCGTTTATTCCCGATGGTAAACTCGTGCAGGTGGCTGTCGGTCCAACCCATGACAACCTGGATGACATCGTGCAGCCGGTCCAGCGTGATATTGGCGGGCACTACAAAACGCCGCCAGATTGCGGGTTCAATATCAAGCAGTTGTATTTTCAGCTGATAAAATCGCTCGTTCATTTTTTTACCTCATATTTTGACCAGAAGCTTCGTTTGCGACCATGTTCCTCAATGATCTGTGCTTTGAAAGCTTCGTGATGATTAAATTTTTCCCGGTCAGCGACGTTTACCGCCAGTTTGTCCAGCTTCTTCAGGTACTGGATACCATGGGAATAGGCTTTGGTATATCCGCGCTCCAGAATAGAAATCAGCAGACTTCGGCAGATCAGACTGGTAACAAGGTGGCGGTTTTCTGCCTCCATTGTCTCGGCTAAAGAGAGCAGGCTGCCGTAATGGTTGCCATCGAGCTGGTCGGCACGTTTCAGGAGATATACTTCAGCTTCATCTATCTTTCCGACTGCAATCAGAAATTCCGCATCAGATTCCCGGAGCCTGTCAGATTTGAGAATCTGCTCAACCTCATCAGCAACCACTTCATCCTTTTTGTCATGACCGATAACATCCAGAAGCGCCTGCAGGGCTTCGGTGGAATGATAGGATCTGAATTTCTCAAACAGGAGTTCCGTCAGTTTTTCAGAGTCACCCTGCTTATGATAGATCTCTTCAAGCAGCTTATCCCGTTCGTATGCCTGAAAAGTGTCGCCTTCCGGGATTTTCTTGAGCCATGAATGAGCCGTCTCGACATCGCCGCTTTCAAGGTAGACTCGGGAAATGTCGACAAGCGCTGCAGAATTCAGATTGCCCCATGAAGCAATGCGGGTCTTTTCAAACAGCCTTGCATCCTTGATCTGACGGGCCAGTGATTCGATGGATCGCAGATGATGCCGCTTGCCGTATTCATCCTTTTCTTTGTCGGCCCACTTTTGAAGCGTGGCAATCATGTTACGAATAATCGATTCAGGCAGACATTCCCCGGCACAATCAATCAAGGTATCCCGGATGCCGTAATTGTCCTTCTGGTTCACCTTGAGAATGATGTCTGCAATTTTCTCTTTGTCTTTGCAGTGTGAGGCATACTCCGCAAACAGCTCTTTGGCATCGCGGAACACATCGCCAATATTTCCGCTGGAGTCATCGCACATCTCAAAAATGGTGTTGTCGGCCTCATAAAAAGCAGCAACCAGTTCCACGCCGGTGATAGGATCATCCACGCCGGATTTTAAATCCTGCAACAGCATTTCAAGTTCCCGGGCAAAACCGGAAGCTCTACGCCAATCGATAAAACGCCGTGAATGTTTCAGACCTGAGAGTTTTTGTTTGAACCGTTGGACATTCTCCTTTGGGGTGGCAATCAATTGCTCAATCAGATCATCAGCCTCGTCGGAATGGACGGCAAGATTCAGGAGGGCATCCGCAAGAGCCTCAGCTCCAAGAGCAATCAGTTTTTGTTTGCGGAAATCAGCCATTTGTCACCTCCTCCAGCTCGAAAAGGTCGTGTGACATGCGGCGGACACCTATGTTGTATTCCATCAGGAGAGTGACCAGCTGTTCACCATTCATGAGGCCCACGGGCGTTTTGTCCGGCTGATTGGCCTCCTTGATTGCTCCGGTGCTGAAGTCGCTGGTGGTAATGATCAGTCCCTGTTCATGCGCACCAAGGCTACCGCGCACCTGTTGAACGGTCGGACTTTGGATATTGCCTTTCCAGCGTTTGGGCTGAACAGCCATCTTTATGCGGACCACATCGCTGATCAGCAACGTGCCCCGGACATCAATACCGCCGTCGCCGCCGTACTTGGTTACCTCGATGCTTTCAAAACCCATCTCTGCCAGCAGCTGTCCAACCAGCTCCTCGAATTGAGCCGGGTTCAGGTCCATCAGCTGGGAAAGCAGCTTCTTCCGGATCTCTCGATTGTGCTTGGAAATCTGATACGGAAGGCCGGTTCCCATCCATTTGACGAGGCTGTAATACCCGGGAGATGTTCGAACAAAACGGCCGGGCTCACCGCTGGCCTTTGCCCGTTTGAGTTCAGTCACCAATTGGGCGTTCATGGTTGCTTCGGGAGTCTTGCCGGAGGTGTTCAACCAGCCCTGATCCATGGCCTTGTCAGTAATGTCCCGGTAATGCATGGAGTTCCGGTTGCCAAACTGATCCAGCACCTTTTCTGCAGCATCCAGAAACGAATACGTCTCCTTCGAATTATCCGAAAGGTTCGCGTTCCTTGGCTCAGGCTCCTTAGCATCGCAAACAGCAACAATCTGAGTGTCCCGAAGAAAGAACGTCTGAGGCGCAACCTTCACAAAGGTCAACTGGTCCCCATGCTTTTTGATATCCGAATATAGGCGGGCACTGACAGTGGCCTCCGGCGTTTTGCCATCGCTTGACCACAGACCAGCTTCAATAATCCGCTCGGCGATCTCTTTTGCATGGAGAGGCTTTCCAGTGTCCTTCAATATCTGTATGGCTGCGTCTTGAACGTTCATAGAGCTGCTCCCCATTCTATATGTATTAAAATATTCCGGTTCATGATCACACCATACTGAGTTCGAGCTTGTGTTTTATCTTTTCCCAGCCGGGGATGACTGAGTCGAGGAGCTTATAAAACTCTGGACTATGATCATGGTATTTCAGGTGACACAGCTCATGCGTAACAACATAGTCGATACATTCTTTAGGCGCTCTTATCAGGTCTGTATTGAGGGTTACTGTGCCCTTGTCTGAAAGGCTGCCCCATCTTTTTTGCATTCGCTTAATGGATAGTTTTGGCTGATCAATGCCGAGACCATTAAATTTCTGCCAGCAGCGATCCATGCTTTCTGCAAATTGAAGTTGTGCCTTTTCCAAATACCATTGGTTCAATAGTTTCTTGACTGCATTTGGAGTCGGTTCATTCCGGCAAGTGATATGAAAAAAGCCGCGAGACAATTTCACTGAGTTTTCCGCTCCTTCGGCTAACTTCAAGCGATATTGCTTGCCAAGGTACAAGTGGGTCTCGCCGTTCACGTAGCAGCGGTCAGGCGTCTTTGGATTAAACTGCTTGAAATAATTCAGCTGCCTGAGAATCCAGCGAGCCCGTTTTATTATTTTCTTTTCTATCAATGCAATATCGGACTGTAAGGGCGCTTTGACGATAACCGTGCTGTCAGGATGCACAGCAATTTCCATCGTTTTTCTGTCACAGTACAACAGACTAAAATCGATGGTCTTCCGGCCGTAAACAACCGAGTGTTTATTGCTATGAATTAAAGCCTCCATCAGTTATAGCTCCTGTGCTTTGCCACCTGCAGGACCTTCTCGATGATGTCATCCATTTGAACAAACGACAGTTCGATTCCTCTTTCCGTCTTGAGCTCATCGTAGAGGTAATCGTCAATCTCATTAACCGCCTGTTTCTGAGCGTCTTCATCATCCCAGAAGTGAACCTTCTTGTGTTTTTCCAATATGCCATGAATAGCAATTGCCGTATCAGCCGCAGCTGATTCAAGGTCTTCTTCACCTAATTCGTG
>JGI24710J26742_10000725_pt1 | contig 30957 bp, 29 predicted proteins | sample BioPla2DNA2_FD_26742 | JGI IMG/M metagenome (IMG submission 26742)
GTCAAAGCTTTTAATTTAATTTAGTTATAAGTAATTTTCAATAATATCATCAATTATTTGTTTGATCGGTTTAGTATCTTTTTGTTGAGCTTGAGTAATAATAACCACTTTTTTATCTGGAACAACAACAATATATTGACCATCTGTCCCAGAAGCAAAAAATAACTTTTCTTTACTAATCCATATGCCATANCCATAAGCATAATATAGTAGGTGTTTATGATTACTTAAATCAGAATTTAGATTATATTCTTGAATGGTTGTCATTTCTTTAATCCATGATTGTGGCAAAATTTGTTTACCTTGATATGTACCACTATTCAATAATAATTCTCCAATTTTTATTAAGTCATCTGGTTGCAGCCAGAGTCTAGTTGCACCTGCTAGATAATTGCCATATTTTATCCATTGAGCATTATTAATATCTAATGGTTCAAATAATTCTCTTTTTATAAAATCAAATAAATCTTCATTAAGAAATTCTTGCAAAAAAACAGATAATAGATAGAAACCAGCATTAGAATATAAGAATAATGTTCCTGGCTCATGTTTAATTGGATAATTAACTAGATAATCAAGATAACTAAAAGGGTCTTTATCTTTGATATCGCCACGCATAAGTAACTTTTCTTCATAACCGATAGTATGAGTTAAAAGGTGTTTAATTGTTATTTTTTCTAAATACTTAAGATTTTCTTTGTTAGTCAAGTTAACACATTTTTTGATAGTAGGAAAAATCAAAGTATTTAAGTTAAACTTTGAGTATTTTCCTTGTCTAGAAAGTTCGATAACCTTACCAGTGACAAGAGCCATTACAGTCTTACTGAGACTTCTAACATCAGAAGGTTCAATACGTTGATTAAAGCGATAAATAAAACAGTCATCATCTTGTTTGATGGCCAATGAGTGCATTTGTAAATGATTATTATTTTCATCAACATTGGTTTTAAACATTTCAACTAGTTGATTAAATATTTGTTTATTCATATTGTCCCCCTATGATTACATTAATAAGTAACAATGATAATTTATTTTAACATAATATAATTAAAAGATTGTTGGTTATTAATTAATTAAAGAAGAAAAGCATGCTTTGGGTAGATATTTAAAGTTTACTGCCTTATAATTAAGGAGAGGTAATATCTATGGCAAAATTATATTTTAAGTTTGGAGCAATGGGTTCTTCAAAAACCGCTAACGCGTTAATGACAAAATTTAATTATGAAGAAAAAGGAAAAAGGGTTTGGTTAATTAAACCTGCACTTGACGACAGAGATGGAGTTACAATACTAAAAAGTAGAATAGGATTAGAAGCACAAGCTGACGTCATCCAAATTGGAGATTCTTTAATTGAGAAATGTCCAAAAAATATAGATGTTATTATTTGCGATGAGTGTCAATTTTTAACACCAGAACATGTTGATGATTTACGTGTTTTAGTGTCGTATCATGATATTCCAGTTTTATGCTTTGGTTTAAGAGTGGACTTTAGTACAGCTTTATTTCCTGGAAGCAAGCGTTTGTTTGAGTTAGCAGATTCAATCACTGAAATTAAGTCTATTTGTAGATGTGGTAGAAAAGCAACAGTAAACACTAGATTTGATTCTACTGGTCATGTATGTACTAGTGGAGATCAAGTTGTCATGGGTGGCAATGATGTTTATGAAAGCATGTGTTGGACCTGTCGTGATAGGATGATAAGAGAAAACTTAACTAGAGATGAATTAGATTAAGTAAACAAATACTATTAAAATATTTTAAAAAACAGAAAAAAGAAACATGTTTTAATGTTTCTTTTTTGAATTAATTTTCATTTTCAGTTAAACCAAATAAAATCATTTTCATCATTAAATTTATCATTTCTTCTTCAGTAAAAATTTGATTGCCCTTATTGTACCAGTAACATAAAGTGGCATAAAATATATTACATACGACATCGACTTTATAATTGACAATCTTTGTTGAATCTTTTAAATCTAAAGGAGCATATTTCATAATTAGTTCTTGGAGTTTTTCCCTATATTTGTTTTGAAATGATAAACTTCCTTTAGAACTTAGAAGTAAACTAATTTTTTTGCCTGAAACCTTATTTTCTTGCATAAATATATCTATTATTTTACGACTGTTTTTGGAGAAGGTTGCCTCACGTATTTTCTCAAAGTTTTTTTCTGTTGGCAGCAACTCTTCTTCAATTTGGTTATGTAAATCTTCAATATCTAAAAAATAAGCATAAAAAGTGCCACGATTATATCCTGCTCTGTCAGTAATCATTTTAACTGTTATTTTACCCTTGTTATCACTAGCATAAAGATTCCAATAAGCATCCATTAGATTTTGTTTTGTCTTTGAAGTTAGGTTGTTTTGTTTTTCTTCCATAGTTTCCTCCTTGTTTCAGTCAACAATCCAACAAAAACTGTAGTTTTGTTTATTGATTAAGACAATGATATGAATTTATAATTATAATAACACAACATGGTGTTGGATTCAAATTAGTATTATTCAATAAGGAGGTATTATGTATGGAAGAAAAAAATTCAACTAACCGAAATAGAATACCAAGAACTTTACTATATTATTATAGTATAGCAATGTTAGTTATATTTCTATTTAACTGGTTATTTGTACCGATGTATATGTCTAGACAAGTACAAACAACCAGCTATTCTGATTTTATTGCTGCTGTAGAAGCAGGAGATGTAGAGCAGGTTCATTTTACTGATAGCCAAATCAACTATACCAAGGAAGAAAATGGTAAAGTTTATTATTTTAAAACAGGCATAGTAGATAATCCTTCACTTCCTCAATTATTACAGGAAAAAGGAGTGAATTATGGAGCAGAAATTCCAGAAAAACCAAATGTATTCTTGTCGTTGTTGTTAAACTATGGAGTTCCAATACTGATTTTTAGTTTAATTGGAAGAAGAATTAGAAAAAATATGGCAGGTAAACTTGGAGCTTCAGGACTTAGTATTAGAAGCAAAGAAGTAGCCAAGGTTTACACACCTGATGGCGATAAGAAAACTTTCAAAGATGTGGCTGGTCAAGATGAGGCTAAGGAAGCTTTGAAAGAAATTATAGATTATCTTAATAATCCTAGCAAATATGAAAAAATAGGTGCAAAATGCCCTAAAGGAGTATTATTGGTAGGTCCTCCAGGAACTGGTAAAACGCTGATGGCAAAAGCAGTAGCTGGAGAGGCTGATGTTCCATTTTTCTCAATTTCTGGTTCTGAATTTGTAGAGATGTTTGTCGGAAGAGGAGCAGCAAAAGTAAGAGAACTTTTCGATCAAGCTAATAAGAAAGCGCCTTGTATAGTTTTTATTGATGAAATAGATACAATAGGTAAGAAAAGGGATACAGGTTTAAGCACTAATGATGAACGAGAACAAACATTAAATCAGTTATTGACTGAGATGGACGGTTTTGAAGGTAATAAGGGAGTTATCATTCTTGCAGCTACCAATAGACCAGATGTCTTAGATCCTGCCCTTTTAAGACCAGGTCGTTTTGATAGACAAGTTAGAGTTGAGTTACCAGATTTAATTGGTCGAGAAGCAATTTTAGAAGTTCATTTAAAGAAAATTAAAACAGAGAAAGATATCGACGTTAATCTTATTGCTCGTATGACTGCTGGTGCTTCAGGNGCACAACTGGCCAATATTGTTAACGAAGCAGCCTTAAGAGCAGTTCGTATGAATAGTAATCTNGTCACTACAAAAGATTTGGTTGAATCTGTAGAAGTGATTATTGCGGGAGCAGAAAGGAAAAATGCAATTTTATCTGAAGAAGAAAAAAGAATAGTTGCTTATCATGAAATAGGTCATGCTCTTGTAGCAGCTAATCAGTCTGGTTCTGCACCAGTACAAAAAATTACTATTGTTCCAAGAACATCTGGAGCTCTTGGTTATACTATGCAAGTTGAAGAAGAGGAAAAATCACTTTATAGTAAAACAGATGCTTATCAAAAACTCGAAGTTCTTTGTGGTGGTAGAGCAGCGGAAGAAATTGTATTTAATATAGTAACTACAGGTGCATCTAATGATATAGAAAGAGCAACTGAAATTGCTAGAAATATGGTTACTCGCTATGGCATGTCAGAAACATTTGGGATGATGGCTTTACAGACAAGCGGAAACAGTTATCTTGGAGATTCAGGCAGAATGACTTGTTCTTCTGAAACAGCGCGTTTAGTGGATGAAGAAGTAAGAAACATTATAGCTAAAGCTCATAGCAATGCGAAGAAAGTTCTTGAAGATAATAGAGATAAGATGGATGAACTTGCAGAATACTTAATTGATAAAGAAACTATTACTGGTCAGGAATTTATGAGAATTCTTGAAAACTAAGTGATAAGGGTTTTAGTTAAATCCTATTAAGCAAAAAAAAGGATGTTTAGACATCCTTTTGACTTTTTTAGCATCTTCCAGTTTCTTTTAACCAAGCAATGGTGTCTTTAAGTGTATTTTCCAGTGGTCGAGGTTTATAACCAAATGCTTCACTGGCAGCCTTGNTACTGAATTGACCATTAGAATCAAGAACTGAAACCGCATATGGAGTAATAGAAAGTGGTTTCTTTTTGTACAAGCACCATTTTTCGTTAAAGTAAGCAAATATTTTAGCAAAAATTAGCGGAAGATATGTCACTTTGTATTTTAAGTTGAAGAGTTTCTTGATTATTTCTAAAATGTCTTTTACAGTTGCATAGTGTCCTGAAAGTATATAACCTTTACCTGGCAAGCCTTTTTCTGAACAAGCGATTATACCACTGGCAACATCACGCACATCGACAAAATCATATCCTCCAGTTACTGCTATTGGAAGTTTTCCAGCCATAAATGATAGTAACACATCAGTAACACTGCCTTGCCCTTTATCACCAGGACCAATTATTCCAGAAGGGAAGACAACACTAGTGTTTAGTCCTTGTTTGGCTGCTTCTAAAACTAGAGCAGTTGCCATAGCTTTACTTTTAGCATAATCACCTTCAACCAATTCTGGCAAAAACTGCGCTTCTTCAGTAATTACAATACCTTTGGGCTTTTCAGGTATTGAATGGACTGAACTGATATATACCAGCTTTCCAACATTATGATTCAAACAACATTTTATGATGTTTTTTGTACCACCAACATTGACTTTATAAATCCTGTCATAATTTTTAGAAGCTACTGAAATGATACCAGCACAATGGATGACACATGTTTGTTTATTTGCTTGGGCAAAGAAAGGTTCTAAAGAATCTTTGTCACAAACATTACCATAAACAATTTCAACTTCCTTAGGAAGNTCTTTTACTAAAGGATCATTATTCATAACTAAAGCAGATATTTTAGCATTNTTTTCTAAAAGTTGTTCTATTATAGTTTGACCAAGATATCCTGTTGCACCTGTTAAAAGATATTGTTGAAACATCAAATCACCTCCAAAATAAAACGACAAGTGTTGATTACCTTTTCTAATTTCAGTATAACAAAAAAAGTAATCACAACCAACAAATTTTCGACATATAAAAGACAAACAACAAAAAACGGTATAGTCTTTAAACGATACCGCTTTTTAAATGTTTTCTTCATTCAGAGGCCATTAACCTTTAATTTTTAAGGGGGATCAATATTTTTCTAAAAATAGAAAGGAGAATAATATTGTTGCAAGCTCTATCCTTCTTGCAAGGATATAATAGCAAATATGTGTATTTAAATTATGTTTTGTTTATGTGAAATAATGTGAATGAATTAAATATATGGTAAAATTAAAATGGTGATAAAAAATGAATGTTTATGACTGGGATAAGACCATATATCCTAAGGATAGTACAACTCAATTCTATCTATATAACATAAAAAAAGACTTGACTTTATTAAGGTTTCTACCTAAACAATTATTAGGTTTTTCCTTGTGGGGATTAAAGCTTATTGATAAAACAGAAATGAAAAGATATTTTTACAGTTATTTAAAAGGTGTGAAAAACATTGATGATAAATTAGAAAATTTTTGGGATGAAAAAATTGCTGATATCAATAGTTGGTATAAAGATCTTCAAAAAGAGGATGATGTAATTGTTAGTGCTTCAGCTTACTTTATGGTAGAACCAGCCTGCAGAAGATTGAACATCAACCATTTAATTGCTTCAGAAGTTGATAGATATAGTGGGGAAGTATTATCTAAAAATTGTAGTGAAGAAGAAAAACTAAACAGATTTATTCAAGCAGGATATAAAACAGAAGAAATAGAGAACTTTTATTCTGATTCAAATAACGATGTCTATTTAGCTAGAGAAGCTAAAAAAGCTTATAAAGTTAAAAATGGAAAAATTGAAGATTGGAATATTAAGGATGAATAATAAAGATTAGATAATATTTTAAGGGGGTAGTTTATGATAATAGAAAAAATAAAAGCCCATAAAGATTATGTTAAAATTGAAGTAGCTAATGAAGACTTAAAAACTACTTTTAAGATTGGTTTAGATGATTATTTATCTTTGAATTATAGAGTTAATCAAGAATTAAAGGATGAAGAAATCTCAAAGTTAGAAAAAATACACTTAATAACTTTTAGTTATAATAAGTGTTTAAGAAGATTGGAAAGCAGTGATCGTAGTGTTAAAGAAATTAGAGAATTGCTATATCCTATTAAAGAATTAACTAAGGAAGACAAAAATGAAATTATTGAAAAGTTAAAAGTTGCAGGGTTTTTATCTGATGAAGCTGTAGTGGAAACCCAGTTTTATATTGATTCAATTAAACAGATTGGTAAAAATAAAACGATTCAAACTTTAAGAAAAAGGGGAATTGATAAAGAGATAATTGAAAAATATAGTGAAAAGATTGATGATAAACAGCAATTTGAAATGGCTGTTATAAAAGCGGAAAGAATTCTGGCAACGATTAGAAACAAATCTTTTAATCAGACAATAAATATTTTAAAAGAAAGATTAATGAGAGATGGTTTTGAAAATGTTAACGAAGTAGTTTTAGCCTTAGATTTACAAAAAGATGAACAAAATGAGTATGAAAGTGTTAAAATTGCTTATGATAAAGCATTAAGAAGGTATAAAAATAAATATAGTGGTAAAAAGCTGTATTATAATATATATAGATATCTTTTAACTAAAGGTTTTGATAGTAGTTTAATTAAAGAGATAATATCTTTAGAAAGTGAGGAATTAGATTATGAAGATTAGTGAATTTACAAGTCCTTTAAGCATAAATACTCCTTTGTTAATTGCNCAGGTAAAAGAAGGAGTGACAAATACNGGTTCACCATATCTTTCAATTAATTTTAGAGATAATTCTGGAGAGATTGAAGGGAAATTATGGGATGTAAAAGAAAAACAGTCAGCAATTATTAAACCAGGAAAAGTTATGAATGTTCGTGGTGATGTAATTACCTATCGCAATGCTTTACAACTCAAAGTTTTAGAGTGCAGTGAAATAGAAGGTGAGGTTGACATGCAGGATTTTGTTTTTACTGGTCCATATACTACCGAAACTTTAAAGAAAAACATTAATGAGTATATTAAAACAATTCAAAATCAAGATATTTTTAGAATTGTTTCAGATATTTATCGCACTTATGAAAAAGAAATTTATTCTTCAGCAGCTGCGGTAAGAAATCATCACGAGTATTATGGTGGTTTAGCAACTCACATTTATGGCATGTTAAAATTAGCGGATATGATTTGTACTAACTATCCATATTTAAATAGAGATTTATTGATTGCTGGTGTTTTACTTCATGATATTGGTAAGGTAATTGAGTTATCAAGTACGCCTTTAACAGAATATACATTGGAAGGAAAATTGNTNGGACATGTTTCAATTTCNCAAACTATTGTTAAAGATAGCGCAGACAAATTACAAATTGATTCAGAAGAAGTTATTCTGCTAAGACATATGGTTTTATCTCATCATGGAGAGTATGAATATGGTTCACCAGTTTTACCATTAATAATTGAAGCTGAGGCGTTAAACTTTATTGATAACTTTGATGCAAAAATGGTGATGATTGAAAAAGAATTGAGAAGTGTTGCTGATGAAGAATTTACCATGAGAAGTTTTGCTTTAGATAACAGATCATTTTATAAACACAATATTAAATAATTATGAAAGTATTCAAGAGAAATCAAATCAAAGATATTATTAATGAAGAAATTAAAATGAATCGTTACAGTTATGATGATTTGATTTTTTCTAGTGCTATCAGTTTAAGTAATGTGATATTAAAGCAAAACATTAAGGAAGTTTTGATTATCAGTGGAAATAACCATAATGGGGATATTGGCATTGCTTTAGCTAGTGCTTTAATAAAAGAAACAAGTATAAAACCAATATTAGCTCATTTTAATTTATCAAGTAGAAGGCTTTCTGAAATAATAGATGAAAAAATAGAAGTAATCGATGATGTAAGAAGGTTGGTTGAAATAATAGAAGCAAACATTTACATTGTTGACTGTATGTTTGGCTATGATTTAAATGAAAATATCTATTATCCTTTTAACTATTTAATTGATAAAATCAATGGTTCTAATTGTTATGTGTTAAGTTGTGATGTTCCTTCAGGAATCAATAGTGATAATGGTTGTGTGGATTACGCAACTATCAAAGCTGATGAAACAGTTGTTTTACAATTAATTAAACCAGGTTATTATCTGTATCCTGCAAGCAGTTATACAGGCAAATTGTTTATTGATAATATTGGTATTTCTCATCAGATAATTAATGATACAACCACAGATATTTTTGTTAATTATTTACGTGAAATAAAAGAGATGATACCTCAAAGGGTAAAACATTCTCATAAGATGAATTATGGCAAAGTTTTACTAATTGCTGGTAGCGAAGGTAAAATTGGAGCTTCACTATTATGTGGTTCATCCATTATGAAAACAGGTGCAGGATATTTAACGGTTTTATCATATCCAGAAGTAACCCAAGTTTTTAATAATAAATTAGTTGAAGCTCTAACTGAAACATTTGATATCTATAACATCAGATATCAGATGGAAAACAATTTTGACTTTAGTAGATATTCTTTAATTGTTATTGGTCCTGGATTAGGAGTCAATTCCACAACCGAGTATTTAGTTAGAAGAGTATTGGAAACTGATTTGCCAGTTGTTATTGATGCTGATGGTCTTAACTATTTAAAAAACAATTTAGATTTATTGAAAAGGGAAGCCTTAACTGTAATTACTCCTCATTTAGGCGAGTTCAAAAGAACCTTTGTTTATAACCGAGAGATTATTATTGATGATTTACAAAGATATACAAAAAGTTTTTCTAACTTAGCTATTGTTTTAAAAGGAGAACACACACTTATAGCTTACAGAGGTGAAGTGACTATTAATACCACTGGTAACAATGCTTTAGCTAAAGCGGGTTCGGGAGATGTTTTATGTGGTATAATCTCTGGATTTTTAGCCCAAAAATGTGATATTGAATCAATTGTTGCAGCAGTATATATTCATTCACTAGCTGCTGATTATTGGTGTATCAATAATTCACAATATTCACTTTTAGCTACTGATTTATTAGCAATGATTGACAGAATCTTAAAACAATTGACAAACCATTAGGTTTGTTTTCTTTTTCGACACTATGATTAAGATTTCAAAAATGTTAAAATACAACTATGAGAATTGTAACATCAGTATTTGAAAAGAAGTCTTTATTGACTTTAAAAAAATTAAATGTGACTCATATCTTAGTTAATGAGTTGAANTTTTCTAGTGCAATTAAAGGCTTTGATTTAGACCAGTTAAAAGATATNACCAACAAGGCACATCAATTACAATTAAAGGTAATTGTTAAGGCAGATAGATTGTTTAATCAATCTGAACTTAATGAGTTNCTTATATTTTTGAAATATCTAGAAGAAATTGAAATTGATGAAGTTCTTTTCTCTGATTTGACTATTAAGATGCTAATAGACAAGCATAATCTAAAACTAAAAACGATTTATGCTCCTGAAACACTGTTGACCAACAAATATGATGTCCAGCAATTACAAATAGATGGTTTTGATAGTTGTGTTATTTCTAAAGACATTCCTTTAGGAGATATGTTTGAAATTGCCAGTAGTAATAAAGATTATTGTTATCTAAGAGTGCATGGACCAATATTAATCAGTTATGGCTTAAGAAGATTTGTTTCTGTTTATCTAAATGAACCTAAAGAATATACAGAAAATTATTATCTAAGAGAAGAGCATCGAGAAACCTTGCTTCCAATTGTTGAAAAAGAAACAGGAACTTGGATTTATGGAGATACCTTACAATCAATTAGTGAAATTAAGACAATTTTGAAACAACCATTAAAGGGAATTGTTTTTGATAACATGTTGTATGATGATGAATATACTATTGAGGTGGTAAAGATATATAAAGATGTTTTAGATAAGAAAGTTGATTGTAAAAAAGCAATAGAAAAATTGTATTTATTGGATGAGAAAATAAATTATACTGATATTTCTGAAATAAAGAAAACAGCTTTAGATAAGGAGTAATATGAAAGTTGAATTGTTAGCTCCTGCTGGAGATTTAGAAAGACTAAAAGTAGCAATAGAATATGGTGCTGATGCTGTATATATTGGTGGCAAGCAGTTTTCTTTGCGTGCTAGAGCTTCTAATTTTTCTTTAGAAGATATTAAGGAAGCAGTAGATTATGCTCATCAAAGAAATAGAAAAGTTTTTGTCACAGTGAATATGATTCCTCATAATTCCGATTTTGAAGGATTACAACAGTATTTAAAACAATTAGACGAAATTAATGTTGATGCTATTATTTGTGCCAGTGCAGCGATTTTAACGATGGTCAAAAACTTAAACTTAAAAATGGAAGTACACATTTCAACTCAGCAAACTACAACTAATAGTGTTGCTATTTCTTATTGGCAAAAGAAAAAAGCTGATAGGATAGTACTGGCAAGAGAAGTGACTTATAAAAATTTAAAAGAAATTATGAAAGAGACAACTTTACCCATAGAAGTATTTATTCATGGTGGCATGTGCGCAAATTTCTCAGGAAGATGTGTTATTTCTAATATGTTAACTAATAGGGACGCCAATAGGGGTGGATGTGCTCAGTCTTGTCGTTGGAGCTATCATTTATACCACAATGATAACTGTCTAGATAAAGAAGATAAACTTTTATCAATGGGTAGCAAAGATATGTGTGCCTATGATTATTTAGAAAGACTGTTAGATATTGGTGTGTCATCTCTTAAAATAGAAGGTCGAATGAAAACAGCTTATTATATCGCAACAGTTGTCAAGGCTTATCGTCTTTTAATTGATGATTATTACCAAAATGGNAAAATTAGCCAAGAAAAGTTAAAAGAAGCAGAAATACTATTTAAAAGAGGTTCCAACCGAGAAGCTTTTAGTGGTTTTTATCCAGGTATTCCAGATGTTTCTGGGCAGATTTATAATAACGATGTTCAAGCCAATCAATCATATTTAGCTAATGTTATTGATTACAGTGATGGTGTTGCTACCATTGAAGTAAGAAATTATTTTAAATTAAATGATACTTTAAGGATATTTAATCCACAAGGTGAAGATGTTTATTTTGAAGTTACTTCACTAGTTGATCTAGATGGTGAAACAGTTGAGATAGCTAATAAACCAATGCAAGTATTAAAGATGAAAGTTCCAGTAGAAGTTAATACGTTTACTTTTATCACAAAAAGCGAGGTTTAAAAATGGGATTTATTGAAGGAAGTATTGCGTTAAAAGCAGTAATTAATAGTAAATATCGTACAGTCAACAAAATCTACATCAACAAAGAAAAAACAGGTAGTGATGTAGCATTTATTATTAATCAAGCTCAAAAAAAGAAGATAGAAGTTGAAAAGGTTGATAAAGAAATAATTAATCAGTTAGCCAAAGGAAAAATCCACGGTGGTTTGATTGCTGAAGTTAGTGAAAGAAAAACTCAGTCAATTGTTTCACTTTTAAAAAAGGATAAACCATTTATCGTACTGTTGGAAGGTGTGGAAGATAGTTTTAATTTAGGCTATATCTTTAGAACTTTATATGCTTTTGGTTGTGATGGTATTATCTTAAAAGAGCGTTATATTGATTATGATGATAGCACCATTATTAAAAGCAGTGCTGGAGCAAGCGAGTTATTGCCAATAGTATATAGTGACGATTTAGCTAGTAGTATTGCAACGTTGAAAAACAACGGAATTACCATCATCAGTGCTTATCGAGGCAAAAATCCAGTCAATCTATATGATTACGATTTTTCAAATAAAGGACTACTAGTGTGTATTGGCGGACCGTTAAGAGGACTATCAACTGTGGTATTAGACAATAGCGATAGTTTTATCTATATTCCATACAGTAATGATTTTAAAAATGCTTTAAATGCTGCTAGTGCAACTAGTGTTATAGCCTCAGAAGTATATCGCCAAAATAGGTAGAAAACATTTTCGATTAAATCTAATTTATGCATATAAGTAGTTAGATATGTTATTATAAGTAAGCAATAATACTAAATATTTTGAAAGTAGTTTATAAAGTTATGAAGGGAATAAAAAAAGCAATTTATAGTTTAATATTTACCAACGATAAAGCTGAAAAGATTATCACTTTTTGTGTTTACTTTTTATTATGTATTGGAATATTATTTACTACTAGTGCAGCAATGAATTCTAAAACAACCATCTTTACTACATTAAGACATTTTTTTAAGCAGTTTATAGTTATTTTTATCGGAATAATTGTTTATCATATTGCATCAAATGTTTATTCAGCAGAAAGAATATCAAAGGCGAAGTATTTTTTGATTTTTATTGAAGTTATCTTATTGATGACAGCCTATTTTTATTGCTATGTTAATGGGCCTATTAATGGAAGCTATTCATGGATAGATTTAAAACCTCTTGGTATACCATATACAATTCAACCTTCTGAGTTTGCNAAAGTAGTNATGATTTTGTTAATATCATCATTTTTTAGTGACAAAAGATTTAAGGGGCAGCACTGGTTTGATGTGGTTTTTTGGCCACTGACTGCTTTTGTTACTTATTGTGTTATCATTGCTTTTTTACAAAAAGACTTAGGTACAGCGATGATATTAGTACTTATAACTTTGATGACTTTATTAATTCCTAAGTGCGACAAAATCAGGGGTTTTCAGTGGTTAGCTTTTTTTGCCTTGTTTTTTATCGGTTTTGCTTATTGGTTCTTTTTGACTCAACCAGCTGGTCAAGAATTATTAATGAAAATTTCTCCTACTTCAGCAGCTAGATTTTCAGCTGTTTTAAATCCTGAATATCATGATGATGCTACTAGAGAAATATTCTATTCATTACTGGGAATTTCAAGAGGGAAACTATTAGGAGTTGGATTTGGTAATTCTGTTCAGAAGTTTGGTTATTTAGTAAGTAGTGATGCTGACTATATTTTTGCAGTTATAGTCGAAGAATTAGGAATAGTTGGGATCTTATTGGTATTTATTCCTTATACTATTTTGTTTTACTCTTTATTATATTATGCAAAAAGAGTCAAAAAAGACTCAGGAAGAGTCATTTTGATGGGAACAATTTTCTATCTGTTTCTGCACTTTTTGTTTAATGTTGGTGGAGTAAGTGGACTTTTACCACTAACTGGTGTGCCTTTACTTTTAATTTCAAGGGGAGGTTCAGCTCTAATATCAATATTATTTTTACTGGGTTTGTGTCAAGGAGTAATCGCTTCTGAACGAATACCCGTAAAAAAAGAGGTATCTCAATGAGAATAGTGGCTGGAAAACATCGTTCAAGAATCTTACAAACTTTAAAAGGAAATGACACCAGGCCTACCTCAGATAAAGTCAAAGAAGCTGTTTTTTCCAGAATTGGTCCTTACTTTGAAACTGGAATAATCCTAGACTTATTTTCAGGCAGTGGTAACATCGCTTTAGAAGCCATTTCAAGAGGTTTTGAAAAAGCGATAATGGTTGATAAATCTAATAAGGCAATCAGTGTGATTAAAACTAATGTTGCTTTACTAAAAGAAGAAGATAACTGCGAAATATGGCCATTTGATTATAAAAAAGCTTTAAGTATTTGCCAACAAAAACAATTAAAGTTTGATTTGATTTATTTAGATCCACCATATCAACTCGAATTAATAAATGAATTACTTACAAAAATTGTTGAATATGATTTGCTAAAAGATAACGGAATTATCATTAGTGAAAGTTTAAATAAAGAAGAAATACAAATTAACAAACCTTACTTTATTGATAAACAAGTAAGTTATGGAACAATAAAAGTAACATATATAAGAAAGGATTAACCTATGATAGCATTATACCCAGGGTCATTTGATCCAATTACTTATGGACATTTAGATATTATTTTAAGAGCAGCTAAACTTTGTGAAAAAGTAATAATTGTTATTATGTCAAATGATGAAAAAGATGGAACTTTTTCTTATGAAGAAAGAAAAAAAATGATTGAACAATGTATTTCATCTTTAGAAAATGTTGAAGTTCATATTGGATCAGGTTTAACAATTGATTATGCTTTAAAAGTAAATGCTAATGTTTTAATTAGAGGAGTAAGAGCGGTTTCTGATTATGAATATGAAATGCAACTGGCTACAACTAATATGGCTTTAAACAGCGATATTGAAACATTGTTTTTGATGGCAAAGCCAGAGTATTCTTTCCTTTCAAGTTCAGCAGCTAAAGCTATTGCAAAAAATGGTGGCGATTTATCTTATTTTGTACCTGATAATGTAGCAAAAAAATTGTATAAAAAGTATAGACAAGGCTAATTTTCTTTTATTATTTGAATAATAGTTTTAATGTGGTAAAATTATATCGTAGGATTGCTTTATGAAAAAATTTGAACCAAAAAAGAAGAAGGTAGATTTAATATTTATATTAATAACAGTTATTGCCATCATTGCGATGGCTCTTTTGTCTGTGTTTTTTCAAAAACCAGAATTTGATGATAAGGTAATAATTTCCGAATTACCTGAGACTTCACAAGAAGTTTTTGGCAAGTTAGTCATTAGTGAAGTAATGTCTAATAACGGTGGAATATATACTAATAGCAATAATGAAGTAACTGATTATGTAGAATTATATAATGGCACAGATAAAGCAATCGACTTAACTGGTTATGGATTAAGTGATAGAAAAGATAGGGTTAAATGGGTATTTGGTGAGGTTATTATTGAACCTGATTCATATTTAGTTGTGGCTTTAACAGGGAAAGATGAAGAAGGATTAAATGCTAACTTTAAATTAAGAGCAGCTGGTAAAGAATATCTAATTTTAGTAAATAAAGGTGGAAAAGTTGTTGATGCGGTAGAAACAGTTTCATTAGCTAAAAATCAAACAATGAATAGAAAAGCTGATGGGACTTGGTTTGTCGCCAATTACGGAACTCCAAATCACGAAAATTCAATGCAAGGATTAAATGCTTATTTAGCATCAATAATGAGTGAAGAAACAAGTGCAATAGTTGTTAATGAAGTGTTAGTGAAAAACAATGGAAACTTTATTAATGAGTATGAAAGAATGGATGGATTTATTGAACTAATCAATATATCAGATCAACCAGTAAGTTTAAAAGATTATAATTTGGGTAACGATATATATAGTCCGTTCAGATATAGATTTGAAGATATCATTTTACAACCTAATGAATTATATGTTTTATATACAGGTGATAGCACCTTATTGGGCACTGACTATTTAGGTTTTACTTTTAAAAATAAAAATGGAAACATTGTATTGAGTAAAAATGGTAAGATTGTCCAAAACTTAGAATATAAAAATTTAGCTAATGGTTATGCTTTAACAAGAATTGATGATTTTTATGTTCATCGTCCAACAGTATCTTTTAATCAGCCTAATAGTAGCGCAGGAATTGAAGAGTTTCAAAACAAATATTTAAAAGCTAATGAAGGATTGATTATTAATGAAGCGATGAATAAAAATAAAGATTATTTAGCTCAAAATGGTTATCAGTTTTACGATTGGCTTGAGCTTTTCAATAATTCTGATAGTGACATTTTATTAAGTGACTATTATTTAAGTACTAACAGCAACCAATTACAAACATACAGATTACCAGAAGTAATATTAAAGCCTAAGCAATATTACATTATTATGTGTAGTGGAGAAATTTCGTTATCTAATAGTAAGTATTATCATAGTAATTTTAAGTTGTCAGATATCGAAGGAATTTTCTTATCAAAGGGTAATAAGGTAGTCGATTGTATGTTTATAGCGGAAGTTCCATATGGATATAGTTATGGAAGAAGTGGAACATCGGGTTACTATTATCTGGCAAATCCAACTCCTGGTAAAGATAATGGCAGTGGAATTAGGTCAATATCCGTTTCACCTGTTGTCTTAACTGAAGCAGGAGTCTATAATGACATTTCTTCATTAGATGTGGTTTTAAAGGGAGATGGAGTAATTTATTATACAACTGATGGTAGTGAACCTACTACTTCAAGTAGAACATACAAGGAACCAATTTCGTTAAAAAAAACCACAGTGTTGAAGTTTAAATCTTTTAATAAGGGGCAGATGCCTTCTACTACAGTTACTTCAAGTTATGTTATTAATGAAAATCATACTCTTCCGGTGATGGTTGTATCAATGGATGAGAATGATTTTAAATATATGAATCGCAATAGTTGGGTCGTAGATTTGCAATTGCAATGTTATGTTGAATTTTATGAAGGTGATTCTGGTTTTTCAATACCTTGTTCAATTGCTTGTTTTGGTGGTAACAGCAGAGGTATGCCAAAAAAGAGTTACGCATTAAGATTTGATAGTAAATTTGGTTCAACAGAATTAAATTATAATTTATTTGAAAATAGAGAAAGTGTCGTATTTGATGCCATCGTATTAAGGACTGGTTCCAATGACTGGATGAGGACGATTTTTAGAGATGTTTTATCAACTAGTATTATGGATGAATATCTTGATGCTCAAGCTTATAAGCCATGTATTTTATATATTAATGGTAATTATTGGGGTATTTACAATATCAGAGAAAAAGTTAATGCTAAATTTATTGCTGGACACTATAATGTTGATCCTAAAACAGTGAGTATTGTAAGTGTGTATTTATATCGTGAGACTGGAACCGAAAACATCCGTTATTTATTCAATTGGGTTAATAATAACAATTTAGCCAAAAAAGAGAATTACGATTATATTTGTTCAAAGATCGATGTTGTAAATTTTGCTGATTTTTGGATTGCTCAGATGTTTTGTGTCAATCCTGATGTTTCCAATATTCGTTATTTCTCTTCTCCTGAAATTGATGGTGGNAAATGGAAATATATCTATTATGATTTGGACAATGGTTTTAGATATACAGATATAAATTATTATACTAGATATCTCTGTAANCCAAACGGTATGAAAGGTTGGATTGATTATACTTTTAACAATGCTTTGCCAAGACACTTATTTAAAAATAGTGAATTTAGAAAATTATGGTTTGAAAGACTAGCTTATCATTTAAATAATGCACTAAGTAAGGAAAATGTAAGAGCTAACTATGAACATATAAAAAGTTTATATGCAGATGATATTGCTAGAGATAGAAAACGATGGGGAAATTATCATGATTCTATTGTTAGAGATGAATATCCAAGTATGAATTTATATAATTATCACCTCAAAGTTATTGAAAACTTTATTGAGGTTAGAGGAAAAATTATCTTAAGACAAACAAAAAATTACTTCGGATTATCAGAAAAACAAATGAAGGAGTTGTTTGGTGACTTATGGTAGAATATCGTTATGAATTAAAGTATGTAATTTCTAAGCCCATAGCTGAAATGTTAAAAAAACAACTATCAGCAGTAATGAAGTTAGATAGACATTCAATTAGTGATAAGTATTCATATGATGTCAGATCTTTGTATTTTGATGATGTCTACTCAACATCTTTAGATGAAAAAAGAGATGGTGTTCAATTTCGCAGTAAATATAGAATAAGAATTTATAATAATTCAAGTGAACACATAAAACTTGAGTGCAAACATAAAGATCTTGATATGACCTATAAAGAGGAAGTTGAACTGCCATTGCAGGCAGCTACGGCAATTTGTGAAGGAAGATATTATCAAATTATTACTAAAAATAATTTTTTAAATAAATTTTTAGCCAATGCCCAAATTAGACAATTAAAACCTTCGGTAATTGTGGATTATCGAAGAACTGCTTACACTCATCCAGTAAGTAAAACTAGAGTAACTTTTGATGAATATATAAGAAGTGGTAAATATAATTGTGATCTGTTTGATGAAAAAACTGAAACAGTACCAATCACAAAACCTGATGAAATAGTATTAGAAGTAAAGTGTAATGATTTTATTCCAGAACACATAACAGCCATACTGAATTCAGTTCCTAAATTAAGACAAGCAATATCCAAATTCGCTTATTGTCGAATGGTAAAATAGAAGGAGATTAAATTATGAGTATTCTTGATGCGATAAAAAAAGGTGTATTAGAACAGTTTAATAGTAGTGTAACTATTGAAATGATTTTGATTTCGGTGGCAATTGCCTTTGCCATTTCGTTATTTATTGTGTTTATTTATAAAAAGACTTTTTCAGGAGTTGTTTATAATAAATCAACAGTATTAACAATAGTTATTATTTCGATGGTTACTGCAATGGTAATTAGAACAATTAATTCAAACTTATCTTTATCTTTAGGTATGGTTGGTGCACTATCAATTGTTCGTTTTAGAACCGCTATTAAAGAGCCTGTGGATACTGCTTTCCTTTTCTGGGCAATTACAGCAGGTATCATGACAGGAGCAGGACTATATGTTATTTCAGTTGTTGGATCACTTTTCCTAGGTATTCTTTACTATGTAATATATTTAGTAGATGTCAAAGCAAAATCGCAATATTTGTTAGTTATTGCTTATAGGGAAGATGGTACTGGTGCAGTTGAAAATATTATTAAATCAATTAGTAAAAAGAAACTAAAAAGCAAATCATTAAGTGGAAACTTAATGGAACTTACTTATGAAGTTGAGTATAACTCTACTATTGATGAAGTAATGAGGCAACTTCAAAAAACTGAAGGTGTTAGAAATGTTAACTTGGTAACATATACCAATGAATACGGATTATAAAAGCTGTCTAAAACAGCTTTTTTATATTTGTTTAAATGGACTGTAAATAATTACATATTGATAAAAATCACGCATAAATGATTTAATTTATATATTTAATGTAATATTTAACAATTATTTAACAATATTTATCGGTTTACCATTTAAATAAGCTGTTAGATTGTTTTTGACAATAACAGCTCTTTTTTCTAGGGCTTCATAACTACTAAAGCCAATATGTGGAGTAGTTAGGCAGTTTTTACAGTTTAATAAAGGATGGTTTAAATCTATTGGTGGCTCCTTTTCATAGACATCAATACCAGCTGCTTTTATTTTTCCATCATTTAGGGCTTTAGCTAAATCTTCACTATTAACAATAGGCCCTCTAGCAGTATTGATAAGGATTGAATTTTTTCTCATTAAAGCTATTTTTTCTTTATTAATTAAATTAATGGTCTCTTCATTTTGGGCTAAATGAATAGAAANAATATCACAAGTTTGTAGTAANTCGTCTAATTCTAAGTATTTAAAATCTTTACTACGACTGTTTTTNGAATAGTAATAAACATCACAATCAAAAGCTTTGGCAATGGTAGCTACTTTCTTTCCAATAGTACCAAGTCCAATAACCCCGAATTTTTTATTAGCCATTTCATTTGATGATAAAATTGCTTTTGCTTCATTTCTAATTGCCAGGTTATGTTCGTTAATATGACGATAAATATTGATAATAAGTCCAAATACTAATTCAGCAACAGCGTTTGTTGAATAACCAGCACAGTTAGAAACTAAAATATTATTATGGTTACAATAATCCATATCAATATGATTGAAACCAGTAAAAGCAACACAGATATATTTTAGATTAGGACATTTTTCCAATACATTTTTAGACAACTTGATATTNGTTAGAACAATAATATCAGCATCCTTACACCTTTCAATTAGAGTTTCTTCATCTTCTTTTNTATTTGGAAAAATGACAACTTCATGTTCTTTTGAGATTTCGGTAAGTAAATCTAATAATTTTTCTTGTTTAACACCTAAAGGTTCAATAATTGAAATTTTCATAGTCAGTACCTCTTTGTTTATTCTAACAAATAAATGCACATTGATGTGCATTTATTTTGATAATAATAAGGAGTCATTATCTAAAGTTCCATTAGATAATTCATTGAATTTTTTTATTAAATCTTCTTTTGTTAAAGAAGCTTTTTCTTTACCTTTAACATCCAAAATGATAACACCATCATTCATCATAATCAAGCGATTGCCATGATCAATAGCATCCTGCATATTGTGAGTAATCATTAAGGTTGTTAGATTGTTTTCGTTGACTAGTTGATCAGTTAAATCTAATACTTTTGTAGCTGTGGAAGGGTCTAAAGCAGCGGTATGTTCATCTAGTAATAGTAATTTTGGCTTTTGAAGAGTAGCCATTAAAAGTGTTAGTGCCTGTCTTTGACCACCAGATAATAATCCTACTTTAGTAGTCAAGCGCTCTTCTAANCCTAAATTTAAGGCTTTAAGTTTTTCNTAATAGAACTCACGTTCTTTTCTGGTGATTCCTATTTTAAGGCCTCTGAATTTTCCTCTTCTATTAGCCAAGGCAAGATTTTCTTCAATCCACATATCAGCAGCTGTACCCATTAAAGGGTCTTGGAAAACTCTACCGATATATTTTGCTCTTTGATATTCACTCATTAAAGTTACATCAATATCATCAACAGATATTTTCCCTTCATCAACAAACCAAGTTCCAGAAATGGCATTAAGTAAGGTGCTTTTACCAGCTCCATTAGAACCGATAACAGTTACAAAATCGCCTTCTTCTAATTGTAGTGATAAGTTTGAAAGGGCAGCTTTTTGATGGATTGTGCCAGGGTTGAAAGTTTTAGAAATGTTTTCAATTTTTAACATTTTGTTTTCCCCCTTTCTTGATATTTAAATTAGGAATAGCCAAGAAGATTGTAACAATAATAGCAGTAAATAGTTTTAAGTCATTAGAATCAATTCTTAGCCACAAGATAAATACCATTGCCGCATAGTAGATAATTCCACCAATAATAACTGAAGCTAAACGAGTATAGAACGAACAACCTTTTTTAAAGATAAAGTTGATTACTACTTCTCCAATAATAATGGCTGCTAGACCAATAACTATTGCCCCTCTTCCCATATTAATATCAGCAAAACCTTGATATTGCGCCATTAAACCTCCTGCTAGCGCAACAATTCCATTTCCAATACCGAAGCCAATAACTTTCATATTGTTGATGTTAATACCTTGAGCCAAAGCCATATTGTTATTATTACCTGTAGCTCTGATTGCTGAACCTTGTTCAGTTCCAAAGTACCAATATAATACAATAATGTGGACAATTGAAAGAATAATTCCAATTAAAATAGCATTTGGAACATCTCTCATAGAAATTAATAAATTAAATCTATCAGGGTTAGCGCTAACGTTAGCGCTCATATTCATAATATGTAAGTTAATAGAGTAGAGACCAAACTGCACCAAGATACCNGCTAAAATTGCAGGTATCTTGAGTTTGGTGTGGATTAGACCTGTAACTACACCGGTTAAAATCCCTACAATGAAGGAAATAAGCAAAGCGATTATAGGATTTATCCCAGCTAGTATACACATGATAGTGATTGCTCCTCCAGTTGTAAAGGAACCATCAACTGTTAAATCTGATACATTTAATACTCTAAATGTTATATAGATTCCTAAGGCCATGATGCCCCAAATTAAACCTTGGGCCACACCTCCAGGAAGTCGATATAATAGATTTGATAAAGTAATCATAAATAATTATTCTCCAATAGCAATAAATTCACTAGGCATTTTCATGTTTAAGTCTTCACAAATTTCTTTGTTATATTTTTTGACAGGATTAGAGAAATATTCAATTGGCATTTCTTCAATTTTTACTTCTCCTTTTAATAATTTAATAGCCATGTTGCCAGTTGTAACCCCTAAATCATAATAGCTGATTGCTAGTGTTGCAACACCACATTTTAAACAAGTATTTTCTTCTCCNCAGAATACTGGTATACCNGCAGGACGAGTAACACTATCAATAATATCAGCACTACTAGCAGCTTTATTATCGGTAGGAATATATAATGCTTCACATTGGTCAACTGCTTGGCCTGTTACTAAGTATATATCATTTGAATCAGCAAAAGCGAATTTTTTAACNGTAACGCCTTTACTTTCCAAATATTCTTTAACTACTTTAACTTGATAAATTGAATTAGCTTCACTTGAACAATATAAGATACCGACAGTTTTAATATCTGGCATAATATCCAAAATCATTTGAGCTTGTTCCTCAAGAGGTGCTAAATCACTTGTTCCTGAAACGTTGAAACCAGTCAAACCATTAAAGTTTTCAATATTTAAAGCTACACCATATTCAGTAACTGAAGTTCCTAAAATTGGAATAGTTGTAGTGGAAGCAGCAGCAGCTTGTAAAGCAGGAGTAGAGTTAGCTAAAATCATATCTACGCCATCTGCCACAAAGCCATTACAAATAGTTGCGCAAGTAGCTGGATCTCCAGCAGCATTTCCATCAATAAAAACTAATTTGTCTTTACCAAATTCAGCAATTAGAGCATCTTTAAATCCTTGAGTAGCAGCATCTAAGGCAGCATGAGCTTCAATTTGACANATTCCGATGACAATTTTATCATCTTCTTTTTTTTCNCTGTTACAAGCTGTCATACTGATAGCTAGTAAAACAGTTAGAATAATGGTAAGTAGTTTTTGCATAATTTTCCCCTCCAAATAAAAACTGCCATATTGGCAGTTTAATTAATCTTTCGCTATTAACAGAAATATAGTCGCCAACGTACACTAAAACATCTTACTTTTTAAAGTAAAAGAAGAAGAAGTAAAAGTATGCGTTGTTGTATAAAACTGTTTTCATAGTAAATCTCCTTATGTTCATTAGTTTACTACCTAAAATTAGTAAAGTCAACGATTTATGAAAATATTTAATAAAATATTTCAAAAATTTATGAAAATTTTTCAAAAGTAATAAGATGTCTAATAAAGACACCTTATATACCTATTTTTCTATTGCAATGTAATCTTCTGGAACAACAATTCCTAACAAGTCACAAATTTCTTTATTGTACTTTTTAACTGGGTTAGCAAAGTATTCAATTGGCATCTCTTCAATTTTCGCTTCGCCTTTTAAAATCTTGACAGCCATTTCACCAGTAGTAACACCTAACTCGTAGTAACTAATTGAAAGTGTTGCAACACCACAAACTGCACATGGATTTTCCTCGCCACAGAATACTGGCACACCAGCTGGACGACAAACACTATCAATAATTTCAGCACAGCTTGCTGCTTTATTATCGGTTGGAACATAGATTGCATCACTTTGTTCAACTGCTTGAGTAGTTACTAGGTAGATATCATTTGAATCTGAGAAAGCAAATTCAGTAACTGTAACACCTTTGCTTTCTAAGTATTCTTTAACAACTTTAACTTGGTAAATTGAATTAGCTTCACTTGAAGAGTATAGAATACCAACAGTTTTAACATCTGGTAAAATATCTAAGATCATTTGAGCTTGTTCATCTAATGGTGCTAAATCGCTTGTTCCTGAAATATTTGTGCCAGTTAAACCACTAAAGTTTTCAATGTTTAAAGCTACACCATATTCAGTAACAGAAGTACCTAAAACTGGAATAGTTGTAGTAGCTGCAGCAGCGGCTTGTAAAGAAGGAGTAGCATTAGCTAAAATCATGTTTACACCATCAGCCACAAAGCCATTGCAAATAGTAGCGCAAGTAGCAGGATCTCCTGCTGCATTGCCATCAATAAATACTACTTTGTCTTCACCCAGTGCAGCAATAACAGCATCTTTGAAACCTTGAGTAGCAGCATCTAAGGCAGCATGAGCTTCAATTTGACAAATTCCAATAACGAATTTTTCATCTTTCTTTTGATTGCAACCCGTTAAGGATAAAATCAATAATAATGATAATAAAAGAGTAAATAGTTTTTTCATAAGTGTTTCCCTCCAAATAAAAACTGCCCTATTGGCAGCCTTCAAACTTCTTTTATAAATAAAAATGTCTTGCCAACGTAACAAAAATATTACCTTTTACTGTAATAGTAGTAGTAATAGTAGTTAGCGTTGTAAGTCAAAACAATTTTCATCTATAATCTCCTATTGCTCATAGTCTAAAGTATTTATTTGATAGTGTCAACCAAAATTTGTAAAAAAAGCACAAATTCTTTCAAAATAAATGAAAATATTTTCATTTTTATTGTTTGATGGATATATAAAAGAAACATCAGTATTAAAATTTTTTGAAAAGGAATTTGGTGTTATTGCGTAAAAAAAATGAACTATTTTAGGTTGAGATAATGTCTATTTTGTATTATATTTAGTATGTATTTTATGTAGCAGAAATGCTATAGAAAAGGAGAAAAAGAAAAAAATGATTATTTCTAAAGAAGTAGAAAACATGACTAAAGTCACTTGTGGCGCAAGTCATGGATGTGCTCCAATTCCTGTAGAAGGAGAATGGGTTTACGCTAGAGAAGTTAAAGACATTTCTGGTTTAACTCATGGTATTGGATGGTGTGCTCCTCAACAAGGTGCTTGCAAATTGACTTTAAACGTTAAAAATGGAATTATCCAAGAGGCATTAATTGAAACATTGGGTTGTTCAGGTATGACTCACTCAGCTGCAATGGCATCTGAAGCAATTGTTGGTAAAACAATTTTAGAAGCATTAAATACAGACTTAGTATGTGATGCTATCAATACTGCAATGAGAGAATTGTTTTTACAAATTGTTTATGGTAGGTCACAAAGTGCTTTNTCAGAAGGTGGNTTAGCAATTGGAGCTGGACTTGAAGATTTAGGTAAAGGTCATCGTTCNCAAGTTGGAACTTGTTATTCAACGACATTAAAAGGTCCTCGTTACTTAGAATTAGCTGAAGGATATGTTACTAGATTAGCATTAGACGATAACGATGAAATTATCGGTTATGAATATGTAAATATGGGCAGATTTATGGATGCTGTTAAAAAAGGTGTTGAGCCTGCAGATGCATTAAAAACTGAAACCAAAAACTATGGTAGATTTAATGATGGTGTCAAATTTATTGACCCAAGAAAAGAGTAGGAGGAAAATACAATGGCTTTATTTGAAAACTACGAAAGAAGACATGATGGTATNATGGCTGTTTTATCAAAATATGGNATCTCTTCAATTGAAGAATGCCGAAAGATTACTGAAGATGCAGGTTTAGATGTTTATGGTTTAGTTAAATCAATTCAACCAATTTGTTTTGAAAATGCTTGTTGGGCCTATATCGTTGGTGCTGCTATCGCTTTAAAGAAAGGTGGTAAAACAGCTTACGATGCTGCTAAATCAATTGGTGAAGGTTTGCAGGCATTCTGTATTCCTGGTTCAGTTGCTGATGATCGTAAAGTAGGTTTAGGTCATGGTAACTTAGCAGCAATGCTACTTGATGAAAATACTAAATGTTTTGCCTTTTTAGCAGGACATGAATCATTTGCTGCTGCAGAAGGAGCAATTGGTATTGCCCAAAACGCTAACAAAGCAAGAAAAGAACCATTAAAAGTTATCTTAAATGGTTTGGGTAAAGATGCTGCTAAAATTATCTCAAGAATTAATGGTTTTACCCATGTTGAAACTAAATTTGATTACAAAACAGGTAAATTAGAAGTTGTAAATACTACTGCTTATTCAAATGGTCCAAGAGCTAAGGTTAACTGCTATGGAGCAGATGATGTTAGAGAGGGTGTAGCTATNATGCACCATGAACATGTTGATGTTTCAATTACTGGTAACTCAACTAATCCAACTAGATATCAACATCCAGTTGCTGGCACATACAAAAAAGAATGTACTGAAATCGGTAAGAAATATTTCTCAGTTGCTTCAGGTGGAGGAACAGGTAGAACATTACATCCAGACAATATGGCTGCAGGACCTGCTTCATATGGTATGACAGATACAATGGGAAGAATGCACTCAGATGCTCAATTTGCTGGTTCTTCTTCAGTTCCTGCCCATGTTGAAATGATGGGCTTAATTGGTGCTGGTAACAACCCAATGGTTGGTATGACAGTAGCTACAGCAGTTGCTATTTACCAACTACATAATAAGTAATAACAAAAAGAGACTGCGGTCTCTTTTTTAGATTGTTGACCAACTGAAGTATTAATAAATAACATTTTTTAGAAACAAAGAATATAATAAAATGAAGTAAGTTAAAATAAAATTTGCAGTACTTTTATCAACAAAAACCACTGTTTTGTTTATTGAAATCAAAAAATTATCTTTTATAATTTAATTGTATGAAGTAAATCTTTGAATCACAATAAAAAGTAATAAGATAAGTCAAAGTCAAATGTCTAGTTTATTTTTTAAGATTAATACATAGTTAAATAAAATCTTTTTTTCTAATTTGCTTTCTTGCGAGTGAATTTTTAGCTGGAGGAATAATATGGATATATTAGTTACATTTGATGAAAATTACATCCCACCATTCAAAACGATGTTAAAATCGCTTATGATTAATAACCCTAATCAAAACATTACCATTTGGTTAATTCATGATGGCATTGAGGAAAAGCAGTTACAGGACTTAATTTATTTTTGTTTATCATATGGAGCAAAGTTTGAGCATATTTGTATTTCTAAAAATTATTTTGAGAATGCTAAAATAACAAAACGCTATCCACAATCTATGTATTATAGGTTATTAGCGCCTTTGATTTTGCCAGAAACCTTGGATANAGTTTTATATTTAGATCCAGATACTCTAGTTATAAACAAATTGGATAGCCTTTGGAAAACAAAATTGCCTGAAGAGAAGTTTTATGCAGCAGCATCTCATGCGATTGCTGGGTATCTGACAGATGATATTAATAAATTCCGTCTCAATACAGACCATTCGTATTTTAATACTGGNGTAATACTTATGGATCTTATAAAAGCGAGAAAAGTGGTAGATGTGGATGAAATAATAAAAACTGTCAATGAAAGCAAGGATATAGAGTTAATTTTACCTGATCAGGATATATTTAACACCATGTATGGTAAATATACACTCNAAATCCCTGANGAGCTATACAATTATGACGCAAGGTTTTACTTCGCATACCTTTTGAATAGTTCTAACCAACATGATTTGNATTGNGTCATGTNAAACACCTGTATCCTTCATTTTTGTGGNAAGAAAAAGCCGTGGCTTTCTCAAGGCTATGANATCTTTACAAGCCTTTATAAATATTTTATGTATAAATAAAANTATTATTTAAAAATTGTAATTAATTAGAGATATTTGAAAAGGACAATATGTCGTTAAAGGTAAGATTAAAAGCAATGCTGATTCTTTTTATGATAGGTTTATATTACTTTACATATTAGGTTTTTAAACTTTCCTTTTAATAAAATGTTTAATAGCGAGATTGACTACTGATAATTCTACATTTTGTCGGTAAAACGATTACTTTATAAAATATTATTTTTAAAAAAGGAGCACATTATATGAGTACAGAAAAGTTATTTATACTATTTTTTATCTATAGTGTAATTGGCTGGTTAGTAGAAGTTTTTTTCGTTTTTTTGGAATCNAAAAAGATAGTTAATAGAGGATTTTTAATTGGACCATATCTTCCAATTTATGGTTTTGGAGCTGTATTAATAACTTTATCTTCAATTTATATTCCTTCTATGGCTGATTCAATAAGTTCAGTTTTTTTAATTTCATTTATTATTTGTGGTATTTTGGAATATTTAACAAGTTATTTTATGGAAAAAAGATTTTCAATTAGGTGGTGGGATTATAGTACNAAACCAATGAACTTAAATGGAAGAGTATGGATAGGTAACCTAATATTATTTGGATTGGCTGGNTTAGTTATTGTTAAAATTGTTAACCCAATTATTTTTNGATTTTTTGAAAGAATAACTGATTATCAATTTANAGTAGCCACATCTATCGTTNCAATTATCCTTATTACTGACTGGATTTTTTCACACTTTATTTTTAAATTACTTAGAATAGAGGTTGCTCATAGTACTGGAGATTCTACAGAAAAGATTGCGGAAGAAATNAAAGANCTNTTTAGTTCAAGGACAGTTTTCCATAGAAGGATTTTAGATGCCTATCCTAAACTTGAGTATAGAACGGATAAAATAAAAGCAAGATTAGAAAAAGCAAAATTAGATATAGAAAAAATAAATAGGATAGTTCTAGAAAAAGTAGAAGATACCCAGAATAAATTTAAAGAAAGTGAAAAAATNATATTAAACTACATGACACCTGTTGAGAAGTTACAAAAAGATATTATTGATATTCAAGATGAATTAATAGAAAATCTTTTATCTGATGAACATGATTTGNAAAAGAGAAANCAGTTAATGGAAAAGTTAGCTAAAAGTAGAAAAAAATTAACTNAAAAAGAAAAGAGTTCAATAATATCAATTATAAAAAATAGAGAAAAGTAAAAAATCTATATATNTTCTTTCAAGAGAGGTCAAAACTTTTAGTTTGTTAGATTGGTAAATCCNAATGTATAAANAGTAATGCCTATATGTAAATTATGCTAATTCTTATAACATAATACTCTTTATACTAAAAATGTTCTATTTAAACTGGCTGTCAATAGTTTTCGAAAATGTCCCGAAAAAATTAATGATGATAAATATGATGATAAATATTTAGATTATCTTTGCCTTGATAAAAATGTTAATAAAATCACAAACTGAATAGAAAAGTGCTATTTTTCTTGAAAACAATGAATTAGAAGAGTAGAATAAAAAACGTAATGAAGTAGATGGTAAAATAATAAGACTTACCAGCTATCTTANATAATTGTTAAAGGAGTAAGAAAAATGAAAAAAATATTAGTATTTGCATTGATGTTATTTATANTAACTGGTTGCAAAGAAAAAACCTTATTAGTGGAACAACAAGGTTTGAATAAATCGGTTTTAGAATATTACGAATTAAATAATCCATCATTTGAATCCGAAAATTTGGAAGCTAAAATAGAACTCGTTAAAGTTGAAACTGAAGAGAATGTATATTATCGATATTTAGTTGTTTTTGTTCCGAAATATTTTGATAAGATGCAGTTTGAAAATGTTCAAATAAAATACGAAAATGGAGAAACACTTGATTTTATTATCGAAAAAGTATTGTTTGGACAAGATATGGATTTGAATATGACTTTATTTCCTAAACACACAAAAGGTGATCGTCCAGCCTTTAAAAACGTTGAGGATTTTAGAAGTCTAATTTGGGCAACTCATTTTGTTGTACCTAAAGAAACGATATTGGAAAGTGAATATACTTTTGAACAAATTGACAAGATGTTTTCTAACTTTAATCTATTAATTACTTTTAATAAATTTAAAGATACCATAAAGATAGAAAATTTAGATATATTAGTAACAGAAGATTCAATTGATTACTTTAGAAATGATATAGACAATATGAGAAAAAATATTGCTCCTCAAAATTATTTTACAACCTATACATCTGAGGAAGAAAGCATAGATACTTTTATAAAAAAATAGCTTTTATTATTTAAATCAAGCAAAAATGAGATTTAAATACAATTGATGTAATGTGGGAGAAATTATAAAATATGAAATACATAAAGTATATTGTTTATGTGATATATTGGATTGTTATATTTGTCTGGCCACTTCAATTATTGATTTTTTCTTCAATTATTGGATTACTACTATTTAAAGATATAAAAAAATATCTTCTAATTTACTACTCGGACAAAGAGAATGTTAAAGACAGTTTTATTTTTCCATATTCTTGGATTCTTATGACAGCAATTTTTTATTTAATAGGAGGCATTTCAAATAATTATTTATTTCATGCTTTAAATATAGGGTATGCTCATGCTTTTTACAATTATTTGGATGTAAAAAAAGGGGAAAATATCTAAGTTGTATTCAAAAAAATGTAGAAGATTTAAAGGGTAATTAAAGGAAGTTGTAACGAATAAACAGTCAGAATAATGAAAAATGTCTCTTGTTTGATTTTAAACTTGAGATATTTTTTAGTATAATTTAACCATGGAAAATTTAAATAAACATAGGTTAAATTATTCTTTATTATAAGTATTTATGAAAATTGATGGATTGTTTTTCAATTGATATAGTAAAACATTTTTCAATACTATTACTTAGGACATTATCATATATTAATCACACAAAAGAAGTTAATTTGTTTTTCTTGTTGACAAGATAATTTTAATAGAGTTATAATACAAAAAAGAAAACCGATGAGATGGAGATAAAAACAAAATACGACTTCAAAGAGAGTTGATGAGGGTGAAAATTCAACAGGAAACGATTTGTTAAATGGACCATTGAGGGTGTAGTCAAATGTTAAAGCAGAGTATTCTACAACGTGAAGACATACGTTAGTTGTCAAAGATATGTTAGTATCTGATAAGTGCATGATTTATTCATGAAGCAAGGTGGCACCACGGATTAATATTCGTCCTTGATAGAAAGTTATTTCTGTTGAGGATTTTTTATTTCTCAGCAGTAGAAAAGGAGAAAAAAGATGAAAAAACACGAATTTGATTTTGACAATTATTTCAAAAGATATCCAGATTTAAATGGATTTTATGGTAAGTATGGTGGATGTTATGTCTCAGATGANNTAAAAGAAGCGATGCAGGANATTAATGATGCTTATTTTACNATTTGTAAATCAACCAGATTTATTGCGGAGTTAAGAAGAATTAGAAAGGATTTTCAAGGAAGACCAACACCTATTTCCCATTTAGAAAGACTATCTAACAA
>JGI24710J26742_10000727_pt1 | contig 30892 bp, 26 predicted proteins | sample BioPla2DNA2_FD_26742 | JGI IMG/M metagenome (IMG submission 26742)
AAATTAATAATTCAGGAATCACTTAAAGTATGATTACTACAGGCAATTCCTGATTATGTTCTTTTGTTATATATCATAACTTTTCATAACTTTGATATTTAATTAACAAATATCAGCACTTTGTAAGGAGATCTTTTAATAACTTAAATATAGTCAATTTAAAACAGTTCTTCTTATAAGAATGTACCCTAAAAACGAATCATAAAACGACAAAATAGACATATTATCGAGGAAAAAATTGATAACAAAAAACAATCCAATAGTTAGTTTCCTAAAAAGCATGACAACACCTCCCGGACAAATTTATCCCTTTCATTAATCCATGGGCTGTGACCTGAATACTCAAACCAGACTATCTTTTTGTCAGGGGCATCCAAGATCCGCTCATATTCCTCAACCAGTACCGTTGGTGCATTGATATCATGTCGTCCCAGAAAAAAATATACAGGGACTTCCAGCTTTGTGTAGCCGGTTCTCATGTCGATTCCGTAGAGTTGCTGGTACACATGATTATATGTGTTGACAATGCCACGGAAATAATTGATTTTATCAAGCAGTCCATATTCAGGAGAACAAATATCCCGTAAGGTGTTGTAGCCGGGGTTGTGAATCTTTGGATTGTTTGTCATGACCATACTGAGATAATTCAGATATACTGCACTTTTCCAGGTAACATTCTTACCGTAATAGGGTGGCTCTCCGTTTGCCGTAAGTTTTTCCACAATTTCAGTGTCTCCGTTGTTTTTTGCAATGTCCATCGCCATTGCGTAATCCATCCGCTCGGTCTCAGCAAAATCAATCATTTGGCCCGTTCCAATCAAAGCATGATAAGACTGCGGATATTTATTCACCAGGAAGACTCCCAGCGCACTGCCCCATGACTCGCCGATCAGATAAATTTTATTCTTTGAAAAGCGTTTTGTTAAGTATTCGGTCAGGGCATAACCGTCCTGTATATAAGTCTCTGCCGTTATGTTATGCGTCTTTTCTGCGTAGTAAGACTTACCGGAGCCTGGCTGATCCCAATTTACCACTACAAAGTGCTTCTCCAGTTCCATCAGTTCATGGCGAACAGCTGCCATTTGTGTCCCACCGGGGCCTCCCGCTAAAAAGAGAAGCACAGGGTTATTTTTATCCCAACACCTAATGCTTATCCATTGTTTTCTGCCNTTCAACTCTAGTTCAAACATTTCCGCTATACTGTTTTCATAATCAATGGGTGGCGTATATGCATATATTTGAGTATAAGTTACAAATCCTATATTTATTATCATCACAACTGCTAATAACAATGCTGTTTTTTTAATGTTATTAATCTGCTTTAGATTCGCTTTTTTGCCAATACTTATAATAATACGATGCGTTAACTTCAGTAACAGCACTACAAGTAGCAAAACCGTAATAATAGTTAGAATCAAGANTATTGATAACTGAATCATAATTTGACCTCCATTTTTATACCAAAACATTCAGTTTCTTTTTCGTATATACTTTCGAGAGCATTTCCCATAAGGGGTATATCAGTTATGCGACTGTCTTTCAGGTGCAATCCACTTTTTTCTGCCAGGCTCTTNACTATTCTAAGCTTTTCCGCTTCTTTCAGAGGCTCACGGAATATAAATACGCCTCCGGGCTTTATTGATTTCACCAGTGCAGGCATTACAGTTTCCAGATTAATTTGTGAGAGATCATGCAATACAAAGTGGCAGTATACCACATCATATCTGTTTTCAGGCAACATTGGAAAAGCAGCATGCATATAGGTAGTATTATTAAAATCCTTCAAAGTATTTCTGCAAGCATTCAGCCAACGCCCGGAAATGTCCAGACAAGTCAGGTGTCCATGGAGCAACCGTTTCGCAACGTAATACGCAACCGTTCCCATACCGCATCCGAAATCCAGCACCTGTTCCCCGCCCTTTATTGGAATACAATCAGCAAATGTCTTGTATACCGGCTTTCCGTAAAAACGAAAAGCTAGCTTTGTAAGGAATATTTCTAAGTATGCCGGTTCATTATTCATCATTTATCACCTCACTTAATCCAATCTTTATGCTTGTTTAATAAAATCGCCAGGACAAAAAATCAGCTGTATGCCAGGCTTAATGCTATGATAGCAATTGAACCTTTCATACAGCTGAATGAAATCTTAAATCTACCTTAAATAATCGGGATGGTGATTCTTAAAGTACAGCCTTTTTCACGATATTCGCACAATGTCAGATCACCGCCGTGCGCCTGTGCAATTTTCTTTGCTATAGCTAGCCCCAGCCCGCTTCCCCGGTTTCGGAGTTACGGGATTCATCTGCTCGGACAAATGTTTAAATATATCCTGTGCAAGATGCGCTGGAATCCCGATACCATCGTCGCCAAAATCTATTACCGCCTGATTATTTTAACACTTAGACATACAGTAACTGTTGTTCCCTGCTTATTATAACGCAAAGTATTGCTTGCAAGGTTTTGAATGATCCGGCTAAAGTGGTCCGTGTCCAGCATGACAAAAATACTTTCTTCAGGAATGTCAAACTCATATTTAAAGCCTGCCTGCTCAAGCTGAGGTACAAGCTCACCGCACTGTTGACGGAGAAATTCACAAATATCTGTTCTTTCAGTCTTTAAAGAAAAATCCGGACTGTCAATCTTGGAAAGCTCAAATAACCCGTTTAACAGCCGGTTTGCCCTTTGACTGTTTTTATAAATAATTTGCAGATATTCTCTGCGTACTTGTTCGCTAATATCATCTTTTTGGCAAAGCCTCTCAGCATAGCCCTGTATGCTTGACATTGGATTTTTAAGATCGTGAGATATGTCGAGAATAAGTCGCCGCCTGTCATCCTCCGATTTTTTTCGCATTGAAATCTCGTGTTCAATTCTGGAGGCCATATCATTAAAGGTGTCCTGTAACTCTGCAAACTCATTTTTCAGGCGTAAATCCACCCTCACCGAATAATCACCTTCCCGCAAAAGCCTTGTACCATCGCAAAGCTTTCTTAGGGGGACTGTTATCTGAGATGCGGTAATTCTTGCGTAAATAAAGGTGATAACTGCAATAAGCACAAGATATACAATAATCACTGCGCTAAACACAAGTGCGGCTTTGCCAAAATCTCCTGTGGCAGCATCCATATTTATTATGAAATTAAAATCAATCCATATAGAAGCGGGAAAGGTAACAATCAGCCAGAATTTGCCCTGCGGGTTATACATAATATCGTGGTTGAAGGGCGTATTTTTATCTTTGCTCAACCTCAAAAATTCGGTAAATTCCGCGGCAGTCAGTTGTTTTTTTGGAATCGCATCTTTGCCTTGTGAAACTACTACACGGTATTCTTTGTCGATCACTTGTACACTACCGCCGTTTTGCACAACCTGGGCGGTATCAATTTGATTATAGTCGTCCTGCATAATTGAACTTGCAGGATATTTGTTTTTAGCAAAGAGATCTGATGCCAGTTGANTTGCAAATGACATTAGTGAAAAGGAAAGCACCGTTGAAAGAATAACCATAACAAACACAACCAGATAATGAGTTAGGAATTGATTGGCAATTTTTTTCTTCATAATGCTTCACCTGTGTAATGCAGCTTATATCCGATGCCACGAATTGTTCTTATGTATTGCGGCTTCTGCGGATCATCCTCAATACGGCTTCGGATTCGGCTGATATGCACCATAATAGTATTATCGTCATAATAAAATGCCTCATCCCACACCGCCTGATAGAGTTGTCGTTTTGTAAAAACCTTCTCCGGGTTTTCCATGAAATGCAAAAGCAACTTGTACTCTTTTGCGCCAAGCTCTATTGGAACTGAGTCTTTAAAAACACAGCATTTTTCTTTGTCGATGGATAAATGTCCATATGTAATATTACCGGAATTTTGCTTCTTCGGTGACAAGTACTCGTTACTTCTGCGCAGCTGTGCACCCACCCGGGCTATTAACTCGGCAATGGAAAATGGCTTGGAAATGTAATCATCGGCACCAAGTCCAAGTGCCAGTACTTTGTCCATATCATCCGTCCTGGCAGTCAGGAAGATCACNGGTATAGTACTGCTTTCCCGAATTTTCCGGAGTAAATTAAAGCCGTCCATCACAGGCATCATAACATCCAGTATGGCTAACCCTATATCATGCTTAGCTATGATATCCCATGCTTCCTTTCCGTTTTGTGCCGTTAAAACTGTATAGCCGTTTTCCTCAAGAGTAATTTTAATCAGGTTTCGGATGTCAGCCTCATCGTCTGCGATTAGAATTTTCATATAGTTTAGCACCTCCCGAAAGTCATATTATTTACTTTCGGTCTGTCAATTTCATCGCTGTGCTTGCACTTCACAGGATGTTTTATACTGGAGCAGAGCTTTTTATAAATATTTAGAAAACTTTAGCAACACACAGGATGAATGGATTGTAACTAAGCTTACAAACAGATGTTAAAGGATAAAACAACAATACCGCAGAAAGATACATTGTATTTTTCTGCGGTATATGTTCTGGTGGGAGAAGGTGGATTTGAACCACCGAAGTCACTGACAACAGATTTACAGTCTGCCCCCTTTGGCCACTCGGGAATTCTCCCATAACCTTATTTTTTGGCTCTCTTGAGAACCGCATTTACTATATTACATGAGGTCTGCATCTCTTGTCAACCCTTTTATAAACTTTTTTCAGCCATTTTTGCTGTTAGTTTTTCCTGGAAAATTACATACAAAAACAGACCACTGGTATACATCAGCGTAACCGGACAAGCAGTTTTATTCAACCAATCTCACTATAATACTTAATCTTTGTGATAAGACCTTCCTGAACTTCAAACCTTATAAAATAACCGCCGTCTTCTATTACGTACCCGCAATTGTCAGGATCGGTACGCCCGTCAAGAGCCATAGTAATATTTTCATATTTCGCCTTTAGATCATTCACTGACATACCTACGGAAATTCCTCTATAGGTACTATATTTATTATGTGTAATCTCTATGCTGCTAATTGAAAAAGTCCTCATCCCTGAAATTATAACTGTTATGCCGTCATATTCCAGTGTTTTTACAGTCATACCTTCAAATGTATCCGAAGACTCATCCAATACCTTCACAGATTCACTATCAGGATCCCCCAAGACACTTTTCAACATACTAACAATCTGATCNCCGGTGCCCCTATCATCTAATGAAATAAATCTATCCCCCAGAAAAACTGAAAACTCATTTGCATCCCGTGGTTCAGGAACCGATTGCATCATGAATTGTTCTTCATTGCCGGAGCGCTCTTCAGCCCCAAGCAATNCTCCGATTTCATCTCCATTTTCTGCAGATTTCTCTTTAACACTATCGTCACATGCACCATAACCTGAAGTAATTGAGATTTCATTGTTATAATCCGGTGCTGGTGCCGGAGCCTCTGGTGCAGCTTCTGAAAAGCTGATAGCATAACCGGTATCATATGCAGCTGAAGCAGCTGGTGCCTGCGGATTTGCACTGGATGATTTCTTAGTATTATAAACACCGGGCATCATAAGAATAAGCACTAAGATGAGAGCTCCCGCTGCCAGCGGTGTACCAAATTTATATGCCATTCTCATAAAACTCTTTGGTTTTATCTTTTTATCTCTGGTTATTTCTGTCTGACATTTTTCCAAAGTAATATTAATAAGATCATCCNAGGCTTTAATGCTCGATAGCCCTGACTTTAAAGCCTCTTTAATCATGTCATCAGAGATAGAACAAGATGAGTTTCTATCATATGATTCAGCCATGAGCCTCACCTCCAATCATGTCGTGAAGCAGTGTCCTCGCTTTGAACAGCCTACTTTTCACGGTCCCCCCCGGAATTCTTAAAACTTTTGCTATATCATTAACTCCCATCTCCTGATAATAGAAGAGATGAATAATTTCTCTGTATTTGTCGGGCAGCTTCATAATGGCATTAATTAGTGCCTGTTTTTCACTTCTTTTCTCGATTATCTCTTCGGTATCACTGTCGGCAGTATATGTAAGAAAGTCATCTGTAACAACCACACGTCTTTTCCAGGCACTTCTTANATAATCTCTGCAGATATTTACGGCAATACTTATAATCCAAGTTTTTTCGCTGCTCTCCCGACGGTAGCTCGAATAAGAACGGACAACCCTGAGAAATGTTTCCTGGTACACATCCTCTGCCAGCTCTTTCGACTTAAGTATTACTGTAGCTATTCTTAAAACATCATTTCCATATTCCTCGATGAGTCGAGTTATCTCTTTGTTCATTTCTGAAGGAGTCAAGTTTTCTGCCTCCATCCTTCACTTAATTTGACGAATAATATCTGTTTTGGTTCACAAATAGAATTATACTTTAATATTTCATTCTTTAAAAGCCTCATTATACTATATAACGAGACGGTATTTACCTTTACTCACGAATATTATACTGTAATCCCCCTGCATAATCATGTATAATATCATTGATAATTTAAGTAAAGACAGAATTAATTTTGATTTACATAGAAAAATACGAACTGCACGAAAGGAAAGATATTATGGAACGTCAAGTAAGAACCCGCTTTGCACCAAGCCCCACCGGGTACATGCATATTGGAAATCTGCGAACAGCATTATATGAGTATCTGGTTGCAAAATCCCAGAACGGTAAATTCATTTTACGTATTGAAGATACTGATCAGGAACGCTTGGTAGAAGGCGCTGTAGATATTATTTATAACACTTTGAAACTGTGTGGTATGAAGCATGATGAGGGTCCTGATATAGGAGGGCCATACGGTCCATATGTTCAAAGCGATAGAAAAAACACTTACAGGCCTTATGCCGAAGAGTTAATTGAAAAGGGACATGCATATTATTGCTTCTGTTCCAAAGAAAGGCTGGATGCTTTGCGGGCAGAATGTGAAGAAAAGAATCAGACATTTATGTACGACCGCCACTGTCTGAACCTTTCAAAAGAGGAAATAGCCGCTAAACTGCGGAACAAAGAACCCTATGTAATCAGACAGAAGATGCCCAGAGAGGGCACAACAACATTTGAAGATGTTGTATATGGTACCATTTCAATTGAGAATANTATGCTTGAGGATCAAATTCTGCTTAAGAGTGACGGTCTTCCCACGTATAATTTTGCCAATGTGATTGATGATCATCTTATGGATATTACACATGTGGTAAGAGGAAGCGAGTACCTTTCCTCCACGCCAAAATACAATCTTTTATACGAAGCATTCGGGTGGGATATCCCGATTTATATTCATCTTCCCCTTATAGTTAAGCCCGATGGTTCTAAAATATCCAAACGTAAAGGCGATGCCAGTTTCGAGGATTTATTGAAAATGGGGTTTCTTGTAGAAGCCATAATCAATTATATTGCACTTTTGGGTTGGTCCCCCGACTCAAATCAGGAAATGTTTACACTTTCTGAGCTGGAAAAAGTATTTAATATAAAGAACATAAGTAAATCACCGTCAGCTTTTGATATGGATAAGCTAAGGTGGTTTAATGCACAGTATATCAGGGCGATGAGCGCAGAAGAATTCCATGCTCTTGTTCTGCCCTATCTTTCTGAAAGTATATCCAACAAAGAAATCGATTTATTTAAGATAAGCAAGTTATTACAGGCGCGAACTGAGGTTCTGACTGATATTCCTTCTAAAATAGGCTTTTTTAATGAATTGTGTGACTATGACCTTAATATCTATGTTCATAAAAAAATGAAAACTACATTGGACAATTCACTTAAAAGCTTAAAGGAAGCTCTTCCTGTGTTAGAGAATATGGACGACTGGAATGAGTCTTCTATCCATGACAATCTTCTGGGTTTAGCAGAACGCCTCGGCATAAAAAACGGACAAATGCTCTGGCCAGTTCGCACTGCTCTTTCAGGCTGGGAGGTTACCCCCGGCGGAGCAATAGAAATTGCGGATATACTTGGGAAAAATGAATCCTTAAGACGGATAAAAATTGGAATAGAAAGATTAGAAAAGGCATTAACCGCGACCGAATAATATTAAAGGCTGTATCGGAATACTGAAAATGTTATTCCGTTACAGCCCTTTTATTACTCATCCTGCGTTGCCTGTACCACCAGTCTGTGTGAGCCAATTCCCGGCGGGTCACATGTAAATACGGTTAATATCTTGTCGGTATCATTCTTCTCAATTATAGAAAAATCGTCGGGCTCTATAATAAACTTCTTATATATGGTATAGTTCAAGGTCTTTTCCTTGGTCTGTACGGTTATTTTATCTCCGATTTCTAATTCATTCAAACGGTTTAGATATTTCCCGAAGGTAAAGCTGCGATGTCCTGCCAAAACACAATTTCCAACTTCGTCCAAATCATCTGTATACGGGAGTCTGCCGGCAGCAACCCGAAGGGTATCATCATCANCTCCGTCCATAATCAGCATCTTTACATCTATTTTTGGTATAAGTAAAACTCCTTTGGTACGCCTTTGCATCTCTTCCTTGCTCATCCCCGGCTTCTTAGCCGGTGCAGGTGTTGCTGAAGGCTCCTCTTCTGCAGGCTCATCCTCAACAGGTTCATCTTCTGCAGTTGCTTCCGGCGCAGCAGTGGTATCCGCGGGCGTTTCGGCATGACTTAACTCGGGAGGAATATAGAAGGCTTCCACTTCTACATCCTCCAAAGGGTGAATATTTGATGCAGCAGCTTCTGATTGTCTTAAAAATTCATCAATAACATCATTATTCCGTTTCGTATTAAAATAGGTTATAACAGCAGGTATTGCTATCAAGAGTACTCCTGCCAGTATTAACACTCTTGAGAGAATTTTTCTGGTATTTATGCGACGTTTTACATTATTTTTCATGCGCCATCACCTTAGTTCTGTATTTTTTGCATTTCTTCGTCTTTCAAGCCAATCCTTTATTTTTGCTTCATACCCGTTAGCAGAAGGGTGATAATAATAAGTACCCCGCATTTCCTCAGGCATATATTCCATGTCATTAACAATATTGCCCGGGTAATCATGGGCATATTTATATCCGACTCCATAACCCAGACTTTTCATTCCCTTGGTTACTGCATTACGAAGATGCATGGGAGCTTCGCCGGTATTCTTGTGTTCGACATCATACAGNGCTTCATCAATAGCCTTGTACGTAGAATTAGATTTCGGGCTGGTCGCAACCATTACCGCTGCCTGAGCCAACAAAATTCTTGCCTCCGGCATTCCTATCATATGTACTGCCTGAGAAGCAGCGACTGCTAATGTAAGCGCATTTGGATTTGCCATACCTACATCCTCGGATGCGCAAATCATAATTCGTCTGGCCAGAAATTCCGGATCTTCTCCTGCATAAAGCGCCTTAGCCAAATATAGCAGTGTTGCATCAGGATCGCTCCCTCTCATTGATTTAATGAAGGCACTGATATTATCGTAGTGCTGCTCCGATGATTTATCAAACCTGACTACCTTTTTTTGTATACAATCCATTATAACATCTGTGGTAATACTGTAAACCCCGGCTTCATTCATATCTGTAGTTAGTACAGCCAATTCCAGTGCATTTAACGCAATACGCGCGTCTCCCCCCGACATATCGGCAAGCAACGAAACAGCATCCTCATCAATATCTATTTTAAGGTTGCCTAATCCCCTGTCCTTGTCTGTAACAGCCATTTTTATAATCTTTGAAATATGCTCTTTTTTTAACGGTTCAAGCTGAAAAACTGTAGATCTGGAAATCAGAGCTTTGTTGACTTCAAAAAACGGGTTTTCAGTTGTGGCTCCTATCAACACNACAGTGCCATCCTCAACATGCGGAAGAAGTGCATCCTGTTGAGCCTTATTGAATCGATGAATTTCATCAATAAATAAAACAGCCTTACCGGTAGGGTTCATAAATGTATTTTGAGTATCTTCCACTACATGTTTGATATCCTTAACACCTGCGGTAACAGCATTCAGCCTGAAAAAGGCAGCCTTAGTAGTATTGGCAATTATCCTGGCAATTGAAGTTTTCCCGGTTCCCGGAGGACCAAAAAGTATAATTGAGGATATTTTGTCCGCTTTTATCATTCTGTTAAGCAGTTTTCCATGACCTATTATATGTTCCTGTCCCACAAACTCATCCAAGCTTCGCGGAGACATTCTATACGCCAGAGGTTCCTTTTTCGCCGTCAATTATACCACCAGCCTTTTTCCTTCTTTTTTTCTTCGGCAATAAACCAAAAGCTTCTAATACTTTCTGCTTATTTTCCTTTTCGTATTTTTCAAACATATCCGGCCGCTTATCTCTGGTTCTTTCCAGCATCTTTAAATAACGCCATTTCTCAATATTCGCGTGATGACCCGATATTAACACATCCGGGACTTTTTTCCCTCTGTACTCATAAGGTCTCGTATACTGGGGAAACTCTAACAGACCATCATAATGAGATTCTTTAAGATAAGATTCATCAGAGCTTAATACACCTTCAACAAGACGGCTGATTGAATCAATCAGAACCATGGCAGGCAGCTCTCCACCTGTTAAAACATAGTCCCCTATTGATATCTCCATATCAACAATTTCTTCCAGGACTCTTTCGTCTATTCCTTCATAATGTCCGCAGATAATTATTAGTCTTTCTTCGTTTTTAAGTTCCCTTACAACATTTTGTGTTAAAACTCTTCCCTGAGGACTCATATAAATAGTCTTCGTCCTTACCGGACTTTGTTTTACAGCATATTCCCATGCATCGTATAAGGGCTGTGGAGTCATAACCATCCCGGCTCCTCCCCCATAGGGATAGTCATCCACCTTCCGATGTTTATCCAAAGAAAAATCTCTGATATTAATGGTGTTTACCTTTATTATCCCTTTCTCCCTTGCTCTTCCGATAATGCTTTCATTTAAGAATCTGTCTATACTCTCCGGAAAGAGGGTCAATACATCAAATATCATCAATTAAACCCTCCGGAAGTTTTACCTGCATCCGTTTTCCTTCTATATCAATACTTTCAACCACGGACTTTAAAGCCGGGATAAGGATTTCTCTCATATTGCTGTCCTGAACAATGTAAACATCATTACTACCTGTTTCCAGAACATCTGTCAACTGTCCCAGCAGTTTATCCTCTTCATATACATCTATTCCAATTAAATCGCAAATGAAGTATTCATCTTCTTCGAGCTCAACCGCATGCTTACGGTGGACAAAGAGTTCCTGCCCCTTTAGCTTTTCGGCATCACTCATAGTATCGATCCCTTTAAGCCTGATAAGAACAAATCCCTTATGGATTCTACAGCCTATAACTCTAAATTCCTTAAATGTCCCCCCATAGTTTGCAGTTACAAAAAGGAGGTAATCAAAACGCGATATATCAGATGTTATAGGTATTACCTTCAGCTCACCTTTAATACCGTGGGTATTCACTACTTTCCCAACCGCAAGATAATCCTTTAACATAATCCTAATCCTACTCCTATTTCTGATTAATAAACTAAGATTCTTGCATACATAAAATACTCTGTACCAAGGAGTATTATCATTTTACCACAATAAGAATAAGCGGGCGACGCTTATTCTGCTATATTCAAAATCCCCGGTTTTTCCGGGGATTCCTCAATGCGTTTAATTAATTTTGAATGGGTTTAATTACGTCTTTTATTGCCCATTTTTTTATTGTAATTTTTGTACGTTCAACACTTGTTTCAAAGGTTACCTCGTCATCCTTTATATTAACGATTTTACCGGCAAGNCCACCAATTGTGATAATCTGATCGCCTACGATAGCACCACTTATAGTCTCTCTCAGCTTCTTTTCTTTTCTTTTTTGAGGAACAATTAAAATAACGTACATTAATGCCAAAGGAACAATTAGAACCAGCATTGAAAGCCAGTTTCCTGCTCCAGCAAGATCTGCGCCGGAAGCGTTAGGATCTACTGCAGGTGCTTCTGCGGCAAAAAGCAATAAGCTTGATAAAAATTTCATATACAACCTCCAAAATATTTGATAAATACAAACTATTCGCTTAACACAACGACATTATACAGTATTTGATAAATGTTATCAATTACAAAAATAAATTTATATCATGCTAATATCCCAGTCTCTCGAAANCTTCTTTTCTGAAGTCCAAAAGTCTGTCATTCTTTATCGCTTCTCTGACATCTTCCATAAGCTTAATTAAAAATCTTAAATTATGCCAGGCAGCAAGACGAAGCCCTAATATTTCACCGCATTTGAATAAGTGTCTTACATATGCTCTGGTAAAGTTTCTACAAGCGTAGCAATCACAATTTTCGTCTATTGGTGAATAATCCCGGGCATATTTTGCATCCCTGATTATTACCCTGCCGTTGGATGTAAACACTGTTCCATTACGTCCGTTTCTTGTAGGCAATACACAGTCAAACATATCAATACCGCGTATAACCGCGTCTATGAGATAATCGGGACTTCCCACCCCCATAAGATATCTTGGCTTGTCCTCCGGAAGGTATGGCACGGTGACTTCCAGCATCTCATTCATTATATCGCCCGGCTCACCAACACTTAACCCGCCGATGGCATAACCGGGAAAATCCAACTCCGTTATCTGCTTTGCACTTTCTATTCTCAATTCTTTATAAGTGCTGCCTTGTACTATACCAAAAAGCGCCTGTTCATCCGGCCTGGCATGGGCTTCTTTACATCTTTTTGCCCATCTTGTGGTCATCTCCATTGATTTCTTTGCATAATCGTATTCACATGGATATGGTGCACATTCATCAAAACACATAATAATATCAGAACCAAGATCATTCTGAACACCTATTGAGATTTCCGGAGACATAAATTTCTTTGAGCCGTCTATATGTGAACGAAATGTGACGCCTTCCTCTTTAATGTCTCGTATATCACTTAATGAGAATACCTGGAAGCCTCCGCTATCAGTCAATATCGCACGNTCCCAATTCATAAATTTATGAAGTCCTCCGGCCTCCTTAACAATTTCTCGTCCCGGTCTTAAGAAAAGATGGTATGTGTTGCTTAAAATAATCTTGGCATCAATTTCTTTCAATTCATCAGGAGACATTCCTTTAACAGTTGCCTGTGTTCCTACAGGCATAAATACGGGTGTGTCAAAACTGCCATGAGGGGTATGCACCTTTCCTAATCTGGCACCGGATTGCTTACATGTCTTAATATGTTCGTATCTTACTGGAATCATATTTTTCCTCGCTGTACCTGGATGCGGATTTACTGGTTCATCCATATTTATTGTTTACCATAATACCATATATTAATATACGCTGGTATCACTACCCTCAATTTTTTGGCCGGCGCAGATTGCTCTGACAGAACTGTAACCTATGCCTAAGCGACTGACACCCATGTTTATAAACATTTCCGCCTGTGTTTTATCTCTTATTCCCCCCGAAGCCTTGACTTTTATTCGACCTGCAGAAGCCTCCAGCATTGCTTTTACACCTTCAACTGTTGCGCCTTCGCCGTTAAAGCCCGTAGAAGTCTTGACAAAATCAGCATTTGCGGCTATAGATACCTCCGTCGCTTTTTTTATCTGTTCTATATTCAGCATTGAAGTTTCAAAAATAACTTTTACTATAACATTGTATTTATGAGCAGCCTTTACAACAGCANAAATTTCATCTTCTACTCTGTCCCATTCTCCGGATCTGGCCAGACTGTAATTCATTACCATATCAATTTCGTCAACACCTTGTTTTGCATAAATCTCAGCCAATGCTGCTTTTGCTTCCTTTCCACCGTGTCCGTAAGGAAAATCCAGCACACAGCCGGCGCGTGTTTTTGTACCTTTGCACATTGAAACCGCCAGATCAATATCGCAAGCTCTTACACAAACCGTATTCACTTCCAGGTCTATTCCTTCTTTTATAGCTTCTCTAACCTCTTCCTGGGTCATTTCCGGTTTTAATACCGCATGATCAATATACCTGTTNATTTCCATATCAATTCCTCCGTTATTTTTTATATCATAAGTTCAGGTATAGCAATATTGTGCTATATCTTTATAATATCATTGTACCTGCATGTCCACAATATGCCCGTTTTTTATTGAAAGCATAATAGGTCCTTAGGCATTTGTTGCAAGTAGGCTTTTATAAATTTATATTATCCCTAAAAGCCTCACGATAGTTGTTATGATGAAGCAAAACAATGATCCGGTTAATGTTGGAACAAGAAATGATACAATCGTCCATTTCCAGCTTTGGGTTTCTTTCCTTATTGTCAGAAAAGTGGTGCCGCAAGGCCAATGCATTAATGTGAATATTATGAAACAAGCTGCTGTAAGCCATGTCCACCCGTTATTAATTAATAGCTCACGAAGCTGATATAAATTATCTAATTGCAGTAAACTTCCTTTTGACATATAGCTCATAATTATAATCGGGAGAACAATTTCATTTGCCGGAAACCCCAGGATAAAGGCCATAATAATATAGCCATCCAGGCCAATAAGTTTAGCAAANGGGTTTAAAAAGCTTGCACAGTGAGAGAGGATACTAATATTACCAATGGTAATGTTAGCCATTATCCATATAATAAGCCCGGCCGGGGCAGCCACAACAACAGCTCTGCCAAGAACAAATATAGTTCTGTCAAATATTGACCTGGTAATTACTTTGCTTATTTGAGGTTTTCTATATGGAGGCAGTTCAAGGGCAAACGATGATGGCAATCCTTTAAGTATTGTCCGTGAAAGGATTTTTGACAATAATAATGTCATTACAACACTTAGAACAATAAGCATTGTGAGAATAAATGCTGATGCAAATGAACCGGAAAGTCCAGAAAAAAAGCCCGTAAAAAATATTGTAATAACGGCAATAAGGGTTGGGAATCTTCCGTTACAAGGAACAAAGGCATTTGTTATTATTGCTATTAATCTTTCTCTAGGTGAGTCAATAATTCTACACCCTACAACTCCGGCGGCATTGCAGCCGAACCCCATGCACATGGTCAATGCCTGTTTCCCATGGGCGCAAGCCTTCTTAAAGAAATTATCCAGATTAAATGCTATTCTGGGTAAATAACCTAAATCCTCTAAAAGACTGAAAAGCGGAAAGAAAATCGCCATCGGAGGAAGCATAACTGATATAACCCATGCAAGGGTCCGGTATACTCCTTCAACCAGTAAACCTTGTAACCATACAGGAAAATTTATTGTTATTAAGAATGCGTTTATTCTGACCTCCAGCCAGAACAGTCCATCGGATATCATTTGAGAAGGATAATTTGCTCCTATAATAGTAAGCCAGAATACAAAACCCAGAAGAGCCAGCATTATCGGTATGCCAAATGTCTTTGAAGTTAAAATTCTATCTATTTTTCTATCTCTCAAATTATACTTTTCGTTCTCATAGGATACAACCTTCCTGCTTATTTCTTCTGCTTTAATTACAATACGGGAAACTACCTTGTCCCGGAAAAGATTATTGTCTATTCCTGAGTTTATCAAGACTTCACGAGCCAATTGCAACTTATTTACTATTTCCTCTTCTTCCAGAATATCAATTTTATAATACCGGTTAATCGATTTTATAATTGTTTTATCTCCGTCCAACAATTTTAAAGCTAGCCATCTGCTGCTTAAATCCCCAATGAGTTTCCTTATAGAGGGCTCCAATAATGCAATTGCTTCCTCTATTGGTTTATCATATTTTATAATATAATTTGATTTTATTGATTTCTTCATTGTGAGGTTATAAGCCTCATCCATTAGCTCGGATAAACCCTTACCATCTCTGGCGCAAGTGCCTATAACTGGTATTCCAAGTTGCTTTGATAATTCCTTCAGATCTATATTTATTTTTTTGCTTTTTGCCTCATCCAAAAGATTTACACAGAGAATTCCTGTGTTAGTTATCTCCAGGGTTTGCAAAACTAAATTAAGATTTCTTTCAAGACAGGTAGCGTCAGCCACAATCAATGTTGCATCGGGATTTCCGAAGCATATAAAATCCCTGGCCACCTCTTCTTCAACTGAATTAGCCATAAGGGAATATATACCCGGAAGATCTACCAAAATAAAGCCTTTTCCTTTATGTAAATATCTGCCTTGAGCATTGGTAACGGTTTTCCCCGGCCAGTTTCCGGTATGCTGGTTTAAACCTGTCAAGTAATTAAATACTGTGCTTTTTCCTACATTGGGGTTCCCGGCAAGAGCAATTATTCTATCATCAAGATTCTTTTTTTCTATAACTGATTGATTTTCATCTTTAATCAACAGCTTTGACTGTTTTTTTACCCCATTGGTTACACTCCCCCTTAAGCAAAGTAGCGGCCTTCAGTATATTTCCTCCACTAATATCTGTGACGCTTCTTCGGAACGCAGCGCTATCACAGCTCCCCTTATGCAATATGCTATAGGATCCCCTGAAGGGCTTTTTTGAAGTGCTTCCACTTCTGTATTAGATATAATTCCTAAGTCAAGCATTCGTCTTCTGGTGCTACCAACCGATATTAAGGCCTTGACTCTTGCTTTTTTCCCTAACGGTAGATAATTTAAAGGAAAAACACTATCCCCCATGGCAGTACCCTCTTATAACCGGCAATAAAAAAACCGATACTGTATAAACTAAACGGTTTCCCTACACTAAGATATGTCTATGTAATTAATGTGGTGAAAATTGTATTGAGTAAACAAAAGAGCATCACATGCAAAAGATTGCACATGATGCCCTCCTTGACAAAAGGCTGGTTTATTTTCCTGCAGCCTTCATAACCATATTCTGATGTTCCTGTATATATACTTTTGAAGTTGATGCGCTATGCGAAGTACTGTTTTTCATATATAAATCAAAATGTCCATTAACACCGTTTTCTACAGTATCCACTCCATGGGGCATTCCCGATAAAGATGCAGCAATATTCATGCCGTTGTGATAGATAACGACTGCTCTGGGAGACCATTTCCATTGTCCAAAGAGAGATTTCATTATATTTGTATCTGTAGTTGTAAGAGGTTCAATATCAGCATGGTTATATCCCCCAATCATTTTGGCCTTAAAACTTTTCCCGGTATCTACATCAACAATGGTAAATACATCACCTCTTTTTACTAAATACTGGCCTTCAAGATTCCAGTCAACAGCTGTGCCGCGTCTGGCAGGAGCAGTGCTTTCACCTTGCCTTACTGTAGTTACTCTTGGAGCATAACCTGATATTGCGATTTTATCCCCTGCATTAAACCACTCATCTGAGTCCATATAGTTATATTTCAAAACATCTTGTGTTGACATTCCAAATTTCCTGGCTATTGATGTCGCAGTATCACCCGGCTGGACAATATAAGTAATATCCGGCCATTTTGTATTATCAGCTGGTGCAGGTGTCTGGGGCTGACCCGGTGCGGGTGCGGGTGTAGCGTCTGTAGCCTGGTTCGGAATAATNAATGATTGCCCCGGATAAATAATATCAGTGGAGATATTGTTAGCACTTTTTATACTTGCAATAGAAACACCAAATTTCTTTGAAATTAACCAAAGGGAATCACCAGGCACCACAGTATAAGTGTTAGGCTTTTTTGTCGCTGGATTAGTTATATTGATTGTTTGGGTAGTTGTGTCAAGATCAACTTTATATCCGAGATTCTCAGCTATAAATCTTAACGGGGCAAAAGTTATATTGTCGATAACAATAGATGCAGGCATTTTCACCTGAATACCGTTAACTCTTGCCAGATTTGAACCACGCATGAATGCAATCATATTATTATTTTTATTTATACCGACTGTATTTGATGTATTATTCCACCATACACTGCCCCCTATTGCTTTTCCTAAATCATACAGCGGTACGTAGGTAGTATTATTATATATAAACGGACGGGCGCTAAAGCTTTGCAGATTGCCATTTACTGAAACCTTTATATTATAGTTATAAGCACTCTGAGTATATGTCAGGCCTGAAGCAGGGCTTTGCGCAGCTTGTACTTTTGNGGGGGCAGTTAAGACAAAGGATGACAGTAGTACTGTTCCTGCCATTATTTTTACCATATTAATTTTTATATTTGGAAATTTCTCTTTAATATAATCGATTATATTGTCATTAAGGCGCTTTTTATTATCCGGATCGATTTTACCAAATTCATCGGCAAATTCAACATCATCCATATTAGTATCAATAAACAAAATAAGATCATAGCCGCCTTCTGTTTCGACCAGCTGGTAACTTCTGAATAAATCCAAAAAAACTACCCCTTTCACATTGGTTTTTGTGTCAGGAGTAGTATTTCCTTTAAATCATAAAACTATTAATCTTTTAGAATCGGATTACTATGATTATCTCAGACTTTTATCATACTGTAAAAATTTATTTTCATATCAATACTTTTCAGCTGTAGCCACATCATCTTCGACTATGAGTTGTCTAACTTTCTTATAGCCTTCAGACATAGTTTCAGGTGTCGCATCGGGATTGTCAACGATGGAATCATAGGTAAAATTCACATCAGATTCAAAATGAGCCGTTATTATCTCGAGCTTATCTTTTGAGCAATAGACAAAACGTGCAATTCCTTTATCCTCGATTCTGTCATCTGAAGGCTTCTTAGGTTTATCAATACACTGTGCCAAAAAAGTACCATCGGGCAACATAACAACCTCGTTGACCGATCTGGCAATTATCTGGCCATCCCGTGTTGTGGTTCCTTCAAGTATTAAAGTATTGGTTTCTGTATTAAGAGTCCCGTGATTTTCTATGACATCACCCTTTAAATCGTCACGACCAAATCCATCCTCTTCTCTGGTCATGCTTTCGCTATAGGTTATAATGTTGCCATTCTTCTCTCTGACTGCATCAAATTTACCGTTTTTACCTGTTTCCTTTGCATTGTCACCAGGTTCCAAATAGTCGTACAGAGTTATATTTACTATATTCAATGTTGGAACAAGGAAGTCCCCTCCGACATTAAACAAATCAAAATCATCTGTTTCATAGTCATTAACCGCTCTTTCAAAGCGGCCCATAGCTTCATTAAATGCAATGTAGAAATCACTCATTTCCATTCCCGGTTCAGTGTAAATACCACCTTTTGAAGCTTTCGGTTCTTCCTTTTTAGTATCTTCCTTATCGGACTTTTGGGGCTCATCTTTTTCTTTTTCTATTTTTGCCTGTTTTTCACTGACGTCTTTGGAACTCTTGGAATCAGAAGGCATGTTTCGGCTGCAGCCGGTAAATAATAGTGTCACAACAAATAAGGCAGCGATCAATTTATTAATTGTTCCCATTAACTTTCCTCCCAAAACTTATTCTGGCATCTGAAAATAAATTATTAATGTAGTACCGATGATATTATATTTGTTTCTTCCTGCCTTTGTAATCACCCTGATGATGATTTTATGAGAAATAGGAGTTGTGTTATGAAAAATTTGCCTTATTGTATTATTGATAACACTATTACTATCATCTGGAAAAATTTGACCACTTATTTCAATACATTTTTTAACATGCCAAAGATATCAGCTATTTCATTATTCTCTTAAGCACACCAAGCTTATCTTTATAAGGCGGGTATCTGAGTTTAATATCTATTGAGAATAATTTTTTCATTATACTCTTCTTGTGGGTAAAAGTATCAAAGCTCCATTTGCTGTGATAGCTTCCCATTCCGCTTTCGCCCACTCCCCCGAAAGGCATATATGATGTGGCTAAATGAACTATAGTATCATTAATACATCCGCCTCCAAATGAAATACTGTTTATAATTTTTTCTTCGACTTCCCTGTTTTTTGTGAAAAGATAGAGCGCCAATGGCTTTGGACGGCTATTCACTGCTGATATTACCTCATTTAGTTCACTAAAAGTCAAAATCGGCAGGATCGGGCCAAATATTTCCTCCTGCATAACCGGATCTTCCCAAACAACATTTTCAAGAATTGTCGGTGATATTTTAAGGTTTGATTCATCAAAATCTCCGCCTGTATATACCTTTTCATTGTCAATCAGCCCGATTAGACGTTTAAAGTGCTTTCCATTTACAATCCTGGGAAAGTCAGGATTTTTGCAGGGCTGTTCTCCGTAAAACTCAATAATATATTTTTTCATAGCACTTAGAAGGTCATCCTTAACATCTTTATGGACATAAATATAATCCGGAGCAACACAAGTCTGACCTGAGTTAATGGTTTTGCCCCAAACTATTCTTCTGGCTGTTATATCTATGTTAACGTCCTTATCAACTATACAAGGACTCTTCCCGCCTAATTCCAGTGTTACTGGAGTAAGATTTTTTGAGGCTGCCTCCATAACAGTTTTGCCAACACCTACACTGCCAGTAAAAAAAATATAATCAAATTTTTCATGTAAAAGCTCCTGATTAGCCTCTCTGCCACCTTCAATCACTGCAATATATTCTTTATCAAAGCAACTGCTTATTATTCTGTTTATTACTGAGGATGTACATGGCGAATAGGCAGAAGGCTTAACCACTGCACAGTTGCCACCCGCAATAGCACCAATCAGAGGCGCAATAGTTAATTGAAAAGGGTAATTCCATGGTGACATTATTAAAACATTTCCATATGGTTCAGACACAATGTAGGATGTTGATTTAAATTGGGTAACAGGTGTTCTTACTCTTTTTACTTTACTCCATTTCCGTATGTTTTTTATAGCATCATTCAGTTCATTATAGATAAAGCCCACTTCTGTTGCATAGGCTTCAAAGGGTGCCTTGTTCAAGTCTTTATGCAAGGCATCCATGATATCTTTTTCTTTTTCCTTAATAGCTGCTTTTAATATTTTAAGGGCATTCAAACGAAATGTAATATTTTTTGTTTCACCTTTTGAAAAATAATCCCGTTGTTTTTCCAGTAGATTCTTTATATTATCTGACATATCTTAATCTCCTATATATCATATTGTAATTATGTATTTATGTAATTATGTGCTTACTTTATTACTGTTGAGCTTGTAAAAATTATTTTTATTTCTTTTATACAAATCTTTAAATACATCAAAATATTGGTCATATATCAGTTTATTTTTCATATCAGGGACATATCTTTTATTTACACGGATTAAGCCCTTAGCTTCAGATAATTTATTAATAATACCAAGTCCTGCTGCAGCAACAAGTGCTGCGCCAACTGCTCCTGCATTTTGCGGCTCTTCTACGGTTTCGATCTCTCTTCCCAAAATATCAGCCAGTATTTGACATGTCAGTGGAGCTAAAGCTCCGCCACCAACAAAACGTATTACAGGTGACGTTTTTACCTTCTTTTCCTGGGCTTCCAACTGCCACCTCAAGTGATAACAGACACCTTCAACCACAGCATGTATAAGTTCTGTTTTTCCGGTCTCCAGGCTGATATTGAAAAACATACCTCTGGCATTTGAGTCTTCAAACGGACAACGGTTTCCATGTAGCCAGGGTGTAAAAATCACTCCATTACTTCCGGGGGGCACATCCTTGATTGCATGCATCATATAATCATAGAGGCTCCTATATATATTCTCACGGGAATCGGAAATATTCTTCTTTTCAAGATACACACCGATTTCATCCAACGCCAGATGATCTTTCACCCACTCCACGCACTTGCCAGCTGTTTCAAGCTCAGCAAAATAGTTAAAACTGTCGTTGTCAGCACCGACGATTGCAGCAATCATGGAGGAAGTGTCAACTATCTGCTTATCAACCACTGTTGAAACCCATCCGGAGGTTCCGGAGTAAATATGTGTATCCCCTATTTCGACAGCTCCTGCACCTATACCAATTAGTGATGCATCACCACCGCCTCCAAATACAGGAGTCCCTTCGTTAAGATGAAGCTGGCCTGCGGCTTCTTTCGTAATACGGCCTGCAATTTCGGTACAGCCCGATATTCTTGGCAGGTGTTCCATGTTCACCCCGAGTAATCTGCAAAGTTCTTTGCTAAAACCCTCTCTGCCCTTTCTTGTATCATAAAGCAAGGTCGCAAAGGCGCTGTCAGGTGTCATCATAAATTCACCGGTACAACGATTAATTAAAAACTCTTTTACATCAAGCCATTTATATACCTTTGCAAAAATCTCCGGTTCATTTTTCTCAACCCATTTATATTTCCATACCGGATCCTTTACACTGGCTGCCACAGCATGGGTTATAATCAACGATCTTATAAGCTTGTAAAGATTGGCTCCTGCAATCTGTAATCCGTGTGCCATGCCCTGTTTTAATTCTTCTCCGGCTCGCTGGTCCATATAGCTCATAGCTCTGCGGACAGGGTTTCCCTCTCTGTCAACAAGCACAAGTCCTTGCATTTGAGAACAAAATGAGATTCCATGAATACTGTCAGCAGATATACTGTACTGTTTCAGAACCTTTTCTGTTGTATTGCACATAGCATTCCACCAGCTGTCCGGATCCTGCTCAACACCGCCGTTTCCGGTAATAAAAAGCTCATAGCTGTCCATTGTGGACGCTATAAGCTTTATAGAATCAGAAATTTCATATACACAAGTCTTTATACCGGTAGTACCAACATCATAGGCAATAATATTTTTTTTCATATTAACCCCCCAGAATGTGTATCAATTTACCAGAAAGGCCCCCCTAATAAATTTCATTAATTGTGATGCAACCAGTTCATCATTATTAAATACATCATCTCCGACAAAAATCTTCATCCGTTCTTTGTAATACTCACAGGCATATGAAAATTGCAGCATTATAAAAAGATTATCCAGATAAAAAGCAAATAAATTGGCATCTATATCGGGTCTTACATATCCGGCTTTCTGCGCCTCCTTTACAAAAGACGTATAAAGTCCTGCTGTTGCATTCTCCATATCGGAAACAATCTTCCATACCAGATTTGAACGGCTCTCAGTCGCCATTTCATTGTAAAGTTTTGTAAGATGAACATTACTGCGGGTGTGGACTTGAATAGCCCTGATTATTTTTTCAATTCTGGTTTCCAGCGTGTCCCGGCTTTCCATAATTTTTGCCAGAACAGATTTCAGTGTCTCGACACCGACATGTACAACTGTAAGAAACAAATCTTCCTTGTTATCAAAATATTTGTATAATGAGCCAACACTTATGTTTGCTTTCCTGGCAATGTTATTTATATTAGCACTGTCAAAACCATGTTCTGAAAACTCAATTATTGCAGCATCCAGTATTCGCTGCCTTTTCTCTTCGGATATTTTTTGGAACGATTCTTTGAAAAAATTTGATTTCATATAGTACCTCGAATTAGTGAGTGAATATTCACTCATATTTTATCACACTGTAAATTTTTTTCAATAATTAATTATCAAATTATTTTGATTTTTTCATATAACCCTTGATATATAAAGGTTCTAAAACACCATAATATCTTTTATACTTATTGACTTTTTCCATTTGAATGCTATACTAATAAAGTGAGTGAACATTCATTCACTTTTCTGATATCATCTATGAGTCATACTAAATTCTTTATTCTTATTGGCTTATTATGCCGGAATGGAGGTCTATTATGGATAACAGGTTTGCTATTTCTGAGTACCCTGATGCTTCAGCAGTGATAAAACAACTGGATGAATTAATTAAAAAACCTATTTACACAATTCGTAAAGATGCTCTAAAAGCGTATGAAGAGGAGTATTACAATAAGAAATGTGTGAAGTCCAGGGAAATGATTGATAAGGCTAAGGAAATTATTCCCGGTGGTGTACAGCATAATTTGGCATTCAACTATCCCTTCCCTCTCGTATTTACTAAGGCAGAGGGTCCATATCTTTATGACATCGACGGTAATCGTTATTATGATTTCCTGCAGGCTGGCGGCCCTACTGTTCTTGGAAGCAACCCTGTTGAAGTCAGGAACAAAGTAATCGAGCTCCTAAATGATTGCGGGCCTTCCACAGGACTATTCCATGAATATGAATATAAACTGGCAAAATTAATCTCCGACAATTTTGAATCTGTCGAGATGTTCAGAATGCTTGGTTCCGGCACCGAAGCATGCATGGCTGCTATCAGAGTTGCCCGTCTTGCAACGAATAAGAAATACATATTGAAAATGGGCGGAGCCTACCATGGCTGGAGTGATCAATTAGCATACGGTATTCGGGTACCGGGTTCAAAATGGACTCAGGCACCTGGAGTTCCCCGTTTTTGCTTTAGCAAAACTCAGGAATTTTTCCCTAACGATTTGGATGATCTTGAAAGGAAACTGCGCTTAAACAGCTTGCGCGGAGGAACAGCCGCAGTAATAATTGAGCCCGTAGGTCCGGAAAGCGGAACAAGACCTCTTGACAAGGATTTCAATAAAGGCGTTGAAGCACTTTGCCGTAAATATGGCGCGCTTCTGATATTTGACGAGGTTGTTACAGCATTCAGAATAGGCATGTCAGGTGCCCAGGGCTACTTTGGTGTTTCCCCCGATTTGACTGTTTTCGGTAAGGTTGTTGCAGGGGGATACCCCGGCGCAGGCGGCCTGGGCGGCAAGAAAGAATATATGAAATATCTGGCTGCAGGTCTGCAGTCTGGTGGAAAAGGCAAGCATAAAAAAGCATTAATCGGCGGTACCATGGCTGCTAATCCTTTAAGTTGTGTTGCCGGTTATTATGCTCTCACTGAGATAGCCAGAACAAATGCAGCTCAGAAAGCCGGCCAAATGGCAGACAGACTTATAAAAGGCCTTCAGTTGCTTATTAAAAAGCACAATCTGCCCTTTGTTGCTTTCAACCAGGGTTCAATCTGCCATCTTGAGACAGTAGGCACCATGCATTTTGTTATTAACTGGTCTAAGCCATGGGAAATCCCCGGTATATTAAAGGATACCTCAGAACGAAAAAGAGAAATGGAACATATGGGAGCGGCCTATATGGCTGAGGGTATTGTAACCTTAGCCGGAAGCAGATTATACACCAGTGCGGCCTATACCGAAGAAATGATTAATGATGTTCTGGTTCGATTTGATAAGATCTTTTCAAATGTTTCTGTAAAAGAACAATTATGAGGTGGGGTTATGACTTTACATGAAGCCAAAGAAACAGTAGTATTGGCAGGCAAAAAGCTGGTAGAGTCCGGTTTGATTGCACGTACCTGGGGTAATGTAAGCTGTCGTATTAGCGATAGTCATTTTGTCATAACCCCCAGCGGAAGAGATTACTTGTCCTTAACATCTGATGATATAGTAGATGTTGCAATTTCTGATTTAAGTTACAACGGCAATATCAAACCCTCTTCCGAAAAAGGTGTCCATGCTTTAGTTTACAAGCTGCATCCCGAAGCGGGATTTGTCATCCACACTCATCAGGATTATGCCTCAGCAATCAGCTCATTGATGCTTGATTCTATTACTGTATCAGAAGATTTTTCTTATCTTAAGGGTGAAGTAGTATGCGCAGACTATGGTCTTCCTGGCACTAAAAAGCTNNGTCGCGGAGTTGAAAAGGCACTTTCCCGCTCAAAAGGAAAAGCCGTTATTATGAAAAATCATGGAGCTCTTTGTTTTGGCTCAGATTATCAAGAGACATTTAAGGTGGCTCAACAATTGGAAGATGCCTGTATTTTATTCATCGAGGAGCAATATCAACAAATNAGCAATAAATCTGATGCCGATCTTATTAAAATCGGCAGCTACGCAATATCAAAGCTAACCGGGCGTACTGTTGCAATACCGGAAAGCTATTCTCCCCGTTTTTGGGAAAGCAAACGATCTGAAAAAGGCTTTAGCTTTTTAATTAATGATGAGACCCTTGATGTCGGGTTTGACAGCTTATCTCAATATAAAAAAAGCCATGAAGACATATACAATATTTTATTCGTCTTAAATGAAATCTATAAGAACAACGAACATATAAACAATATCATTCATACCAATTCAACAGGAGCAACAGTATTATCCTATGCCGGAATAAAGCTTTTGCCTCTTCTTGACGATTTTGCACAAATTGCGGGGACATCAGTAAAAACAACCGGTATGAATTCAAAAGAAGTAATAAAAGCCTTAAACAGCTCATCTGCGGTAATNCTGAAAGAAGACGGAGCACTTTGCTGCGGAAGTTCCAGGGATGATGCAATGGCAGTATCAATGGTTTTAGAAAAGAATTGTATAGCCTATATTGCCGCTGCACTTTTGGGAAAAGTTAAGCCTGTCAATCCGCTCGAATGCCTGCTCATGCGATTCGTGTATAAAACAAAGTATTCTAAACTTAAATAATAACATGAACCGGGGGAACGGTTCTTCGGGTGAACCATGGGGGGGATGGTTCTTCAGATAACTCTTTGCCAGACGAACCGTTCCCTTAGTTCAATGTAAGCTCCACAAAATGAACATTATTATCATCAAATACAGGAATCAGATTATTTTGCATTTCTTTGCCGTCTATCTGCAATATATATTTTCCATCCTGTATTCTGGTAAACCCTTTAGGTTTTCTTATACTTATATTATATTTTGCTTTACTCGTTTTCAGCCTGTAATTAAGGCTTGCTTGCTCGTCCCTGAGTATTGGGTCCAGCANAATCCCGTTTGTCTGGTATTCAATACCGAATGCCGACATTAATGCCAGGTTCAGCCATGTGGCCGTACCACTTAACATAGGGCCGATGCTTTCACCGGTCTCACTATTGTTGTATTGTGTACAAAACCTAGGATTACCACAGGTTTCAAAAGGNCTTCCCATAGTTTTATATGGCAGAACNGTGTCGATAGCCCAGTAGGCAACTTTTGACAGTCTTGATGCCAATTCTTCACTCATTACTTTTTTTGCCGCTTTAAACATTGCTGCCGCTGCCATCATAGATGCATGCTTGAATACGGCTCCGTTCTCACGATCTCCGTAGAAATAATGACCGGTGGCAGCTTCTTTAGTTATTCTGCTTAAATCCATCGGCGTTGCAAGCTTAAGACCGTAAGGTGTTGTTAAATTTTCCACCAGCGTATCCAGCATTATCTCAATCTGTTCCTCTGAAGCCGTATCTGAGAGAATTGCCCAGCTAAAGGAATTGAGAAAATATGTACCTGAATTTTTATCATTAAAAGGTGAGAAACCGTCGCCTTTTGCTCCAAGATATTCTATACCTATATCATGGTATCTGTTAAAAAGGACCCGGGCAAAAAAATTCTCCTTCCATGCATGTTTATTTATATTGTCAACAAGGGTATGGGACAGATTGGTTAAGGCTGCACTACACTGCCTGTCTTCTAACATATCTGCCATCACTTTTGCATTATCAACAGCAAGCTTGAGTAAAAAAGCATTCATAANACTTTCAGAGTAGTCACTTTCAAGAGGTCCGGATTTATTACCATCTTCCGTCTGTTGTTTTGAATATAGCTTTTCTTTTTCTATGCCGTCGATATAATCCATATCCAGCTTCAGACAATCATTCCAGTCAGCAAAATCCAAAAGTGGCAGCCCATGCTTACCAATTGATATTTCTGATGAATAGCGAATTACGGCTTTGATAGTATCAAATACCCTTCTGGTTTTACCAGCCCCATCGGCCATATTGCATTCTTCGTTAAGAAAACTCACATCGCCGGTCAGACAAATATATCTGTAAACGGCCTGAATAAACCATAATGCATCATCCGACCATTTCCCCGGTTCCTTACCGACCCAGTAAAAATTATGATTTGCATACCCGAATTCATAAATATTTGAGCACCATTCCCTTAATAGTTCTTTAATAAAGCTTACCCTTCCCATTCCCGCAAAATAGTACATGGACATAAAAAGGTCCTGAATCTCCCGAAAACCAATTTCCCTGTATCCCTTTTGTGTCTGACCAAAAGCCCTTGAAATAAAAGTCTGATAAAATACTTGAAACGGAAGATTTCTGTTGACATAAGAATTCATTTCCTTATCTTCCGACTTAAGCTCAATAAACCCTCTGAAGTTCTTGTAAAACTCCTTAACCTCATTAAAATCTTTATCAAGCACACCATAATGTGAAAATCTGTTAATTAAGTTCTTAATTTCTATGCCTAATGTATTGCTGTCAAAACTGCTATTGCATTTTTTTGAAACAATACCGGTAAAATTATTGGAATATACGGCTTGTTCGGGGCTTACCCTGAATTCAGCTGCCAGAGCAAAAAAGCCCGGCCCCTTTCTTTCCAGCTTGTTATTCAAAAAATAGAGTCCTTCAGGGTCTTCCAATGTTCCGTTTCCTACAAAATTATTGTAATTTCCACTATATTCTGTTGGAAAACTAATTTTTGATCCATCGTCCAGCATCATAGTATGAAATCTTATATCTTCCCTGAATTTTTCGGGGTAATATTCAGCACTTACGGCTGCAATTGACCCATCCTCATTCTTCAGGACTTTTGATTGCATTATTATATTTGTGTATACGACATCTTCAAAAATGGCGTGGGTTGCTGCGGTTCCAAACATACCCGTATAGACTATCCTCAAATTTCTTTCTTTTTTACCCAGGTTCCTTACTGATATTCTTTGAACCTCAGTCGCAAGAGGCAAACCCTCCTTTTGGGGAAGAATGAATATCAGTCGTTTTATTTCAAGTCCGCAGATGGTATGGTATAAAATTTCGGTATAATTCTGAGAATGCTTGCAGAAAGCACATTCAATATTAGAATCATTAGGTGATGCCGAATAAAAAATTTTCTTGTCGCCTTCTACTAAATAAAACTGTCGATTAGCGGGAAAACCATTTTCCTCAGCTCTTAAATCCCATCTGGTAGCCAAAACCTGTGTATCGGCATGAGACCTGAAACTTCCCCTTCCAAGTCTGTCCACTACACTTTTTGGGGTAGTCTGAAGTGCTTTTTGAAAACCAATCCGATTTCCCAATAGCAAATTAACGTGAAAGTGCGGTCCGGGAGAAGGAAAACGCAGGTCTGAAATGTGTTCACCTTCATTGTTTAAATAACCTGCCCACTCTTTTGATGATTCCAGAACTTTAGCAATCACTATGGACAATTGTCTGGGAATATCCCGACGTTTTATCCTGGCGGCCTTTGTATGCACTTCAGGACCTTTTGCATACCTATAGATAATAAGAACCGAGCTATTGTCCGCTATTAGACTTTTAATCCATGATGCCACAGATTTATTTTTAAGCAGTTCCATAATCACAGGAGCTTTTAAGGGAAGTCCTGCAACTCCTATAACATTGGTGTATGAACTGTCAGCAAATATAGCATCAGATACTGTATCACCGGAAAGAATTTCATAAAATTCACGGCTTAATAAAGCCTCCGGATTTATTTTTTCGCCTCTTGCAGTAAATTCTGTATACATACCATACTCCTATATTCTTGTATCAGTCATTACCCATTTCGACCTCTACAAAGTGCTCTTTCCCATCTTCAAATACCGGAACCAGATTTCCTATAAATTCTTTACCGTCTACAAAAAGTCTTTTAACACCTTTTGAAATGTGTGTCGGATTCTTTATGACAATATTGTATACAGCATTTCTGAAACGTCTTGTAACCTTGAAACCATCCCAGCCGGAAGGAATACATGGATCTATAGTCAATCCGTTGTAATCAGGTTTTATGCCCAAAATCCATTGAGTTATTGCAACAAAATTCCAGGCCGCCGTACCGGTCAGCCATGAATTTTTTGCTTCTCCAGGCTTAACTGCATCCTTTCCAGCAATCATCTGTGCATAAACATAAGGTTCTGTCTTATGAATGTCACTTATATCTTCAATAAATGCAGGGGCAATTTTAGTATAGTATTCAAATGCCCTGTCACCGTTCCCCANCACTGTCTCTGCAGCCATGATCCAAGGGTTGCTATGACAGAAAACACTGGCGTTTTCTTTGTACCCTTCAGGATATGTCGATATTTCTCCAAGGTTAAGATAATATCTGGTATATGCGGGATTCAAAAGAACAATACCGTAGGGGGTATCCAGATATTTCTTTACCGAATCAAGGGCCTTATTTGCCAGACCTTCTTCAACTCCTATTCCGGCCATTACGCAAAACCCCTGAGGTTCNATAAATATCTTACCTTCTTCGCAATCCTTGCTTCCAACCTTGTTTCCAGAATCATCATAAGCTCTTAAGAACCATTCCCCGTCATAACCATGCTTCATGATGGTTTCTTTCATTGCAGCTACGTGATACTGTGCCTCTTTTGCCTCATCAAAGAGCCCGATTTCCTTGCAAAGTCTTACATANTCACTTCCGATAAAAACAAACATTCCGGCGATTAAGACCGATTCGGCTACCTTTCCGTTCTTGCTTGTAGTGGTTTGGAAAGATTCGTCCGGTGTTTCGGAGTAGCAGTTCAAATTAAGACAATCNTTCCAGTCGGCTCTTCCGATAAGCGGAAGGCCATGTGGCCCCAAATTATTTACAACATGATAGAAAGAACGCTTAAGGTGTTCCATAAGAGTGGCTTTCTTTGTTTCATCATTGTTAAAGGGGACTTCTTCCTCAAGAATATTGAAATCACCGGTTTCCTTTATATATGCAACTGTAGCCAGAATTAGCCACAGAGGATCATCGTTGAAATTTCCTCCTATTTCATTGTTTCCTTTTTTGGTAAGAGGCTGATACTGATGATAAGCNCCGCCATCCTCCAATTGGGTTGCGGCTATATCCAGTATTCTTTCTCTCGCACGGTTTGGTATTTGATGAACAAACCCAAGAATATCCTGATTTGAATCTCTGAACCCCATACCTCTTCCGATACCCGACTCAAAATATGAAGCACTTCTTGACATATTGAATGTGACCATACATTGATACTGGTTCCATATATTTACCATGCGATTCAGCTTTTCGTTCACCCGAATCCACCAGGAATTTTGATAAAAGTTCATTCCAATACTCTTTAAGCTTTTTAAATTCCCTGTCAATATCAGAAGTATCCTTTAAGAGATTTTGCATTTCAATAGCTTTTGATTTATTTATAGAACCGTCCGGATTCCATTTTTGATTCTTTGGATTTTCTATATAACCCAATAGGAATATTAATTCCTTTTCCTCTCCCGGTTCCAGGCGGATTTCGAGGCAGTG
>JGI24710J26742_10000731_pt1 | contig 30840 bp, 45 predicted proteins | sample BioPla2DNA2_FD_26742 | JGI IMG/M metagenome (IMG submission 26742)
AAATTAAAGAAAAATATCTTACAAGAATTGGTATTAACCCTTGTATGATTATTCAGATTTCAAATAAGGATACAGCAGATAAAGAATTAAAAGAAAAGATTTATCCAGCATTAAATAGTAGTGATTTCAATGATTTGAAGTGGATGCTCATTGTTGATAAAGAGAAAGATTGTGATACAAATGACCGTATCAAGACAGCAAAATTGCCTATTTCAAAATGGAAGAACTATGCTAAATCAAATAATTCAAGCATTGATATTATCATTTTCAAAATGGTAATTACTGAAGGTTGGGATATTCCTCGTGCTTGTATGCTTTATCAAGAAAGAAATACCCAAAGTAAGCAGTTAGATGAACAGGTTATGGGTAGAGTTAGAAGAAACCCTTGTTTNTTAAACTATGAAAAATTNGATGAAACAACAAAAGAATTAGTAAGCAAGGCTTATATTTGGGGTGTATCCTCTGATGAAAAAGATATTCCTNTTAAAGTAAAAGAGAGTTCCAAAAATGTATTAAAGATTATGACTACCCGCTTAAAAAGAAGTGAGGAAAAGAAGTCTTTTGATATAAAAGAACTTGTAGATAATCAGAAAACACCAGTTTCTTATGGTAATATATTTGATTTATATGACAAGTTTAGAAAGTTAGACTCTGAAACTCAACAGGCTTGTTTTGATAATATAGAAAACTATGCAGATTGGTATAGATATGCTTATAATTCTTCAAAAATTCAAGCAGAGTTTAAGAGGTATATTTGCAATTATGAAGAAACTATGGAATTGACCAAAGATGATAGTGGTAATGTTAAATTAGTTTCTTTCCCTGTTTTCTCTACTTATGATGATAATCAGCATTATCTCAAGGTAAAAAATTGGGTGTGGTGCAGAAGTGATGGTGGAGATAAATTCTCTTTTGATAGTGAAGCAGAAAAGGATTTTGCAGAAGAATTAAAAGATTTTGTATCTGATGAATCTGAAACAAAAGACGATTTTGTTTGGGGTAAAAACTTCTTACCTAACTCTGAAATTAGGTTTGAATATTATTGGGATGGTATTCATTCTTCCTATCCTGACTTTATTTTAAGAGATAAACACCAACAAGTTCATATATTTGAAGTTAAAAGTGTGAATGATTCTTCTTCTATTTCATTAGATAAAGAGAAATATGAAGAAAAAATCAATGTTCTTGAAGAATGTTATAAACAAGCTGCTGTTTTAACAGGTTATTATTTTTACTTACCTATTCAAAATGGTTCAACTTGGGATATAACAAAAATAGAGAAAGACGGAGAGAAATCCAAAGTTACTCGAAATCTTTCAATAGATACAGTATTGAGTGCAATAAAATAAAAAGACTAACTACTGGAATAGTTAGTCTTTGAAAACAAAATAAAATGAGAGTTACTTGCTGGAACAAGTAACTCTCTGACAAGACATCAAAATTGACAAGTGTGTGGCTGCGAACCTCAACAATGACCTTTTGATGCTGTCTGTATAAGTATAGCATTGTTTTTTAGATTTGTCAACAAGTTTGTTGATTAAATCTTTTAGGTTTTTGTATTTTGTCAATTTTGAACAGTTCAATTACTGTGATAGAACAAGATGAAAACAGAAAGTATCAATATCAAGTTAACTTTAGTATGGCTATGCAGATTTGTATAGACTTCTTTAAGTCATTGGTTGGAGAACTTGATTTTTATGAGTTAGTNGGTAGATATATTTTACCTATTCGACCAGATAGAGCAGATAAGCGAAAATTGAGACCTAAAACATTTGTTTCATTTATTTATAGAGTGGCTTAAAATCAAATAAATAACTCAACATTACAATCAAGACAAGGGTTAATGCTCTTGTCTGTAGGTGCTTGAGTTTAATATATAAATTTTACTTTTGGAATGTTAAAAGCAATAAGAATAACCTTCATTTCTGAGGGTAATTCTTTTTAATTTCTTAACTTAATGGGTATTTTGCTATTTATACAGTTGAAAATATAAAAGAGCATAAATTTTCCTTAACTTAATGCCATTGGTAGCAATGCTATTCACTTTTTCTTTATGGACATAAATAAACAAAGTGGACAAAAATGAGTACATCGATATATAAATAAAAGGAATGCAGTCTTAATATTCATGAGTCAAAAATATTAAGATTACGAGGTGTTGAGAAATGATACACAGCAGAGAAGATTTATTAAGGGAATTAGAAAGTTGGAATAAAGGTGATACGCCATTTCGTATGAAGTATGTAGAGATAATGGCTAATAAGTATATGAACTGGTTTGATAAGAATATAAAAATTGAGGTACATAAAGATTCCAACTTAAAAGGTATAAATGCAAATGTTTCAGTATATATGCCAAAGAGTAAAATAAGAGTTATAGGGGTTTCTCAACAACTTTTAGATTGGGTTTTAGACGAGTGTAAAATAAGATATTTATATAGATTGATAGGGCATGAGGTCGCTCATATCTATTATGATGATAGTGCAGTATTTACAGGTATTCATTTACAAATGAAAGGTTTGAAATTCATTGAAGATTTACCTGATGATGAGAAATCTAATTGCATGAGAGTTCTACACGCTTTGAAAGAAAGTAGAGCAGATATATTAGGTATTCAATTAGCAAGGGGTAGCTTTCCAATATTGTATCAAAGTAAAGAAGATATAGAATATGGGTTTATTACTGATAGTATGAAACCTTCTGCTGCTATGTGTTATAAAGCAGGATATTTATTACCAGAGGATAGAGCGCAGTTAGGAATAAAATTTTCTCATTGTTTAGGTTGTGATAGATATATAGCACAAGAAGTATTGTTTCAATTATTAAGTAAGTATAATGTAGATAAATATGTATTTTGGGAATTTTTAGTAACTAAGATGCAACGTGCTAAATTACCAACAACAAAAAGCTATTACACTACTTGGTGTAAATTGCTTAGATAGAGAAAGGGGTATAGTCAATGGGTGAGAAAGTATTAAGATACATAGACTTATTCGCAGGAATGGGTGGAAATAGAATAGCGTTAGAACAAGCCTTACAAGAGTTAGGATTTAAAGGTGAATGTGTTCTAACATCAGAAATTAAGCCTTATGCAGTAGAAGTTTATAAGGCTAATTTTGGTAGTGAAGAAGTGCAAGGTGATATAACACAGATACATGAAGATAGTATTCCTGATTTTGATATAATGTTGGCATCTACACCTTGTCAGCCTTTTTCAGCAGCAGGTTCAAAAAGGGGTTTTGAGGATACGAGAGGTACATTATTCTTTGATGTAGCAAGAATATTAAGGGCAAAAAAGCCAAAGTATTTCTTTATAGAGAATGTAGAGGGCTTGGTGCAGCATGGAATGACAGCGAGTGATAGGAAACAGGGTAAAGAAATAGGTCCGACATTAGAAATCATTTTGAATGTGCTAAAAGAATTAGGTTATAAGGTTACTTGGAAAGTATTACAAGCAAGTGATTTTGGTGTGGCACAAATAAGACGAAGAATTTATATAGTAGGCAGACGAGAAAAAGAAATAGATTTGGACAATTTTATAAAAAGAGAAGTAAATTTTGGTGAGATACAAGAACGAGGTTTACCAACGATAAACAGTAGTTTCACAAGAGCAGTAAGTAATTATTTGAAAGAAAATAATTTATCTTGGGAGCATTTATATGATAAAGCAATCCGTGATAAGCGGGGTAGTAATAACAATATCCATAGTTGGACTCTTGGGTTAAGGGGTGTAGTGAATAAAAAGCAACATGACTTTTTGGAACAGTTGGTGACAGAGAGAAGAAAGAAAGAATATTCACAAGCAAAGGGGTATCCAATTAAAGATGGTTTAGGTCTAACTAAACAAGAGATAGAAACTTTTAGTGATATAAGTGTAATTGAATTAGAAGATTTAGTATCTAAAAAATATTTGAAAAAAGAATTTTTAGATGGTAAATATGAGATATATGATATAAATGGTGGTAGGCTGAGTTATGAGTTTACGAAGATATTAAGTCCATATAAGCCATCATTGACATTGGTAGCAACAGATGTAAAGAAAACAGGTGTTGTAGACGGTGATGGTATAAGACAATTAACTTTAAGAGAAGGTTTAAGGTTAAATGGTTATCCTGAGGACTATAAGTTAGATATAGATTATAACAAGGGTATGGATTTATTAGGGAATACAGTTGTAGTCCCTGTAGTAAAAGAAGTTCTAAAAAGAGTAATAAACTAAACATTGACAAAAGGGTTATAAATTTACTATAATATATTTATAACCTTTATGTAAAGGGGTTGAGGTTGTGCAAAGAATAGAAATAGATAAAGAAACCTTAGACCAGATAGTTCTATATAATGATTTGACAAAAAAATTCCATGATGGTGTCGAGTGGTTATCTAATAAGAACCTAACAGAAGTGCAGTTTGACAAGGGTATGGAAAGACTGCAGTTAAGGTTAAGGCAATTAAGTTCTTGTTATGACTTTTTAATAAACAGGGGTATTGAGGTAGTTCCAGAGGAATACATAGATATGAGTAAATATATTTTGGAGCCACCATTTTAAGAAAAAGTTGTAATGTAATTGACGTAGTTGTTTTTTTATGTTATTATAAAGTAATAAAGTAATATAAGGAAGGTATGACATCATGTATAATATAAATATAAAAATTACGAAGAAGAATACCGAGAAGAACAAAGAGGTTATATCCTTATTAAGTGAAGGTTTTAAGACTTATGAAGAAGTCCGAAAACATGGTGTAGAGTTCCTAAATGCAAATGCAGTACCAAAAGTAGCATTAGTGCATTATAATGAGGTTACAAATATAGGTGATATTAGTATAGAGTCGCCATTAAGTTTCAGATATTACAATAAGAAAATAGAGGGGTATTTCTTAAAGATTGATGTAAAAATAACCTTATCTATTTAATAAATAGAATATACAAAATCAGGGGGATTACCGATGAGAAAAAGTAATTGCTTTAGTTATAATAATAAGTTAGAGGACTTAAAGTGTGATTTAGAGGAAGTAAAGGCATATAGGTCTTTGCAAGACAAACCTTTTGATTTTGGAAATGGCTTAATAACAAATGATAGTCGTGAGACAGAAGAAGCTATTTATGAAATGGAAGAACAAAATTTAGAGGAGTTTATAGATAGTATTGTCTATGACAGAGAGAGAAATCAGAAGCCTAAAAAGTCAAAAAGACTTGATAGATATAGTCGAAAACAAAAGGGTAAAAGTCATTTTGAGAGATTAGCGAAGCAAGGCGTTTATTTTGTATATGAGACAGAAAATGAACAAACTGGTAAGAAGTATGTAAAACGCTTATATTTGTCAGGGTGTAGAAAATTAGCAAAGAGAGAGACCAATAGAAAAGTTAGAAATTCCAAGAATGACTTCAGCCTAAAAGGTGGTGGTTATCGTAAGAAATTTGACTATTGGTGGACTTTATTTTAATCAGGGGGTATGCAAATGTGTGGAAATTGTGATTGCTGTAATTGCAATAAAGACAAAGAAGTAGTAAATGAAGTAGTTGATGAAGTAGAACAGACTGAAATTCCAGATTATATAGAAGCACATAAGTTTAGTTCAAATCATAAAGCAGAGTTAGAAAAAGACGATGTGTGTGGTTGCTTTTTTTGCTTAAGGATATTCAATCCACAGCAAATAGAGCATTGGGTAGCAGATAAGACAGGTACAGCTATATGCCCTTTTTGTGGAATTGATTCTATTATAGGTGAGAGTTCAGGGTATTTAGTAACAAAAGAGTTCTTGGAGCAAATGAAAGACTATTGGTTTTAGAAACATTAACCTGTAAGTAATAAACTGCTTACAGGCTTATGTTTAGTACAAATAAAAAAATATTTGTAAATAGCTTGTATAAAATCATTGACAAGTGGTAATAACTATACTATCAAAGAAAACAAATGAAAAATAGTGTAGTTAAAGGAGAGAAAGTCAATGAAAAGAAAAGTAATAACAATAGGTATAGGTAATAAAGTAGAAACAGAGGAAGTAAGAAGGGTAGTAAAGCAGTTACAGTCAGAGGGTTATTTAGTGTATGCACCATTTTATATTTTGTATCATTTAGGTGAACAAGGAATAAAGGCAGCAACAAACTATCTGAAAGACAGCATAGATAAAAGTGATATATTATATATAATTAATGTAGAAGAACCTGAAACAGAGATATTGAAAGGATTAAGAAAATATGCTGAATTGAAAGGGAAGAAAATAGTTTATGAGTAGATTGTGGGGTTGGCGTTGATGTTGTTAAATATGACAATAGAAAAAATATTAAATGAAGAGAAACCAAAAATAGATACGTTATCAGATGATATAAGAAATCAATATGTTAAGTGTTTGAAAGCATTAAGTATTTTTGTTTCTGAGGATTTTTTTTTGATATTCCAAGATTAATAGGCAATAAATATGAACAAGAAGGGTATTTCTATGAGATACCCTATTTTGACTCCGAGCAACTTTGGGAATCAAACAATCAAATAATGCTTATAGTAGTATATAAAATAGAAAATAAAACTTCATGTTGTCCTTTGAGAATAGACATGAAAGTAACAGATGAAAATAATTGGAGCATATATGTCTATGACCAATCAGGAGATAGAACAATAAAGAGGACATTTTTAGAAAATGTACAGGGAGTTTATTATACAGAAATAGTAAATTATAGTAGCATAACTTTATGGGAATTGTTAAAGGAAGGTGTAGGATTTGAAGAAATTAGTGAGTAATGTAGTATTTCAGAGTGTTTTGGTGGGTTTGTTAGGTGTATTATCTACATTTATTATGGTATATGCGTATGTAATGCAATTAACAGCAGCAGGTGTAGAAGTAGCTATGGACTTGGTAATAAGTGATAGCTTAAAAATGTTTATTGAAGCATTTTTACTTTCTTTTGCAGCTTGGTTGGTAGGTGTAAAATTAGCCCCAAAACTTGACTTAAATGTAGGTGTAAAAATAGAGAAGGATAAGTTATTAATTTCTTTAGCAGTAGGTTTTGTATTAGCAGCAGTAATTGTAATGTGTGACAAATTTGTATTTGAGTCAGCTATGGGTGTTCCATTAGTTTACGATAAGGGTATTTTGACAAATGTGTATTTATTATTGTATTCAGGTGTTTTGGAGGAAGTTATTTATAGAGTGGGTTGTATAACAGTTATAGGTTTTGCCATTCATTATAGTATATTGAATAAGAAAAATGATAAAAAGACTTTAAGTGTTATTATTTCTTCTTCATTAGTGATACTTGGTTTCTTCCTAATGAATTTTATACCTGTTCAAGAGATTTATTATCCAACATTACCAGTTATATTAAAAAGTGTATTATTCTATGTAGTACCATCAGTAGCGTTTAGTGCAATTTATATAAAAAAAGGGTTAGTTTATAGTATTATCAGCCATGTAACTATGATAGTAACAATGAATTTCATACTAATTCCTTTATTAGCTTAATAAAAAAGAGAATAGAAGAGGGGTAAAAAATATGTTAGTGGAAAAAGTAGGTTTAGGTGCAAAGCAAGGTAAAACAAAGTTAGCTATTGAACAAGTAGCAGAGAACTTGTTGCTTGGTAATCAGGTAGTATATATGACAAATGAGTTAAGTTATTGCTGTGTTAAAGAGCGTTTGTTTGAAGAGGCTCCAGATGCAAACATAATGAATTTGATAGTTGAAGTGGGTAGTACAATTGAAGAAGTATTAGAAAAATATTCAGAGGATGTAGTTATTGTAGCAGATATAGGAAAGGATATAAGTGAAGTAGTGTGTCCAAATCCTTTATATGTTTATTATCAAACACCTCTGATTAAATAGAAATTATTTGCTATTAGGGGGATATAAGTTATGGCAAAGTTATATTATAAATATGGCACTATGAACTCATCCAAAACAGCAAATTTATTGATGGCAGCCTATAATTATGAAGCACAAGGTAAGAGAGTTTTGTGTTTCAAGTCGTCATTAGATAATAGATGGGGTGTAGGGCAGATTGAGAGTAGAGCAGGGATACCTAAAAGAGAAGCACATTTAGTAAATCTTGCAACAGATTTGTACCATGAAGTAAAGAAGAATATTGAGGTTTATGGTAAGTTGTATTGTGTATTAGTAGACGAAGCACAATTTTTATCAGCTAAACAGATTAAGCAGTTATCTTTTATAGCTGATGATTTGGATATTCCAGTAATGTGCTATGGGTTAAAGAATACATATAAAGATGGTTCTCTATTTGAGGGTAGTGCAGCATTACTTTACTATGCAGATAAGATAGAAGAAATCAAAACAGTATGTCAGTTCTGTAATAGTAAGGCAATAATGAATTTGAGGGTAGAAAATGGACAACCAGTATATTCTGGTCAGAGTGCAGTAATCTTAGGTGATACTGTAAAAGATTCAGAAGGATATTATATTCAGGTCTGCAGAAAGCACTATTACAATCCTGTAAGGGGTGGTGGAAACTAATGGGTTTTCGCTTTAGAAAGAGTATAAATCTTGGTCCGCTTCGCTTGAATATCAGTAAAAAGGGTATAGGATATAGTGTAGGAACAAAAGGTGCAAGAGTAACAAAGACAGCAGATGGAAAAACAAGAACAACATTAAGTATTCCAGGGACAGGGATATCTTATGTAACAGAAAAGGGTAAGAAGAAAAAGAAATAGTAAAGGTGGTTATGGTGATGAGGTTAGAGTTTTTAGGTAAATATGGTGGAGTGCCAGGTGAAGATAGTGGTTGCAGTAGTTTTATTGTAGAGAATGACAATGGTTATATTTTGTTTGAGTGTGGTAGTGGTGTTCATAGAAAGTTGCTTGAGTGTAAGGGACTTTCAGAATTAAAAGCTATTATAATTTCTCATTTGCATTTTGACCATTTTAATGATTTATTAACTTTGTATTATCAGTATAAAGTTGAGATGCCATTAAAGGGTTTAGATAGAATTACTGTATATTTACCAGCGACACCAGAGAATATCTATGACTTTCTATTTGCAAGTTTGAAAGATGTATTTAACTTTGCAATAATAGATGAAACAACAGAACTAACATTACTTGGTAATGTAAAAATAACTTTCTGTGGAACTCAACATGATATTGAAACTTATGCTATGAGAATAGAAGATGAGTTTGAATGTTATGGTTATACAGCAGATACAGGATACTTTGCCAAACTTCTAAAGTTTTTAAGTGGTGTAGATTTATTAATTGCTGAGTCAAGTCTGACAAGTGATTTACCTAAGAACACAAATCACATGACAAGTTATGAAGCAGTTGAGTTAGCCATTAGATGTAAAGCGCAAGTGGTTATTTTAACTCACTTTTGGTATGAACTACCTTTACGCAAATATAAGGCTGAAGTAGAGGTATTTGAGGGTTTAATAACTATAAAATGGAATAATTAGTTGAAAACTCTACTATCAGTATAGAGGGGTTGAATTATAGGGTGGTAGGGTTAATAGAGGGTGATGCTTTATTAGAATTATCAAATTTAGAGAAATGTTCAATAGATTTAGCTATTATAGACCCACCATATTTATTAAATAAGACAACAGGTGGTATATCTAAAACAGGACTAATTGATAAATGGCAAGGTAATATAAAAGGTTCTGATAAAACAGCATCTATAATGAATAATATAGCATTTTCAGATTGGTTGCCAAAAGTCTATGACGTATTAAAAGAAGATTCTCATTGTTATATTTGGACTAATGATAAGAATTTGTCAGATTTACAAGTTGCAGCAGAGCATGTAGGCTTTAGATTACATAATATTTTGGTTTGGAAAAAGAATAATGTGACTCCTAATAGATGGTATATGAAAAACTGTGAGTTCATATTGTTTTTATACAAGGGTAAGGCGAAAGTAATCAATAATAAGAGTTCTTCTCAATTCTTTGAAGTAAAGAATAAAAGCGGGAAAGACAAATATCATCCAACAGAGAAACCAGTTGAAATATTAGAGGAACTGATATTAAATTCTTCTAATGAGGGTGATACAGTATTAGATTGCTTTATGGGTAGTGGTAGTACGGGTGTAGCTTGTAAGAATTTAAATAGAAACTTTATAGGTATAGAGAAGGATATTAAATATTATAATATATCACAAAGTCGCATATTTGGTGATGGACAGGTGGTTAAGTAGAATGTTAGAGAAAATAGGTGTATATGCAGGTTCTTTTGACCCTTTTACAAACGGTCATTTGGCAGTAGTAGAAAAAGCTGCTGAAATGTTAGATAAGGTAATAGTCGTAATAGGTGTGAATCCTGATAAGAAACGCAGATTTGAAGTAGATATTATGAGAGATGCCATCTTAAAAACTTTGAATGACAAAAAAAATATTTAATGTAGAAGTAGATTTTACAGAAGATTTGATTGCTATGTATGCAAAGAATAAAGGTGCTAATTATTTAATAAGGGGTTTGCGTTCAGTAGTAGATTATTCTGCAGAAGAAGATTTAGCAGATAAAAATGAGAGATTGTCAGGTCTTGATACAATTTTTTTAAGGGCAGGTAGAAATGGTTATATCAGTTCTACTTATGTCATGGAATTGTTTAAGAGGGGTTATGATATTAAAGATTTGGTATCTACTCCTGTATATAGAGTAATGCAATATCATTAAAAGGGGTGATTTATCTTGTCAATACATAAGATAGTTTTAACAGGTGGTCCTTGTGGTGGTAAATCAACAGGACTATCAAAGATAGAACAGGAATTAACAGAAAGGGGTTATAAGGTATTTGTAGTACCAGAAACAGCTACAGAGTTAATGACAGGTGGTATAAAGCCATCTGAAATGACACCTTTGGACTTTCAAGGTATCTTGTTTGAGTTACAAGGTAAGAAAGAAGAATTGTATTATAGAGCAGCACAATTATTTGATGAAACAGATAAAGTAGTAATCTTTTATGATAGGGGTAGAATGGATGGCAAAACCTATATGCCTGAGAAAGACTTTAAGAAGATGCTCAAAAATAATAATACAAATGAAACAGAAGTAAGAGATTACTATGATTGTATTTTACATCTTATGACAGCAGCAGAAGGTGCAGAGAAGTTCTATACTTTGGAAAATAATAAAGCAAGATTTGAAACATTGGAAGAAGCAAGAATAGTAGATAAAAAGATAATTAAGGCTTGGACTGGTCATCCACATTTAAGAATTATAGATAATAGTACAAATTTTGAGCAGAAAATAAATAGGCTAATGGTTGAAATTTATTCATTTTTAGGTGAGCCAGTACCTATGGAAATAGAGAGAAAATATCTGATAGAAATGCCTAATTTAGAGGAATTGCAAGAGAAATATAGTTGTACTAAACAGAATATAATTCAAACTTATTTAAAGTCTGATGATAAAAATACAGAGGTAAGAATCAGACAAAAGGGTATAAATGGTGAGTATTCTTACTATTTGACTAAAAAGCAAGAAGTTTCAGAGGTATCAAGAATTGAAACAGAAAAGAAAATAAGTAAAGATGAGTATTTAAGGTTGTTAATGGATTCTGACACATCATTAAAGCAAATAAGAAAAGATAGAATATGTTTTGTTTATAGTAATAATTACTTTGAATTAGACATTTATCCTTTCTGGGAAGATAAAGCTATATTGGAAATAGAATTAAGTCGTGAGAATCAAGAGATAGATTTTCCACCAGAGATAAAAATAATTAAAGAAGTAACTGAGGATAAAGATTATAAAAATTACTCCTTGGCAAAAGGAGTTAAAAATATATAGCACATAAATTATGTGCTATTATTTTTGGCATAAATGATATAAATTGAGCATATATTGAGGCATATATAAATATAATAATAAGGGAATAGTTGTCAAATTTTTATGAAACATATAATAAAGGAGTACATAGAATTATGAAGAAGAAAAGTGTTATTTTAGTAATGATGCTTATGTTGTTAGTATCATTAACTCTAACAGGTTGTAATCTAAAAGGTGCTTTGGAAGTATTATTAGATAAAGAGCCAACTCAACAACAAACAGACGAACCATTGATTGAAACAGACGACCCTGTAGGTGTGATAAAAGAGGACTTAAATGAAAATGTAATTCCAGAGCCACAAGTAACAGAGGAGCCTTCAGATACAGAGGAGCCTGTAACAAATGAGCCTTCTGATAGTGCAAGTGTAAGAAAAATGAGTGCTGCAACATTAGAAAATCCAGCAAAATTAGGTGAATGGGTAGAGATTACAGCATATTCAACAGAAACAAAAGCATATCATCCTGTATATTTGAGAATATTGAATATTGTAAGAGGTTCTGAGGCAGAGAAAGTAGCTGAAAAATATAATGCAGGTAATAATTTCTTTGTTTATGAAATAGATGAAGAAGACAGAGAAGTATTAGAATTTGCATATATAGATTATGAAGTACAAATACCAAAGGATTTCCCTATGGGTGAATATGGTAAGATGCCTGTATCAGTAAATTTTAATATAGTAGGTTTTGACGGTCTTGTTTTAAAATCAAATGGTGTAGCATATATAGGTTTGAGAACAGGTGATGTAACAGAATTAAGAGAGAATGTGTTTGCAGGTGATACAAGACAAAGTAGAGGTTTATTTGCAATTCTTAAAGATGTAGATGACTTCTTGTTTGAGGGTTCTGCACCATCTGTAGAAGACAATTCAAAATCAATAGATTTCTTTATTAAATCTAAATAATAGCATTAAGAAAGATAGACTTTTAAAAGGTCTATCTTTTTTTTATATATATTAAAAAAAGTATTGACACTATTTAATTTTTATGATATGCTTTAAGATATTAAAGGTGTGGAAGGTGGTGGGGTTTATGAAATTGTTCAATGAAGAAAAAATGTATACTTTCTTAAAGGGATTTGCTATGGGTTCAAATATGCAACAAACAATTCAAGCATTATCTTATGCAAGAGAGATGCATAAAGGTCAGAATCGAAAAGATGGTTCACCTTATATAATTCATCCTTTGACAATGGCTTGTAATGCGATTGCTATGGGTGTAAGGGATGATAATACCATAGCAGTAATTCTATTGCATGATGTAGTAGAGGACTGTGGTGTATCTTTAAGTGATTTACCTGTTAATGATGTAGTTCGCAGAGGGGTAGACGCTATAACTTTTAGAGTTTTAGAAGGTGAAACAAAAGAGGAAGCAAAAAGACGGTATTATAATACAATGATAAATAGTACAGAGGCAACAATAGCAAAACTTGTAGATAGGTGTCATAATGTATCTTCAATGGCAGGTACATTTACAGAGGAAAAACTGATTTCTTATATTGAAGAAACCAGAACTTATGTATTACCTTTATTAAGACAGATTAAGAATGTACATCCTGAATTATCAAACATTCTATTCTGTTTGAAATATCACATTTGTAGCGTAGTTGATGCTATTGACATCACATTAAAAACAAATAAAGAGTTAATGGAGGAAAAGTAGAGTATGAAAGTGTTGAATTATTTATTCTCAAAATCAAGTCGAGGGGTATCAGAGGGTTCAGGTGATTCTTATTACTCTTCGCAAAAGCGTGGCCCTAATAGGCAAAAAAGTCTATTTAGTTTAATCGGTTTATCAATTATAGGCATTATAGTTCTTATTACAGTATTTTCTTGTTTCTATACAGTAGAGGAAACAGAGCAAGCAGTAGTAACTACATTTGGTAAAGTATCCAGTGTAGAAACAGCAGGTTTGCATTTTAAGTTACCATTTCCTTTTCAGAGTGTAGAAAAAGTAGCTGTAAATAAGACTCAAAAGTTAGTAATTGGTTCTAAACCTTCAAATCCAAAAGATGATAAAAGTGAAGCAGTATGGGTAAGTAATGAGTCAAAGATGATTACAGAGGATTTTAATATTGTAAATATTGACTTCTTTATTGAGTGGAAAATATCTGACCCTGTAAAGTTTGTTTATAATTCAGATAATCCTGAGAGTATTCTAAAAATGATAGCACAATCTTCAGCAAGAAGTATTATTGGTTCAAAGAGTGTAGACGGTGTTCTTACAACAGAAAAGCCAATTATTCAATCTGAAATTAAAGAGAAGATGATTCATAAGTTATCAAGCTATGATTTAGGGGTTCAAATAATTGATGTTAAGATACAAGATAGTGAACCACCTACAAGTTATGTTATTTCGGCATTTAAGGATGTAGAAACAGCAAAACAAGAGAAAGAAACAAGAATAAATGAGGCATTGGCTTATAAGAATAAGACATTACCAGCAGCACAAAGTGAAGCCGATAAATTAATCAGAGACGCAGAGAGCTATAAAGAAGGTAAGATTAACGAAGCAATAGGTGCTGTTGCTAAATTTAATGCTATGTATTCTGAATATGCAAAAAATAAGAGCATTACAAAAACAAGAATGTATTTAGAAACAATTGAAGAAATCTTGCCAGGTGTTACAGTTTATATTGATTCAACAGATGGTGGGGTACAGAAGATGTTACCACTTAAAAGTTTCTCAAATACTACAATCAATGGTGTAGGGGGACAAAACAATGATTAAACTTAAAAATATAGTTGTAGGTTTTGTGATATTTATACTGCTAATGATAGTATTAGGCAGTATGTATCAAGTAAAAGAGAATGAGTTTGCTTATGTAACAAGGTTCTCTAAATTTGTAGATATGAAGGAAACATCTGGTTTGCACCTAAAAATGCCAATATTTGATAAGGTTCAGAAAATTCCTCGTTATAGAATGATGTATGATATTCCACCTTCAGAGGTTTTAACAGGTGATAAGAAGTCATTGGTAGTAGATAACTTTACAGTATGGCAGATTGATGACCCTTATACATTTATGAAAACAGTAGGAAGACTTACTGAAATGGAAAATAGAATTGATGCAGCAGTTTATAATGCAGTAAAAAACACATTAGGTACTATGAACCAAGCTGACGTAATTAATTCTGACAATGCTTCTATTGATGATGTAAATGTAAAGATAACAGCTTCAGTAAATAGTCAATTAAAAGGTTATGGTGTATCTATTATTTCAGTAGAGATAAAGAGATTAGATTTACCTGCTGATAATGAGGAAGCTGTTTATAACAGAATGGTTTCTGAAAGAACGCAAATGGCAGAAAGTTATAGAGCAGAGGGTAATTTAGAAGCAAGTAAGGTAAGAAATGAGACTGATAAGGAAGTAAATATTATTCTATCAAAGGCAAAAGCAGAGGCCGAACAACTTAAAGGTCAAGGTGAGAGTGAGTATATGAAGATTATTGCAGAGGCTTACTCAACATCAGATAGAGTAGAATATTATGAGTTTATTAGAAGTCTTGAAGCTTTGAAAGAGAGTATGAAGGGTGAGAAGACAATCTTCTTACCAGCAGATAGTTACATTGTAAGAATTTTGAATGGTAATTAAGATAAATAGAAGTAAGGGTAAAGACATTTATCCTTACTTTTTTTTATGAACAGAAATGATAATTATGTCTAAATTGTTAAAATTAGTATAAGAAATTTTATTAAAGATAGTGTATGGTGTCACTGTCTTTGCTTGTATAAGTCAATAAATGGGGTAAAGTGGTTGACATAGGGTATACCTTTTGTTATAATATTTATGTTCCTTAAAACGATACTGAACCTATTCAAATTAAACAGGGTAAGAAAAATATTAAGGAGGCAACCAAGGCTGTGAGTAAACTTAAAAATTTACTGATAACAACCTTGATTATAGTAGTTGGTATATTTATGGTAGCAACTTTATTTCAGGGTATGAGAGAATTATTATCAATAGATACTATAAATCATGTAGTATTTGCAGATAATATAGAGAAGAACGAGATTTATGTCGAGATAGAGTTAAAGGATTTAGAAGAGAATATAAAGCAGAATGAAGTCGTAGCAGTTATAGCACTTGAAGGTGCAGGGGAAAAAATATTGGATGATGAACTTAAAAGAATAGAAGCTGAAAAGCAGAGAATAAAGGAAGAAGAAGAATTAAAAGCAAGACTTTTAGCTGAAAGTCAAGCAAGATTGACCTTTAATCCTTTTGAGAAGAGTAATCTGACGGTAGAGCAGTACAACAATATCCTTAGAGGAACAGGATTAGAGGGTGCTGGAGTAAGTTTTTATACTATGGAACAGAAATATAATGTGAATGGTATGTTTGCTGTTTCCGTAGCATTTCTGGAATCTGGATTAGGAAGACACAAAGCTAATACAAATAACTTCTTTGGAATGAGGGGTAATAATGGTTGGATGGCTTTTGATAGTGTTGACGCAAATATTCAGTATTTTGGGAAACTTATGAATTCAAACCTTTATAAAGGTAAAGGGATACTACAGATAGGTAAAGTGTACTGCCCTGGTACATATGAAGATTGGGCTTCAAAAGTAACAAGTATAATGAAGAAATACTTTGAATACAGATAAGCATTAACAAAAATGAATAGGTTATGAAAAAGGAGAAGGGACATATTTTTATGTAACTCTCCTTTTTCTTATGCATAAAAAAGTATATTAAGAAACAGATAAAATGAGGTGTATTTATGAATATGAATGTAAAGAACCTATCTACTACTGCTAAAAGGGTTCAAACATTAGGGGTAGGTTATAGATATGAAGGTATCAGTACAGGTGTATATAGAATAGAAGATTGTTTAAGATTTGAGGTTGAGGAATTAGGTAATGAAGATGTTTTTGAAACCTTAAATAAATTGTACAATATCAATACGAATGATATAGAGAAAGTTATAAAGTGGGTTTATAGTATGTTTAAGGAAAGGAATATCTATGGTTTATGGGTTTCTACTAAAATAGGTGTAGAGAAGAATTATATAGATGAGAATGAATATTCTTGTGGTCCTGTTACTTTATTAAAATATAAATTACCACAAAAAAGATTGATTTTAAGTGATTTAGACGACCAAGGTGTTTGGTTTGCAATATCTGAACACCCAGATAAGCTTTTATATCAAGAGGTTCAGTCCACTAAATATAAAGGTATATGGTAAATAAAAAAGATAGTGAATGAGGGTATATTATGAAAGATAAGAAATATGTATCACCTTGTGCATATCAAGGTGGCAAACAAAGATTAAGTGAAGCAATCATAAATAAGATTGAGTTTATTGAAGGTCCAGAACCTTATATAATATATGATTTGTGTTGTGGAAGTGGTGCTGTGAGCCTTGAAGCAATACAGAGGGATAACTACGCTGTAATGATAGATAAGAATTTCTATGGCTTATTTTGGGAAAAGATTGGTAAAGGTGAGTTTGATTTGAAGATATTTCAAAATGAGATATCTAAACTTCCTGACGTCTCGAAGATACAAGAGTATCTAAAAGATTTAAGCAATCGACCAATAGACCAAGAGTTCGTTGTCTATCATTATTTATTATTACAGGCTGGTGCTTTTGGTAGTAAGCAAATATGGGCGGAAGGGGGTGAATGGAAGAACAATACTTTTAGAAGTTATTGGTTGCCCACAGAGACAAGCAATAGGAAAAGTCCAGTAAATCCAATGATGCCAATGCCAAAAACTTTATATGATAGGGTAGCTGCTTTGACAGAATTGCAAGATAAGATAACAGGTTATTACATTGATGTATTTGAATGTAAAGAGATAATAGAACAAGGTATAGGTAAGAAAATCATTTATGTGGACCCACCTTATAAGAATACAACAGGGTATAAGGATAGCTTTGATATAGAAGAACTTTTGAGTTATCTACCTAATAATATACCTATTTACATATCAGAGGGTTATAAAATGGAAGGTAGTAAGGAAAGTTGGTTGTTATCTCAGGGTAGAGAAAAGGGCAATATCTCTGGTACAGTAAAGAAAAAACCAGTAGAAGAGTGGTTAAATTATTTTTATAAAATGGACACATTGTAATGTATTACACTAAGTATGTAGAGCAGGTAGATTAAAATGACTACAGTTAGAGTAATAAAAGTGAAGGGTGCATTTTATAGATTGAAGAATCTAAAATAAAGGGGATAAATATATATGGCGAAAAAAGACACTCTAAAAATTGAATTCATTGGAAAGAATGCTGAGGATGTAACAGGTAGTATGACAGTAATCAGAGACAAGGGTTTGACTGTTTTATTGGAGGCAGGTTTATATCAGTCCAATGATATGTATGAAGATTATAAGGTAAATAACAGAAAGTTGGATTTGGACTTAAAGAAAGTAGATTTCATTATTTTAGGTCATGTCCACGCAGACCATTCAATGTTAATACCAAGATTAGTAGCAGAAGGGTGTAGAGCAAGAATAATAGTTCCAAAAGGAACCTCTGGATTCTTTAAGATATTAGGTTTAGACTCCGCCTATATCATAAATAGAGATTGTGAAACATTAGAGAGAAAGTATAAGAAGTCCTTTCATAGAGCATATAGGGAAGCAGATATTCATAAAGCATTAGAATTATTTGAAGAATATGAAATGGACGAAAAGATAGAATTAAGTGATAGATTAACTGTAAAATTCACACCTTCAGGTCATATAGTAAATGCAGCACAAATAGAGTTGTGGGTAAAGAACCAGAACCTCAATAAGACTACAAAGATACTTTATACTTCAGATTTGGGTAACATAAGCATTCCAAAATACTATGCAACTAAATTTGAAAGGGTAGAGAAAGCAAATATTGTCATAGGTGAATGTACTTATGCTAATTCTGAAAAAGAAGTAAAGAGTCAAGCCAGAAAGAAAGATATTGAGAAGATGAGAGAGGTAATTAAGTGGAATGAGGGTATTGTAGAAATTCCAATCTTTGCACTTGATAGATGTCCAAATATCTTAACAATACTGTATGAAATCTTTGGTGAAGATGAAAACTTTACAACAGATGTTGTAGTTGATAGTCCATTAGCTGTTAAAATGTTAAAGGAATATATCAATGTATTGGAGGGTGAAGATTTAAATAAGCTATTAGAGGTAATGTCTTGGAAGAATTTAAGACTTATCGAAGATGGTAAAGACAGTAAAGCCTATATGGAAACAGCTAAAAAATGTGTAGTATTAACTGCTGCAGGTATGTTGTGTGCTGGTAGAAGTAGAATATGGCTTAAAAAGATTATTGGTAGTGATAAGAATACATTGTTATTTGTGGGGTATGCAAGTAGTAATACAATCGCTGCTAAAATTAAAAATGCAAAGGGTACAGGTAGTATCAAGATAGACAATAAGAAGTTTCCAAACAGATGTAAAATAGTAGATTTAAGAAGTTTTACTTCACATATGCAATATAATGATTTAATCAATTATTATTCATCTATTTCAGCAGACAAAGTGTGCTTGGTACATGGTGATTTCCAAGATAAGTGCAAATTTGCAAAGGCTTTACAAGATGAAATAGATAAAAAAGTGGGTAGAGCAAAAGTGGTCGTAGTAAATAATACAACTTCTATAAACTTGTAAATATAGTCAGGGGGGATTTATATATGTGTACAAGAAAAGAGATAGCAGATTTGAAGCATAAGATACTGAATAGAGAGACGATGTTTCTTGATACAGTAGTAGATATTATGCAAGATAATCTAATGGTATATAGTGATAATCACGGAAGTGATAGTAGAGAGGCAGTAGAAGCATTTAATTTGTTACCAGCCTTCCTTGAGCTATTATATATGGGTAGTAAGCATAGTCAAGGAAAATCTTGTGAAAGTGGGTTCACAAGAATAATTGAGCATAATGGTATGCTTCTAAAAATGATATATAATAATGGTCCTGAAGAATTTGTTTCAGTAGAGAAAATTACAGAAGTACCTAAAAATGTGAAGGTGGTAACTTTAGACTTATTAGAGGTCAGATTAAAAGAAGAAGAAGAAGTAAAAGAGAAATTACGACCTGTAATAGCAAAATATATAAGTGATGGACTCACATACAATGAAATAACAAGGATATTTGTAGATGTTATGATTGAGTTCAAATAATATTAAATGACAAATACTACCTTTTGTTAAATTGTTAAAAATGACTTAAACATATTGACAGAAGGTAGTGTTTATGCTATAATTATAATAATGAACTTCATAGAAGTATAATGATATACAGAAGTACAGCATACAGAGAACAAAGAGTACAAAAACTTCTTTGTAAGAGTGATAATGGGATAGAGGATTAAACAAAGAGGGAGTAATTTAATTATGAAAAGTAATTTAAGACGTATCGTTTGTTTGACTCTGACATTTATGCTGCTATTTAGCACAACTGTATTTGCTTTTACGGATGTGTCTGAAAAAGATTGGTTTTATAAGGATGTCACAACTCTACAAGAGCGTGGTATTATAAGTGGTTATGGAGATAATACCTTTAAGCCTTATAACAATATAAGTAATGGTGAAGCCTTAAAAATGATAATGAGTATAGCAGGTATAACTGTAAATACCTCACCAGAGGGTACTCATTGGGCTTCAAATTATTACATAAAAGCATTAGAGTTAGGTCTGTTACCAGCAGAAAGAGAATTTGACTTAAATCAGTTTATAACAAGACAAGCTGTAGTAGATATTATAGTAAAAACAATAGAGTTAGATATAAGTGGCTTAAATAAAAAGTTAGATAACTTTAAGGATACGCAAGATGTAAATGCAAATATACTTGCAAATGCGGGTATAATTAGTGGTTTAAAAGAAACAGATGGCTTTTATTTTAGACCAAATAACTTAATCACAAGAGCAGAAATAAGCGCAATTTTAGTAAGAACACAAAACTATAAATTGAACTTGTTGAAATCTGATGTATCTAAAAAGCCTGTATCTGAAATATCGTATATAGAGTTACAAAATTATGGTGTTTATAAACCTATTTCAGATAGTGAGATTACTTTTACAAAAGAGCCAACAACATTTTATGAACTTGAAAAAGTTTTGTTGTATATGGCAAGTGAAGGTATATTTGATTATACTATAAAGTATGATTCTATTGGAATGACTAAATTAAAAGATGATTATAATTTTAAGGCAAATCTATCTAAAGCATTTAATAAAGTCTTTTCGTATTATCCAGAATATTTCTCTTTAACAAATCGTTTAACTTATAAAATGACAGGTACAGATAATTATGTTTCTGTAACTATATCATTGAGTAATTCAAATTTTGAAACAACAGCTTTAACAGAAATGTATAATGTATTTGTAGAAAAAACTACAAATATTGTTGTTGATTTAATAAAAGAGAATAGAATAAATAACAATATGTCGCAAAGTGATAAAGCGAAAGTATTGTTTGATTGGGTAGCAGAGAATACAGAGTATGACAGAGCATTTAATAATGAAAGTTATACAGGGTATGGTCAAATGGTTAATAAAAAGGCAGTATGTCAGGGGTACACAGCAACATATAACTATATGTGTAAGCTGTTAGGAATACAAGTGCATGGAATAACAGGGGATGCAATGGGTGAGCATATTTGGACTGTTGCAATATTAGATGGTAATAAAGTTCATATAGATTCAACTTGGGGTGATAGTAGTGGTGATGGTACTAAACCTAATTATTCTTATTTTGCAGCAACTTCTGAATTTATGAAGAGAACTCATAAATGGGATAGTGAGAAATTTGGTATCTAAAATGTAAGTTTTATAAAGAGGGGTGGCTTACATGAGAATATTGATAATGACAGATATACACGGTTGTTATGATGAGTTAATACAGTTATTAAACAAAGTAAGTTATGATAAAAATAAAGATAAATTGATAATTTTAGGTGATTTAGTAGATAGGGGTCCAAAGACATTAGAAGTGTTAGACTTTTGTATGAATAATAGTGAATACATAGAAGTGTTAATGGGTAATCATGATAGAATGTTATTAGATGCTATAAAAATAGCTAAAATTAAAAGTATCAAGAAAATTAAGCCAGACTCCTCAATTGGGTTATTGATGTCCAGAGGTTCAGAATATGTTGATAAGGTGTATAATTACATAGAAGGACTTAAGTATTATAAGATATTAGAAGAAGATAAAGTTATATTAGTGCATGGTGGTATGTTTAATGATAGAAAAATAGACGACCAAGATAAATTAGATATGATACTCGCACGACCAATAGATAAAGGTTATAATGATATACAAGGATATAGATTTATAGTAGGACACACGCCTACTATATCTTTATTAAATGCCCAAAAAACAGCTTTCGAGAGAGGTAATACACTATTTTTAGATTGTGGTTGTGTTCATGGTGGCAATTTGTGCTGTTATTGGTTAGAGGGAAATGAATTTTATTATATACAAGGTAAAGATTATGCTTAATAAGAGAAGAAGAATTATAGGTGATTGATGTGGGTAAGATTTATGTTACAAGTGATATTCATGGTTGCTATGATAAATATATAGAGTTGTTAAAGTTAATAAACTTTAATGATGAAGATACTCTTTATATTATAGGTGATATAATTGATAGGGGTACTCAAAATGTAGCAATGTTGAAAGATGTAATGAGTAGAAAAAATGTAGTTATGATTTTAGGAAATCACGAAGATATGATGGTAGAATCAAAGAAACCTTTTGGGTACATAGATAAGAGAACTTGGTATTTCAATGGTGGTGATGTGACTGACGCAGAATTTAATATGTTAAGTAAGGGTGAGCAGATAGATATATTGAATTTCTTATCTGATTTACCATTTAAATTAGAGATAGAAGTAGAAGGTAAGAAATATCTATTAGTGCATGGAAGTTATAGAAGTATGCACTTAAATATGTTTAATGATGATACTTCAAGACAATATAAAGAAGATATTATTTGGAATAGAATAAAAGGGTATGAAGAAGGTTTAAAAGATAAGACTGTTATATTTGGACATTCTATAACTAAGCATTATCAAAATTGTAAGCCTTATAAAATTTGGAAGAATAAGAAAGTCAATATAATTGGCATTGATTGTGGTATGGCTGCTTATGCATATGGTGAGGAAAATGGTAGGTTAGCTTGTTTACGATTAAATGATATGAAAGAATTTTACGTATAATTTGATTATACGTAATTTTTTTGTTGACAGTTGGTAAAATTTACACTATAATATTATAGGTAGAGAGTTTGGGTATCCTGAGATAAGTAAAGATTATCAAAATCATTTTAATAAGTATACTTGGGAGAGATATGTGGGTATGACTAATGAGCAATTTGAAAAACTCAAACAAGAAGAAGAAATGAGACGAAAATCGTTTAATCAGAAAGATATTTTATTATAAAAATAGTGTCAACATTAAAACCCTTCTTGCATATATTGTAGTAAACAATATAAGAGAGGGGTTTAATTTATATGACTAAAAGGTGGATAATCAATCAAGATAGAGATGAGATATTTGAGTTAGAAGATGTGAGAGATTTAAAAGTGAGTGTTGTAAAAAGTAATTCAAGGATAATAGGGTTTAATTTATACTTAAAAGGTGATTTGCTTGGTACTTTTGATACATTTGTAGAGTCTTTAATGGAGTTGAGTAACATAATGAATATGAAACAAGAGTTATATGCTGTGTCAGGTTATAGTAATTTCAATATGTAAGAAAAAAAATTTATGAAGCCGTTGACCGTTTCAGTATTTTATGTTAATATAAAAGAGTAGCAAACAAATGAAATACGGAAGGTGGTGCAAGGCATGGGGGATGTAAAATTTATGCCTGGTGATAAGGTAGAACACGTACTTAATAAGGAATACTTATTGGTACTTAAAGAAGGTAAAGAACAGTATCTTTGCAGAACGAAAGATATGAAAGAAGTTTGGTTCTACGCCTTTGAACTTAAGAAGATTAGTTAATAATCAAATACATAGATAGGACTACTTAGGTAGTCCTATTTTATTACAATTTGTTAAATATTTTTGTTATCAAATTGACAATGGCAAAATTACGTAATATGATATATTATATAGATATAAATTTATAGGGGGCTGTCTGTAATGAAAAAACTTCAAATCATTAGTTTTGTAATGATATTGTTCATATTATGTGTATCACCTGTATATGGGCATACATTACCTTGTAGTCAGCAGAAGATTGTAGTTAGTTTAGTAGGTGATAAAGTAGTTAATGAACCTGTTTTACATAAAGAATTGAATTATTTCAATGTAGAGGGTTTAATGTTATATGAGGGTATTGCAAGTGAAGAAGTTGTAATGCTTCATAGNTTTTTAGTTCAAAAGGGTTATGAAGGTTTAGGTGAAGGATATTATTTTAATTCTACAACAAGTAAAGCAGTAAAAGATTATCAAGCCAAATCAGGGTTAGAAGCAGACGGTTATGTTGGTAAAAAGACATATACAGCTATAAATGAAGATATTAAGAAGAATGATATTTTAATTAAAAAAGTAATTATAACATTTAATAAAGAGGTACCTATAAAAGATTGGTTACTTATAAATAAAACAAATAATACTTTATATCATTTGGAAGGTACAACATTAAAAGGTAAATATCATGTAGCCACAGGGAAGCAACCAAGTTATACTCCAGAGGGTAAATTTACAATAGTTACAAAGTATGTAAATCCTTATTGGGGTGGTGCTAATGGTAAGTATAAACCAGTAAAAGGCGGGGCACCAAATAATCCATTGGGTAAAAGGTGGATGGGGTTAAATATAGGTGGTGGTGGTCAGTATGGTCTTCATGGAAATGCAGCAAAGTCAAGTATAGGTACATATGCTTCTTTGGGTTGTATTAGAATGTACAATGAAGAAGTAGAGGCATTATTTGATATAATACCAAATGGTACAGAGGTATGGATAGGTAATACTGATAAGTTAAAAGATTATGGGATAGAGTTTAATTAAGATAGAAAGGGTAGTTTATACTACTCTTTCTTTTATTATATATACATAAAAAAAATTAAAAAATATATTGACAAAAGGTAAAAATTCTATTATAATAAGAGTATAAAAATAGTGAGGTGTTGGTGATGGTGAGAATAGATGATGCAGGAACAGGTTGTATATTAGGTGTTCCAGTAGTTGTAGGAGAAAAAAATGGTGTTGTGGAGTATGTAGAAATAAAAGATTTGCAAGGTGTAATAGCTTGTGATGAAGTATTTGAATTACTGAATAAATTGGGTGTAGAAAAAGAAGAAGAAATAAATATATGTAGAGGTAATATTTTTAATAAGTTTGTTCATAAGGCAAAACAAGAGGGTTATAACAATATAAATAGAGTAGTTGTTACAGATGAAATGCAAGACACAGCAGAGAACATCTTTATGAACTCATTATATGATTTAGGTGTATCAAGAGATATAGTATTAGAAAATAAAGATTATGTAAAATTGCATGAAAGCCTGTGTAGTGAGCTATTAAGAAAACCTCATTTGATAAAATATGTGAGGTCACATTATAAATTAAATAAGCATTTTACTCGTTTAATTTATAAAATAGATAGGCTACATAATGAGTTTCCTCATTTATTAAGTGAACTATTAGATAAGAAAAGTTTATAAGAAAAGGGGTAAGGGTTATGAATTATAATTTCAATATTAAAGGTGTTTTGACTCGTGTTTGGGTTTGGAATGACAATTTTCATACCAGCGTAAGTGTGAGAGACAAAAAGGGTTCTTATGAAAGAACTATTAGAGAAGATGAAAAGGGCAGAAGGTTTTTTACTTGGAATAAGGAAAGAGTATATCTTGATACTTTTGTTGTAACACCTTTAATAGAACTGAAGAGAAAGATTGAAAATCACGAGTTTGTTACAAGTGATGACTTGGTTCAGTCCATAGTTGCAGAGGGTGTAGAGAATGTAAAATTCATTTGTCCTCTTAATCCTTATACTGTTGTAGTACCTGAAATTGGCTTTGGTTTTTGTGATGGTTCAAAGCATAAAGATACACTTTGTAAAATTGTTGAAACGAGATATAAGGTACAGGACAATTACAAAGTAACTATGGTTCCTGTTGAAGATGAAGCTGTCGCTTCAAGAGATTTCTATACAAGTGATTTGGTTTCTTTGATTGAGTCTGGTTTTATTAAAATAGTTATATAGATATAAGTGAGATATAAGTGAGGTGTTAGAGAGGTGTTGAGATTTTTCAAAAGTAAAGACAGAAATTATATAGATATAGCAAATAGAAATAAAGAAAAAATCATAAAAAAGGATGTAAAATCCTTTAAAAAGTATTGCATAGAAGAATTTGAAAGCAATATTAAAAAAGGTATTACAATTACTACTGTTGATTTTGCATTTAGGGTAAGTTCTGAATTTCAAGAAGAAATATCAGAGTTAGTGTTAGCAGAGTTACAAGAAGAGTATAAAGAAATAAGTTTCTCATTTGTATATCGACATTATCAAAATTCTTATAAGGCATTACACATGGTTGCAAAAGAGTTTAAAGAAATGGGGTAAAATGATGGGTTGGAAAATAGTAACGAATAATAAAGATAATTGGGGGATTTTTTCTTCAATATCAGATAGTATTATTTTTGAGTGTGATACAGAGCAAGAATTATTAAAGCACATAGCTTTAGAAGCTGTATATGATGGTAAATTAAAGGCAATCGAGAGGTTAATGACATATCCTAATCGTTGGACTGTTAATGACCAAATAATGTTTAATAGTAATCAAGAGGCCGTAGAAGNTTATTATGATTGGTATAAGACTATAAATAATGATAGTAAAACTTATGAAGAGTATTATGGAAAAATAGACGAAAAATTAGAAGAATTGTTAGAAAGGGTTGGGGAAAATGAAGAAAGTTAAAAATGTAATTGTGCTTATGTGCTTACTGTGTGTATTACTTGTATCTACTACTGGTTGTGCTGCTTTAAGGGATATNCTTGGAACAACAAAAGGGCAGTTGATAGGTCAGCATTTTGCTATTTCTACTTATGACCATTATGCAAATAAAACATTGACAGTAGAGGGTAGTAAGGTAACTGTTGGATTGTTGGAGAATAGTGCAAACTTTAGTGCAGAGGATACAGGTTTTAAATCAGAGGTGTTGGAAATCACTATCAATGGGGACCAAATGCTGCAGGTTGGTAATACAGTAATTTTTGCAGAAGATGGTCTTGATATGATTGAAGATTATGAAATTCCTACTGATATTTCTGTATCAAGTGGTGGTGGCTTTGTACCTTTTGATAGATTTGTAAATGACCTTAAAAATCAGATAGGTAAAGAAAAAGTTATTATCATATCAAGTCAAATGGGTATTCCGATAGGGGTATACCAAGGTAAGGAAGTGTATGTAACAATACCTTCTAATCTGCCTAAAATGACGAGAATTAATATTGATGGGTATAGCCTGTATATTCATAGAGCAAATTATGTTATTTTGGACGCAGACTTGCTGAAGTAATATACAAAAAAGGGTGTCATAACGGCATCCTTTCTTTGTATATAAGTAATTTAGTGGGTATAATAACAAATTATAGGGGTGATAATATGTCTTGGTATGAATATAGTGATATGTTTGACAAAGCACAAGAGAATGGTAAATATCGATGTCATGTATTTGATATAAAAAATAGTAAATCTGGTTATGATGTATCTAAACTATATAAGTTAATAGAATTATTGAAAGAAAAAATAGATAAAAGTGAATTACATACAACAGAGCAATATAAATCTATACCTTGTGTAGTATCAGGTGATATTGTTTTGATTTTAACTTATAGAAATGGTATATCTGATGAGGAATTATATAAAATATTTAAGGAAGCTAAAGAAGAATCAGGATTAGGTAAAGATTTTCATTATTTATCAGGGTATTATGAAACAGATGATTGGGTTGAGGGCGACTTAAAATATTATTTAGGGTATTGTATTCAAGAATTAGAGTATAGGTCAAAAAGGTCAGAAAAAATAATTTAACAAATTTTTAAGAATTTTGTTGACAAGGGGTAAAAAATACAATATAATAAAATCAGAAGTAGAGAGGGGGTTATCAAATGAACCTGAAAAAAAATATGCAAATAGGACTAATGGTTTTTGTTTTGACTATTTTTGTGGGTTGTTCAACAGATGGGCAATCTGCGTCACCTGTATCAGAAGTAAATGAAAAAGAAACTGCAGAAGTAGTTACAGAAGTAGTTACAGAAGTAGTTACAGAAGAAGTAATATCAGAAGTTGAAGTAGAGCTAAAAGAAGATAGTTCTGTTATGGTTGAAGAAACATATAATGTTATTGGTGGTGGGTATTTTTATTCAGAGCCATTTGATGACATCTATCCGAAAATAACACAAGATGACAATGGTATGTTTATTCAGTTAGTAAATGGTACAGCTAATAAATATATAATAGTAGCTGTTAAAGATTTACTTAAAGATTTTAGCACACCAGCTTTTGACGAAGATTCCATTGTTATTATAGTAGAGAATAACAGAGTAGAAATAACCGAAGAGATAGCAAATGAATTGTATACATATATTATTTACTATCTGTATGAGGTAGAATAATAAGGGGGTATATGGTATGACTTTGTTAGAAGCATATCAAGAATGTAGGAAAGGNAATTTTGTTTCTCATATAAGTTTTGATGAAAAACAAAGTATGCACGAATATAATCATACTTTGTATTATGAAGATGGTGCTAATTTATCAGCAGGTAATTTTGATTTATATACTGAGGAATGGGCTAAAGAAGGTTGGTATGTAAAATATACTAAAGAGCAGGTAGATAGAGAAAAATTAAAAAAGATGCATAATGAAAATAAAAATTATATGTTACAAAGTGGTTCTTATGAGGACTGTATAATAAAGTAAAAATTGAAATAATAAAATTAGGGTTGATTACACCCTAATTTTTTTTATTTAATTACGAATATTGTAGAGTAATAGGTAAAAACATTATAATTAAGGTGGTGATAAATTTAATAATTGAGGTAGAAATAAAAATATAAAAAAATATAAAAAAAATTTATTATATCTTGTATAAACTGTGTAATAGTGGAGAGAATACAAGTATGAAGATAAGTGTAGAAGAAATAACTTGAAACTAAATTATGAAAAGGAGATTGTGAACAATGAGAGTAGAAGGTATGAATGAAATGAACAGAAACGAGTATTTTGACTGGAAAAAGGAAAAGGTAAAAGAGTTGGCTAAAACAGGTATGAAAGTAGCTGACATAGCCAGAGAGTTGAACATGGGTGAGGAAGATATGTATTCTTTCTTATCAAGGAACTTTGGAGGGGTTAGACGTTTAAGAGAAATGGTTGGTGTAGACCCTAACGGTATCGTTGATAAACCAGCTTCACCTTCAGTAGCAGCAGTAAGTAAAAATAAAAAGGTTGATTTCAATACTGTTGCCAAGAATATTAAGGATAAGGGAACCCAAAGAGTAGGAACAGTAACACAGCAACCTACAATAGTTGAAACTTTCAGAGAGTCATTGCGAAAAGAAAAAGAAAACATTTTAGAAGGTTTCAAAGCTGACTTACTTGAAGGTAAGGAAGAACTAATGCAAGAAATGAAAGCTGGGTTAGAGGCAGCAAGAATAGAACTTCTAAAATCTTTCAAGGATNAATTAATGACAGATTTAGCACAGTTGGCAAAAGGTCTATAAATGCTAACAAGTTAAAGAGTGGTATGGTGATATGCTATACCACTCTTTTATTTTTCAATCATCTTGACAATTGGTTAAATTTACATTATTATTTAAAAAAGGGGTGATTTTATGTTTCAAGAATATACAAGTAAAGATACATCAATAAATACAGTAAATGCAATATATAAGAAAGGTTATTTCAAAGAGGGTGATGAAATTCTTGATTTTGGTGGTGGTAAATATGATAGCAATATAGAATATTTAGCTGAAATGGGAATTAAATGCTTTGTATATGACCCTTATAATCGTAGTTATATACATAATAAGACTGTAATAAATTATTTTAGAGAGAAGCAAGGTGCAGAAATCATTGTTTGTGCTAATGTACTTTGTGTAATTAAAGAAGACGAAATTATTTTTGACATATTAGAGAAAATTCGTAGCATAGTGAGTAAAAAAGTGGGCAGTAAAATATATATTCAGATATATGAAGGTGATAAATCAGGGGTAGGTAAATTAACTTCCAAAGGATTTCAAAGAAATGAAAAGTCTGTGGAATACTATAAGTTTATAAGTATGACTTTTGATGATATTGCAGATATAAAGAGGAAAGGTAATATTTATGAGATAACTTTAAGATAGGAAGTAAATGATATGATAAAAAAGGTAGCATATTGTTATTATGTGCATATCAGTAATGTAAGAGAACTCATAGAAGAACTGAAAAATCCAATGAGAATAAACTGGTTAATCAAGGTATTAACTGCAAATGAGGAGACCTGCAAAAAAGTATTAAATGGTATGCAGGTCTATGAGTTGTATACTTTAAATCCTGTAATTGTTAAGTATAATATTCAAGATAATTCTGTAAGTTTGATTGAATGTTTAGATTGGGATACTTCAAATGAACCTACAGTTGGGGATAGTTATTGTTTTAAAATTGATGGTACAATAAAGAAAATCAATGGTGGAACAAAAGTATACCATAATAAGTGGCAATTTGTAAGTAAAAATTATAATGGTTTTGATATAGAGAAAGCGAAGCGAAGAACTGAAGAGTGGAATAGTATAGAAGGAATAAAAGGGTTAAAGAGTAGAATAGGTTCAAAGAAGTTTTGGCATGAGTTGTTGATTGCAAATGATATAGAAATATAGGGGTAAGGTATGGATATATTTGAGCAAATTTTGAAATTAGAAGAAAATTGGAATGGATATGGTGCAAAGCCTTTTTCAAGAGAGCATGTAGAAATAGCAAAACAGTTTTATATGCAGTTGAAAGAAGGTTTTGAAGTTTTTCCAACAGCAGCAGATAGTATTCAGATAGAATATGAAGATGAAAATGAGTACATAGAATTTGAAGTTTATGTGGATGGTCGAATTAAAATGTATAGAGAAGAAAAGAGATAAAG